>Ga0187818_10000008_pt1 | contig 44484 bp, 33 predicted proteins | sample NC_wetland_sal_i_14_FD_130581 | JGI IMG/M metagenome (GOLD analysis project Ga0187818, IMG submission 130581) | Wetland sediment microbial communities from Neuse River Estuary, North Carolina, USA - SO4_3 | ecosystem: Environmental > Aquatic > Freshwater > Wetlands > Sediment | place: USA... | reverse complement strand
CTGAAAAACGGATTGAGGAACGGCAACAAGGCATGAGCCAACGCCAACGCGCGGTCGTCACCGGCGGGGCCGGCTTTCTCGGATCGCATCTCTGCGACGCTTTGCTCGGCGAGGGCTGGAGCGTGGTGGTGGTGGACAATCTGCTTACCGGCCGCCGCGCCAATTTCGAGCATCTCCGGAACGAACCCGCTTTCGAGTTTGTGGAAAAGGACATTTGCGATCCTTTCGACGTGGGCCAGGTTGATTACGTCTTTCACTTTGCCAGTCCCGCCAGCCCTGTGGACTACAGCATTCACGGCATCCCTACTTTGAAGGTCGGTTCGCTGGGGACGTTTCACGCTCTCGAAGTCGCCCACAAATACGGCGCGAAGTATCTGGTCTCCTCCACTTCGGAATGCTATGGCGACCCGCTTGAGCATCCGCAAAAGGAAACTTACTGGGGCCACGTGAATCCCATCGGCCCGCGTTCGGTCTACGACGAGGCCAAGCGTTTTACCGAAGCTGTGACCATGGCTTACCGCCGCTACCATAACGTGGACACGCGCATTGCGCGCATCTTCAACACTTACGGCCCGCGCATGCAGCTGAATGACGGCCGGGTTATCCCCAATTTCATGAAGCAGGCCCTGCGTGGGGAAGATCTCACGGTTTATGGCGACGGCCAACAGACGCGCAGTTTCTGCTACGTGAGCGATGAAATTGACGGCTTCATGCGCCTGGCGAAATCCGATGAACATCTGCCGGTGAACATCGGAAATCCCAATGAGTTCACCATTCTGGAATGCGCCAAAGTGGTTTTGAAAGTGACGGGATCGAAGAGCCAGATTCGCTACGAACCCCTGCCGCAGGATGATCCCCAGCAGCGTCAGCCGGATATCACCAAGGCCCGGCAGTTGCTCGGTTGGGACACGAAGATTGATCTGGAGGCTGGTCTCCGCCTCTCACTCGATTACTTCAAGCAGGCGGTTGCGGCAGAGACCACAGTGAAGTAACAGCCGGCTTTTTAGAGTCTCATATCCAGTACATCTTTAATGCTACGTATGTTATTGTACATATACTTGAGAGTGACATATCTATACTTATATAAACGTACATATTATGCGTCATTCTGAGACGCAGTGGGGAGCTCCCTGCCCCGAATGCCGCTGCGCTCACCACGCAGAATGCCCTTTGCCGGGCCGGAAACGACCCTGGCAGCGACGGGGACCGTTCGCATAGGCTTACGATCGTCCAAAGAAGAATCGCGCCCCCTGGAGCCTTCCAGGGGCCTCCTACGACATTTCAATCACTTACACGAAGACCCAATGACTTACGGCATGCCGGTCGCAGCTATCTCTCCGTTTCGAAGTAAGAATCGGTGGAGAGCATGTGCCTGAAGTACTCGGCCTTCCACTTTGGATTGATCCGGTCCAGCAAGAATCCCTCGGCAGCGCCGAACGAGTAAACAACGGTTCGCTTCCATGTGGCCAGATCCGCCTGCCTCAGCTCGTCCAAAGTCTTCCGCCTTGCATGCGCGGCATAGCTGGCAAACGGCTCATAGTCAGACAAAGCACTGAACTCTGCAGTTGGCTGATATTTCGCCGCCGCCTCCGCCGTCTTAACCTCCGTGTACCGCGCAATTCCCTCCTGCCAGAGCTGGAAGCTGAAGTACTTGTGATCGTCGGCTGAGACCTGCGCGAAAAATTTTTGGCGCTGCTCGATGTATTCCCTCGCCAGTTTACCGAATGCGGCGTCACCTCTTTCATTCACCGCACGCAGCAGCAGGTCTCGCAGTTCCCCAAAGGCCTGCGTCACCTCAGGCTTGTCGTAAGGAAAAGGGTAGTTCAGCATCCACATCCCACTGGTATCGCCCTGGCTCAACCCAAGGCTGTCTATTGCGGCGATGTAGCCAGGCTGCGCCCACTGTAGCTGATGGAAATGCTCATGCATGACCGTGCAAAGCCACGGCGTGCTCGCCTGGCTGAGAGTGTGGGCCGGCTCTCCGATCACAATGACCGCGGGCGGCCCAAAGGCCGGGAACGTCGCCTGAAAGTCGGTGGGAAACTGCCGCGGCCGTGCGTACGTATCTTCTCCGATTTTTTTCAGTTCCCTGGGAGGCGCTGGGTGATGCGTCAGGAATTCCGTTTCTGCGGTCACCAGCATCAGCGGAGCCGGCACTTTACTCCAGTCCGGCCAGATTCCGTCCTGGACCACAGACGCGAGCCGGTAGAACTCCGCTATTCGGATGGCATCGGCGGCGGGAAGGTGTGGGCTGGGTGCGTCCTGGGCGACAGCGGAAGCGAGCAGCAAAACCACGAAGAGGTTCCGCATGCAGTTTGGACGGCGGGCCGGTCCGGTGGTGAGCGAGGCGCGAATTATTCCGACGGCTGGGTCGAGGCGACGAAATCGGTAAGCCGCTTCACGTTGTCACGTTCTTCCCTGGTCTTCAACTCAAACACGACCCCCATCCCGTAGCCGGGATGCGAAGCTTGCACCGTTCCCCGCAAGCGCAGCTTGATCTCGTAGGTCCGGACAAGGATCTCGACCGTCGAGCCTGACGGAAACGGCAGCGATACTTCCAGATAACACCCGCCCGCACTCAGATCCGTCAAGCAGCAATGATGCGGCACGGGCGTACCGGTGCGGTAAACCTCCGCTCCCAGGCGGCAGGCATAGCGGGCTTGCGCGCGGCGGTTATCGGTCTCGACAGATGGCGCAGCCGCTTGTCCAGCTAACTGTCCAGCCGGTTGTCCAGACGAACGCGCGGCATGTCCGGCTGCGGCCGATTGAGTCACGACCGTCTGCGGCATGCGCTGGCCCTGATCGCTCCCGTGAGTCTGCTCGCCCACTGACACGGTGGCGAGTGCCAGAGGCTCTTCCACCTCGACCGTCACGTCGGAAAACCGGTCTCGCTCCGGCTCGCTGGGCAGGTTGACGCTCAGGAAGTCGTTCAGCAGGCGCCGTGACGCTTTGGGCACATCCACGAACTGCACTCCGGCGCGGCCATTCCAATCCTGCCAGACCACTTGCCCCGAAAGCCGAACGCTGGCGGACTGGTCGGGCAAGCGGAATTGAAAGTAAACCTTGCTGGTGGGAGGGAATTTCTTGCCAAACAGCACCGACATCCCGTCCTGCGCCAGGTTGATCAGCGTGGCCCTTTCCTGCTCCACATTGGCGTAGTCCACGGTGGCATGGGTGTGAACCGCGGCCCGACCGCTCTTGCGTTTTTCCTTGCGCATGGCGGCGCGGGCGGCGCGCAGGCTGCTCCGCACCCGGTCATAGGCCACCGGCTTGTACAGAACGAAATTGACGCCCAGCGAGAACATCTCGCGAATGTTCTCCTGGCCCGACACCACGACCACCGCCAGAGTGGCGTCATTCAGGCGCGACAGGCGGGTCTCGCGCAACAACGACATCACTTCCGCGTTGGACTCTCCATCCACAATGACCACATCAAAGCGGTCCTGAGCCAGACGGATCGCCGCGCGGGCAAAATCGGGACAAGACTCGACCCGAATGCTGAGTTCCTCCAGCACCCCGGCCAATACCCGGGCTGCCGCCTCGTCCACGCATACCAACAGGGCAGATAAAGTCATACCTGCGCACATGGTAGAGGTCCGGCAGTTCCTCCGACAAGTTACCGCGGTCATGAGCAAAACCTTCGGAATACCCTTAAGTGACGTGCCTTCAATCGTGACATCGGTAACCCTATGCGATGACAAAAGGCCAACACCAGAGCATTGAACCGTCGTGCTTTGACGCCCACTCCACCCCTCCCTAGGATGAGACATGACGCGATGAAGGACTGCGCGCCCGCTCTGTCGTCTGCGAGCGGGAACGCGGTTTTCCCCTGGCTGGCATCGCTGGGTCCTGACAGGAGTGAGCGTGCTGTGGACCAAGTCGCCCTCCTGAGCGAAAGAGACTTATGACATCGAGGAAAAGTCGCGGATTTTCGCTGCTGGAATTGATGATCGTTCTCGCCATCGGCCTGACCATGGCAAGTGTCACCTTCATCATGTTGATGCCGCTGTTCAAGAAGAACCATGTGGACCAGGCTTACGACCAGACCTTGTCAGTGCTGCGCACGTACCGGAACATGGCCATCACCAACGGAACCCGCTACATCATCACGCCCACGGCGCCGGGAACGATAACGATTCAGAGGTGGGACTATGCCCCACCCCCGGCCGCGGCCCCGGCCCCGTTCACAGTGGCGACTTATGTTCTGCCGCAGGACATTCAGTTCGCGGTGCAGGCGGGTTTTCCCAACCCGGGCCCGGATAGCCTCGATGCCGGAGCCTCGGGCATCTTCACCAAATATCCGTGCACGGTCACCGAGGCCGGCGCGCCTTGCCTGATTTTCTACCCGGACGGTTCCGTCCAGGACGACGCCAGCACTCCCGGCAACTTCAACAACGGTGTTCTCTATGTCACCCGGCCTGGCGACATGTACAGTTCTCGGTCCATTGATGTTTGGGGCACTACGGGAAGAATCCGGGGATGGCGACTTTACAACATTTCGGGAACCAACACGTGGGTACAACAATGACGCATCGCACCTTACGCCCGTCGGCACAAAGCGGGTTCACGCTGATTGAAACCATGATCGCCATGGCAATCATGAGCATCGGCATCGTCACCCTGATCGCGGCCTTTGCCACGGCGGTGAACGCAACCCAAAACGCGCAGGAAAACCTGATTGCGCGCCAGAAAGCGCTGCAGGCGATGGAGAGCGTCTACACCGCCCGCAACACGCAGCAGATCAGCTTTGCGCAGATCGCAAATGTCGCGAGCGGCGGCATCTTCACCAACGGCGCTACACAGCTGCTGTGTGCCGGGCCGGACGGTCTGGTCAACACTACCGACGACGTCAACTGTCCCGCCAGCGGCCCCTGTGCTGCCGGGCCCGAGTGCGTTGTCCTTCCCGGTCCCGACGGCATCCTGGGTACCGCCGATGACCTGCCCATGAGCCTGGCCAATTTCACGCGCCAGATTCAAATCAACCACGTCCTGGAATCGGACGGAGTCACTAATGATCCCACGCTCAAGCAGATCATTGTGACCGTCAATTACACCACGGGCGGGAACGCAACCCCGCATACCTATACCGTAAACGCACTGATTTCGGCCTACCGCTAGGGGCCAGGTGACAGAGATGATGAAGATGCAAGAACAGAACGCGCGACTGGGCTTCACCCTGGTGGAGCTGATGGTTTCGATGGCCGTGGGCCTGATTGTGATGGCGGCCATGGCCAGCCTGTTCAAAATGGGCCTGACCTCCACCGTGCTGGTCACGCAGCGGGCCGAGACCCAACAGAACATGCGGGCTGCCGTCGATCTCCTCGCCAAAGACATCAGCATGGCGGGAGCCGGCCTGCCTTCGGGCGGAATCCAGCTGCCTACCGGAGCCGGGTCCAGCGTCTCCAAGTTCGGCTGCGACCAGACTGGCACCTGCCACGTCACCAACCATACCTACCCCAACGGCAACCACATGTACGGCATCATTCCCGGCTTTAGCAACGGGGTAGAAAACGGCGCGGTGATACCCGCTGCGCCGGCACCGGCCATCAACAGCAGCATCACGGTGGCGTACGTGGATTACAACTTCCCGCTGAATGAGTACAACATGAACTTCACCAGCAGTACCAGCGGGGTCAACGTCACGCTGTCGGTCAACCCCAATTACACCAGTAACCCTCCACCAGCAGTCAACGCTGCCGGAGGCATCCAGGTCGGGGATTTGATCATGGTCGCGGGCGGTGGAATTACGGCCGTGGGCGATGTCACGAACGTGACCACAACCACCATGACGTTTGCCAACAGCGACCCGCTCAATATCAATCAGGACGCAGCTGCTTCGGGCAACCTGAAATCCATCGCCGCGGCCCTGGGCACCGGCTCACCCGCGACCGGCTACCGCCTCTACGTGGTGACCTACTATATCAACGTGCCGGGTGCGAATCAGACGCCGCGGCTGATGCGCCAGGTCAACGGTCTCCCCCCGACCGCCAGCCCCACGCCGGTGGCCGACGACATCATCAATCTGCAGTTTGCCTATGACGTTTACAACAACACGACCGACGCGCTCGACGCCAATCAACCCAACCCCCTCGGCGCTGGTGAGTCCCCCAACAACATTCAAAAGGTGAACCTGCTGGTGATGGGGCAAAGCATCCTCAACAACGGCAACAAGTCCCAGAACATGTATCTGGCGACTGACGTCAGCGCACGGAATATGGCATTCCGCAACCGTTACAAGTAACGCTTTTTGGGGGCAGGAGAAACCATGGGATCAAGAAAACATCGTTCGCAGGGATTCACGCTGATTGCATCGCTGCTCATTCTTGTGCTGCTGTCGGGCGTGGCAGCTGGACTTCTCTATCTGGTCACCGATGAAGCCAAGATGGGAGGCAACGATCTGGAGGCCAACCTGGCCTTCTACGGCGCTGAGTCCGGCATGGAAAAGCTGACTTCGGATCTGGCCGCACTGTACCAGCAGACCCAGTCGCCTCAGGAAACCGACGTGCAAGCTCTGGCGACTTTCACCCAGATTTCGATGGTCCCCAACGTGACCTACAACAACAGCATCACCTTCCCCACAGCCGGCAGCACCTCGGCCGGGATGCCTTGCACTACGACGCAGCAGGGCACGGCTCCGCCGAGCTGCTATAGCACCGTCACGCAGGGAGGCGATACTGGTTTGTATGCGTTACTGGCGCCCATGACGCTGAATGTGAACGCAACGCGTCCGTCCGGGGCCACGGTCAGCATCACCCGCACCATCGAAGTGGCGTTGCTACCGGTGTTTCAGTTTGGCGTGTTCTGCGGTTATGACTGCAGCTACTTCGCCGGACCGGACTTCAGTTTCGGCGGCCGTGTCCACACCAACATGAACCTGTTCCTGGCTTCCGGGGCGCATCTGGTCTTCAACGATAAAGTTCAGGCCTTTCAGCAGATCATCACCGATCAGCTCGAGAACGGCAACCCGACCACCAATGGATACGGCGGCACGACTTATGTGCCCGGCGCCAACGCGGGCTGCCCGCTCAACACTTTTCCTCCGGTGGGAGTAAACTGCATCGCCCTGCCCGGCGCGGCTACTGTACCGGGAGACGCCAGCTGGAGCGGCGGTTATCCTACGATCGCCGGCGCAACCAATCCCAACTTCCCCAGCCTCTCCACGGGGACTTTTAACGGATATCTGGCCAACTCGCTGACCGGCGTCACCAACCTGCAATTGCCCTTTGTGCAAAACAGCTGCGTCAGCAATCCCCCGCCCTGCACCGATCCGATCTCCATCGTGCGCAAGCCGCTGGTGAATGAAGTTGCGACCGGCGTGCTGGGCTCTGAGCGCCTGTATAACAAGGCACAGGTACGAATTCTCATCGCCGACACGCAAAACGACCTACATCCGGAGCGGGGAGCGATCGGCGACGGGCAGGACGTATGGCTCCCCGACACGACCGCCTGGAACGTCGCGCCCTTTACCAATGCCGCCCTCACTCTCACTGGCGGCACTACCTCGAACGTTGGAACCACCGAATGGATGGGCTTCGCCCAAGGCCCGACCGGAGCGAACCTGACTTCCAACCAGGGTTGGGTCTACCCCTATACGAATTCTGGGCTGCAGAATGGTGCTAACTGGCAGCCTCCCAACTCGTGGCCGCTAGCCGGCGAATTGACCAGCAATCCCACCTCACCCGGGAACATGACCGGTCCCTGGATTCGCGTGGAATACTGCACGACCGCGCCCTGCAACAAGTCTGCCAACTGGGTGGGCGTGACCAAAGAGTGGCTTAACCTGGGCGTCGGCCGCCAATTCAATATTGTGCCGACTTGCGCCGGCGGAAACATTGCCAACGCCTGTTCGAATATTGTCAACAACAACGCGATCCTGATCTTGCAGCAGCTTCAGCCTGGAGTGGCGGTATCGGCTGCCAACATTGCCAACTTCTACAACTGGTGGCCGATTAACTTCTACGACGCGCGCGAAGGCGAAATGCGCGACAACCCGGTAAACAACTACACTCCCCAAGCCGGGAATGCGGGCTTCCCCAACACTTATTCTTCCTGCTCGGTCAACGGCATCATGAACGCCGTGGAGCTGGACATGGGCAACCTGGCGCGCTGGCTGAACGGAACCATGGGCAACGGTACCACCGGGGCCAGCGTGAATTACACCCAGATGAACGGGTATGTCGTCTACTTCTCCGACCACCGCGGCATGCTCACGGATCCGAACCAATCCAACGGCGGACAGACGCCGGCGGGCGTGATCAGCGGAGAAGCCGGCATCGAGGATGTGGTCAACGCGGGGCAGAACCTGACCTCGACCGCGACCGACGGCGCACTGGAGCCCGCGACCTACTACGGCTATTCTCCTGAGGACGTGGACCAGAACAACGTTCTCGACAACTGGGGGGAAAAGAATATCGGCTATGGGTTTGGCGTCAACACCAATACCGCTCCTCTCAATCCGTACCTGCGAGTTCCTTTCAACACCGTCATCAGCAGCGCCAACGTGGCTACGACCCCAAACTGCGCCCAGTACAACCTGAGCACCAACCAGTTCACCCTGGCGGTTAACAATCAGGTGGGCCTGGCCAACCCGGTAAGCGGCGCGCGCCACGTATTGAAGTTGGTGGATGGCGTCACCCTGCCGGTGATGCCGGCCGCCAGCGGCTGCACGCAGAGTGCGGCCAGCCCGACCGGATGCGGCGGCGTGACCGTCGCCTCCGAGAACCCGGTCTACGTCCAGGGCAACTTCAACAGCAGCGCGGCGGATCCGTTCTGGGGCACAGCGAACGCCTCGCCTCCGACTCAGACGACCCACTCGGCGGCGTCCATCATCGCGGACTCGGTCACGCTGTTGTCGAACCAGTGGAACGACGCAGCGAGTCTGGTCGCTCCCACTTCTTTTAGCCTTAACAATAAAACTAACCCGGCCGTCAATGTCCGGACAACGACCGCTGACGCCTACTACCGCATGGCGGTTTCCGGCGGCAAGAATATTCCTTTCCCGCAACCTGGCTGGAACAATGTGGGGCAGGACTTCGGCACCGACGGAGGCATGCACAACTTCCTCCGTTATCTGGAAAATTGGAACAACACGCTGCACTACAACGGATCGCTGGTCAGCATGTATTACGCGGAATACGACACGGGCACGTTCAAGTGCTGTACCGTGGTCTACAATCCGCCCACCCGCGACTATTATTTTGACGTTCTGTTCCTGAACCCGGCCAACCTGCCTCCGGCCACGCCCGAGTTCCAGGACATCGTGAACCTGAGCTACCACCAGAACTTTACCCCGCAATAACGTCTGGCACGAAAACCAACCGCCCCGGCTGCGCATCCCGCGCCGCCGGGGCGTTTTTCTTGGCCCAAGTTTCGGTAGAATCGTGGCATTGTGTAATTGGGAAATTTGGCAATTGAGTAATTGGAAAGGCGCACGCGGAAACTGGTTTTCAATTACACAATCGCCAAATTTCCCAATTTACCAGATCATTCTATGTACTCACCTTCTCGCAGCACCGGCTCCTGGCTGATTTTTCTGCTGTCCGCGGTGGCGGGCATCGGATGGTTTTTCATTCCGGCGTTCATCATCCGGCCCTTCCGACACCAGACTCCGGCGGCGCTGGCCCTGGCCATGGTGCTGCGGCAGCGGGCTCCCTGGGTAACGTTGTGTGCCGCTCTCGTCTGTTTCCTGTTCGCGCTCGTGCTGTGGCAGACCGCCAGTAGACTTTGGAAAATCGTCCTCGCCTCGGCCATGGTGCTGGTGGCGTTCTCCGCCGTCATGTCTCGCCTGAACTACTTCGAATGGATGTTCCACCCGGTCGAGAGCCCGCAGTTCGAAGCGGAGGCAGACAGCAAACTCGACAACGGCGACATGATCATCGCCGTACGCTACGGCCACGATGCCCGCGCTTATCCCATCCGGGAGATGGCTTACCATCACATCCTCAATGACACGGTCGAGGGCGTGCCGGTGGCCGTCACCTATTGAACGCTCTGTCACACCGGTCTGGTGTGGAGACGATCCGTGGGCGGCAAGGTGCTGCACTTTTATCTCGCGGGCATCAACAACCAGAACTTCCTTATGCGCGACAAAGAGACCGGCACCTGGTGGCAGCAGATCACGGGCAAGGCCATCTACGGCCCCTTGCAAGGCGCCGTGCTCGAACTCGTCCCCAGCGACGAACTGACTTTCGGCGAGTGGAAGGCGGAAGTCTCCGGCGGCAGGGTGCTCGCCGCGGTGCCGAAGTACGTCAAGGAGTACGAAAGCAACTGGGAGCCGGAAGTCGCCAAGCTTCCGGTGGTCATCAGCTTCCCGGGAACGGAATTGAAATCGCGTGACATCGTGGTGGGCGTAACTCTGGCGGGCGTAACTCTGGCGGGCGCAAACATGAACGATGCCAGCCGCGCCTATCCTTGGGACACGCTGGTGAAACAGTCTCCGGTGGTGGACCGGCTGCACGGCACGCCGCTGCTGGTCGTGGTCGGCCCGGATGGAAAGTCCTTCCGCGTTTTCGTCAGCCGGATCGACGGCAAAGACGCCGAGTTCTTCTTGAAAGGCGAGGAGAACGAACCCGCCGCCACTGTGGCAGAGGCATCCCCGAAAACCAGGTCAGGCGGCGCGACCAGCCAAACCAAACCCGGCTCGGCCGAAGCGGCGAAGTCTACGTCTGCGGCCCAAGCCGTGACGCCGGCCGCTCTGAAGAACTGGGCCTTGCTCGACACAGCCACCGCCAGTGAATGGAACTTCCAGGGCTGCGCCGTGTCGGGATCTGCGCAGGGCAAGTGTCTCGATCGCGTCCCTGCTTTCAAAGACTATTGGTTCGACTGGCGCAATTATCACCCGGATACCAGCGTCTATAAGCACTAGGCCATCTCATAATAAGAGTGAAGTACATACCCGCCTCGCACCTGAGACCTAGAAACTAAGGGGCGGAAATGCTACGCGCGAGACTCCTCGGCCCGCTGGAGAAAACGCGGGCCTACGGAATGACGCCAGCATTGGTCGTCGGAATGACGCCAGGAATGGTCGGCTGAGGATGTCGATAAGACCTATACGCATTTTGAAGGAACTGCGACGGCGATTTCATCTACACTCTATTCTCTGAGAATTCTCGAGGAGGGGACCGCCCTTGCCTGCCATTCGCGCCATTTTCTTCGATGTCGGCGGCGTGCTGCTCACGAACGCCTGGGACCGCGCGCAGCGCATCGCTGCGCTCGAACATTTTCATCTGGACGAGGAAGAATTTCACGACCGTCACGAAATGGTGATCTCGTCGTTCGAGCGCGGCAAGATTACGCTCGATGAGTATCTCGACCGCACCGTCTTCTATCGCACCCGCCCGTTCACGCGCGACGCCTTCCGCGATTTCATGCTCTCGTTGTCGCAGCCGTTTCCGGAAGTGATCGAATTTGCCCAAAAGCTCAGTGATTCCGGCAAATACTTCATGGGCACGATCAACAACGAGTCCCGCGAACTCAACTATTACCGCATTGAGAAGTGCGGGCTGCGCCAGATCTTCCGTCTGTTTGTGAGTTCCTGCTTTGTCGGTTTTCGCAAGCCTGAGCGCGACATTTACCGCCTGGCGCTGGAGATGACCCAGATTCCCGCCCAGGCCTGCTGCTTCGTTGATGATCGCGAGCTAAACCTGGAATGCGCGGCCAAGCTGGGAATGCAGACCATCGAAATGCAGAGTCTGGAGCAGTTGCGGGATGATCTGGGGAAATTAGGTGTGAGCCCATAGAGCATTCCGGGAGCATTTGACCGCAGCGGCTGAAGCCGGCTAGTCAAAATTGGCTCCTTATCGCGGCGCTGAAAGCGCTGCGCCACCCAAAATCGATCACGAGTTCTTGCGCGGCTCTCGCGTTTTCACTCCCGCGATGGGTGGGACATAGGACTCCAGCACGGTAAGGGTCAAGTCGCTCGACCAGCAATCGGCCGCGAGTTTCCACTCCCCGGTGCTCTGCCGGGCAAACACCCACAGATATTTGCCGCGCTCTTCCCGGCGCTTGCCGGTCGCGCCCGGCACCAGAGCCTTGCAGCGTCCGGCTTCATAGGCGAAGTCGCCGACGATTTCCACGCGCAGCGGCTCGACCTCGACTTCTCCCAACCCGGCGTCGAGCGCGCCAAAAAAGAATTCCCGGACCGCTGCCGCGCCGCGCACCGCAGGATAGTTCGACCGCAGGACGAGCGCGTCGGCCACGTAGAGGTCGAGCAGGTCATCGAGGTGCTTGGTGTTGCAGGCCAGCACCCACTCGTGCGTAACGCGGCGGACCGCGGCCTCGGCACGGCTCATGTCGCCGCGCAGCGCGGCGTTCGGCCGCATCTTGTCGTCTCTCGCAGGATCGTACCGCGCCGAATCCTGCCGCGCCGAATCCTGGCCCGCGCGCGGCGCCGTCCCTTCGTAGCCTCCCGGCAAGTAATGGTGGTGATAATGATGGTGGTAATGATGCGTCTCCAGCGCGGGCCGGCCGGAGCCGCCTCCGGGCTTCTGCAGGGCCTCTTCTTCCTGAGCCCAGCCCGGCCGTGTAGTCTCTCCTTCGCCGGCGGCAACTCCGCACATGGCACAGAAGCGGTTGCCGGGGCGGTTGCGGTGCCCGCAAACGCGGCACACGGCCGCTCCGGAATTCGTCGTCCCTTGAGCCATATCCTCCGCTGCCTGCTCCGCATCGGTTTCGGTCGCCAGACGCTGCGCCGCTTCCATCGCAGCCGCAATGGCATCCTGATCAGGCTTGGGACGCCGCATTTCGGGCTGCAGGCTGCGGAAGAATTCCTCCAGATGCGAAGAGGTCCCCGGTTCCGGCGCAGGAGGCGGCGCGCTTGGTTTGGGAAGTTTCTTGTCCTTGTCCACCAATCGAATCACCCAACCTCTCGCGTCATTCTAGTCCAGCAGATCATTTTACTGAGCAGATCATTCTACCGAGCATCATTCTACCGAGCATTATGCTACCGGCTGGGTAGTGGCTCAATCTGAATCTCAGCTTGTCGAGGCGTCATCCCGAAGCCCCGCGCTTTCACCAGCGGGGCGAGGGATCTCGCGTGGACGAGCCTCCGTTGTGCGCTCAAGATCCTTCGCTCCGCCTGAAGAACGGCTTCGCTCAGGATGACGCCGTCGGAAGACAATCGCCAAAGTTTAAACTGAGTCATTCTACCGGCTGGAAAACTCGACCTTGCCTTCAGTTTCGGTGGGGACGCCGTTGCAGGTTGCGGGACGATATCTCCAGGTGCGCACGGTCTCGAGAATGCGGCGGTCGCCGGCCAGGCCCGCGCTCTCCAGAATCAACGGGCTGTGGATCCGGCCATCGGTGCCCACGATGAAGCTCACCTTGACTTTTGCGTTCTGGCTGGAAGGAGTGAACAGAGGGTCGGGCGTGGTGAGGGGCTGCGGCGGACGAACGTCCTCGCATGACGGGCGTGAGCTGATGTGGGGCACGTTGACAAATTGCGCGGCGCGGGTGAGCGTTTTGGAAATCTGGCGTTCGCGCTGTTCGAAGGCCTTGGAGTGCGTTGGAAGAGTGCTGACCGCAGAAGCAGACACTGCCATCGCCAGGATCAAGACCGTGGGCCCGATGCGACCAGGCATAAGTCGTGCGCTTCCTTCCGGGTACGAAACCAGCTAAGCTGCGCCGCAAATCGAGGGCCACGCAAGCGGCACTGTATGTCTTTATTACTCAGCAGTTTACAGAGATAATCTCACCTGTAAATTTGGCGTCTGCGCAAGCGGTTGCACATCCCAAGCGGCCACTTACATTCGTGACGGGCCGACTCCCCGCCTACCCGCTGGCGGCACGGCGCAGGCTCAGCAGGGTAATTTCCGGAGGGCAATTCCAACGGACTGGAACACCAACCGTTCCCAGGCCGGGATTGGTGTAGAGCGTAAGCTTGCCGATCGTATAAAGACCCCAGACATACTTCCTGGCCATATCGGGCAAATAGAGGGGACCGATGAAGGGAAGGCGCACCTGGCCTCCATGGGAGTGGCCCGAGAGTTGAAGGTCAACCGGATGCTGCGCAACGTGGTCAGCGTAGTCCGGTTCGTGGGCGAGCAGGATGGTGGCTTCGTCGGGGACCGATTGCAGGGCCGCATCCAGGTTGGCCGTCCCGGCTATGGCATCGCCGACGCCAGCGAGCCAGAATCGTGCTCCGGCGGCCTCAATCGGGGCTGCTTGATTGGCCAGAACTCGAATTCCCTGAGCCCGCAGGACGTCCGTCACCACATTCGCGTCGGTGTAAAAATCGTGATTTCCCAGGACCGCCCACAAACCGAGAGGAGCTTGCATCTGCCACAGCAGGCGGGCACAGGGCTCGGCGGCGAAGGCCGCTCTATGGTCACCCTCCTCATTGTCGCTTAACAGCGGCACGGAAACGAAATCTCCGGTAAAGACAATCAGGTCGGGATGAAGCCCGTTGACCATCTTGACCGCGGCGTGAAGCGGATGCTCGGAAAAATAGGGATCGTAGTGGAAGTCGCTGAGGAGTGCGATGGTGAACCCGTCCAGGCGAGCGGGCCAGCGCCGCAGGGCAATTTCCCGGCGCACGATTCTGGGACGATTGGGCTCGACCAGCGCGGAGTCAACCGCGATGGCAGCGACTCCAGCGGCCGCTGCGAGACGAATAAAGTTCCGCCTGTTGGTGGAGAGAAAAGCCAATCGCTTCCTGGACCTTTGAGCTTCGGGAATATGCGGCGTGAACACTGCTCAATTCAGCATAAACCGAAGCGGCAATCCACGATATGGCTGGAGCGGTGCCCCGTGCTCAGAAATTGAACATCGCCTGCAGTTCTACGCGGCGGTTCGCAGCGGAACCCTGCGAAAACGGACCTCCCTGAAGCGCGTTGGAAATGCCAAACAGCTTCGATCCCAGAACCGCGTTGGGATTGGCGACGTTGACATTGTTGAACGCGTTGCGCACACCTACTCCCAGCGTAAGGTTGTAACGGCGGTCGGAATTAGAGGACATGTTGAATCCGCCGCCGCCGCCGAACAGCGGGCCGCGAGGCCCGCCGCGCCCACCGCCACCCGGACCACCTTGCCCTTGTCCGCCAGCCGCGTTCTTCGTACTTGGCCCGAAGCCGAAGGTCTTGGTGAGGCGCAGATTCATGACGAAGTGAGCAGGGCCGGTGCCGTAGTTGATAGGGAGCGGGCTGCCGCTTGCTCCCAACGAGTCAAAGGTGCCCAGGGGCGTGCAGTAAATGTTGCCGAGCGTGCCTGAGACGGTGACCGTGGAGCAAGTAGTCGTGTTGACCAGGTTGGGACGGTCGTTGTAGATCTGGTCTCCGTTCAAATCAATGGGCGTCGTGATGTTGAACGGAGAGCCGGAACTGACCACCATGAAGGGGCTCAGCCGAATCAGATAGGGGAAGGCGATGCTGCCGCCGAGAAACAGTCTGTGGCGGACGTCGAACGAGGCCCGGCCATAGTCCTGGCTGATGTTGTAGGAGTTGGTGGGAAAACTCGAAACGCCGGAGGCATCACTTTTGGCGTAGTTCAGGGTGTAGTAAGTGAACAGCTGGAGCTTGGAGCCGACCCGCACATTGGAATTCGCGATGAGCTGGTTCTGGGTGAAATTGCCTTCGGAAACGTAGCGGAAAACATTGCCTCCGGTGACGGGCGCGCAAGGCGGAAGGCCGGGCTGCGAGCAGGGCGTACCCGGATATGGGGCATTGGCGTTGATGGTGAGGAACTGGTCGAAGCCGCGAGAGTTCAAATAAGTAACTGATACGGTCGCCGACTTCGTGACTTGGCGCTCCACGCTGACCGCCCCTTGCAGCGTATACGGCGCGTGGAGTCTGGGGCTGATCTGGTAAACGGTGGACGCAGTGGAAGTGGTACCGCAGTTCGAGATAGACGTAGTCAGAGGACTGTCAAGGCCCGGGAAGCAGGTCGGGTTGCTGATGATGAATTGCTCCTGTGTGATGCCGTTGAGGCGTTCGGCCTGCAGGATCTGTCCAGATTGAAAGCGATCGTAGAAAATGCCGAAGCCTCCACGAATGACCACAATCGGAGGCGCGCTGCGGCCGCGCACTCCCCAGGCAAATCCCAGGCGCGGGGCCCAGTCGCCGTGATCGTGTATGGCGTTCTGGGTCTCGAAACGAAGGCCGTAACTGAGGGTTACGTTCGGCCGTATCCGCCAGTCATCCTGAAAGTAGGGTTCGAAATCATAGTAAGTGACCGCGGCGTTGGGCGAGCATTGCAAGAAAACACCGTTGACCAGGCACTCCGTGATCGTCAGTTGAGTTGCGCCTGGCGCTGTTTGACCCGGATGGGCAGTGACATATTGTTCGGCGGTTTGATAATCAGGGAACGCCGAAAAGATAAACGTGCCGTTGAACCCCGCGGTAGAGAAGTTATTGTCTCGCGTATCACGAAAGCGCCCGCCGAATTTGAAAACGTGATTGCCGTGGATCAGCGAGGTGTAGTTCTGCAGCTCGTAATTGTTCTCCCGGTCGTTGAAGTTGCCCTGCCCGTTGCCGCCGCCGACAAAAGAACCAAGCACGTTCGTGGTCGGATTGGTGTCGATCGGGTTCTGGATGGTGTAATCGCGGTTGTACTGGAAGCGTGTCTCGTTGACAACTTTGGAGCCGAACACCTGCGTGTCGCTGAGTTGCACAGTCTGTTCAGTTTCCTTGGAGGCGGAAGCCAAAGTTTCGAGGTCGAACTGGCTGCCGAGATCACCGGTATCGGTGTTGCGCCAATACTGATAACGCGCGGTCAATGTGTTGTTCTTGCTGAGTGCCCAATCGAGACGGGGGCCGACATTGGTCCGCTGGCGCGGATTGGCGATGGATTCGGCAAACCTGCTGCCTGTAGTCGGGTCAACTGCGTTGATCCCGGCGAGTTCATTGATGTTCCTGCGCTCGATGTTGAAGAAGAAAGAAGCATTCTTGTTGATGGGGCCGCCGATGTTTCCGTTGTACTGGGTGGAGTAGTAAGGCGGCTCGGCTCCCAGGAAAGGATTCGGCGAATTAAAGGCGGAATCATTTCCATTCACATTGAATTGCCCGTGCAGCTTATCGGTGCCAGGCTTGGTGAAAATCTCGATGCGGCCGTAGCCCAGTCTGTCGTATTCGGAAGAGAACGGGTTCTGGTTGATGCGGATTTCGCGAATCGAGGACTTGGGCGGAAGCTGCCCCGCGGTAAATCCGTCAATGTACATCTGTCCGCCATTGGGCCCCGCCGAAGGGCCGGCGAGCGCTTGCAGGTCAGATTGCAATTCGTCGGGATCGTCGGGCAGAGCTTCCAGTTCCTTGCCGGAAATGGTGATGGCGCCGGCGTTATTCGAGGGATTCACGTCAACCGTCGGAGCAGTGTCGGAAACCTGGATCTTCTGAGTTTGCACTTCGATGGTGAGCGGAACGTTGAGGCGCAGGGGTTGATCGGCAATTACCACGTTGTCGTTTTCATACGTAGTGAAGCCCTGGGCGACGACGGTGAGCGTGTACTTCCCTGCCGGCAGCGTCTTGAACTCATACATCCCCTGAGCGTTGGTTTGCGCGACCACGGGAGACGCAGTGGCCGGGGTCATGACGACTGTGGCGCCGGTAATCGCGGCCCCGGAGGGATCAGTCACCTGTCCGCGAAGAGCGCCGGGGGCGTCCTGTGCGTGTGACACGGGCAGAGAGAGAAAGAAAAAGAGTACGGCGGTAATAAAAGAACGCAGATGCAGGTCAAGCTTCATTCGATGATTCCATTCCTCGCGGTTCACAGCGTGATGCAGCGCCTAAAGGCGCCTCGACTTGGCTCCGACTTCGGCATGCCTGAAGGCATGCCATGATTCGAAATCTCAACCCTGATTCGAGATCTCGATCCTGATTCGAAATCTCAATCCTGATACGAATCTTTTCCCCACGGGCTACTATGGATTCGCGGCGTCCCCGCCGTTCGGGGCACCGCCCAGACTCCAAGGCGTGAGCATCATGGCCTGGCTGCCGTTGGGGACAGCCTCAAGAATTGGTTCCACCCCACTGAATAACTTGATCACGGTGCTTCCGCCGGCCGGCGTGCCTTCGGTAGCGAGGACGGCCACGGCGTCTCCTTTGTGCAGATCCGCCAGCGCAAGGGCGGGCGTCTGGTCGAGCAATCGCTGGAAGTCGAACGCTCCGCCGGGGCGCATGCCGCCGGGAGTTCCCGAGCCCGCCGTTCCTGCACCCATTCCTCCTGCACCCATTCCCCCGCCGCCCTGGCCCATGCCACCGGACGGCGCGCCGCCAGGAACTGCATGTCCATTAGACGTACTCGAGGACGAATTGGCTGCAGCGCCTGGAGTTCCGGGAGGCAGCGCCGCCTTTAACCGCATGGCAAAGCGCTGTGCCATTTCGGCCGGGATCTTGTGAAGCTGCGAGTCCGGATTGATTTTCAGCTGCACGGTCTTCTTGCTCAACACATCTTGAACGCTGATCGTTCCCGCACTTGCGTCGAGCGACTTAACCAAACCTTCCACATAGGGGAAAGCGCCGGTGACGATCTCCTCCGCGGCCAATTCGCTGCCGTCGGCGCTGCGGTCTCCGCGCGCCCGCAGTTGGTCGCCCACGCGGACATCCTGCAGTGTACTCAGCTTCGCATCTTCAAACTTGGGCGAGTCGGGAGCGTAACGCCGGACCACGGTGCTCTTTGAGGTGCGAACGGTGATTGCCTTTTTCCCGCCGAAGCTGGAAATCGAGATGGTCACAGTGCCGGCAGCAGGGTCGACGGCCGTGACCATGCCACCCAGGCCGCGCTTCTGCCAGTCCTGGCGTATCTGGTCGCTCACCGCCTCGACGGCCGAATGCGTGATTACTAAGACTTCAAGCGCGGCAATCGATTTGCCGTCGTCAGACGCCAGCCCGCGAACTCGAACTGTGTCGCCCACTTGCAAGTCCTGCAACTTGAGTTCCGTCGCGTTCTTTAGATCCTTGTCGCCCGGCGCGAGGCGCAAGATGCGGGCGGTGGGCTGCACCGTCACGGCGACCTGGGGGCCGGAGGCCGGCGCCAAAGTGATGGAGTTGCCGTTGATAGCCTTGATGGCGCCGATGCTTTTGGCGATCGTGCTTTGTCCCTGAGCCTGTGGGCTGGCGGAGGAAGATGCGCAACCCGCCGGCACAAATCCGGCGGCGCAAGCGCCTAGCAATGAAACCAGAATCAGAATAAAAGTTCTCTTAGCGTTCATACGCCCCACCTTTACTTTACATCGCCGCAAGCCGTGGAATCTGGTGCTTTACAAAGTTTTACCCAGCACGAAACAGTTTTACAAAAACAAAGTGCATCCTCACAACCGACAGCCACGCTTGGTAGTGGTGCAGTTCGAGCGATTCGTATCAGGGCATGCCTTTCAGGCATACCGCAGACGCGCGACCCCAAGTCCGGCTTCAGCCGCTGGGGGCGCACGGGCAAGGCCAGCGGCTAAAGCCGTTGCGTCCCGCGCCAGGGGCGGCATCGCTCAAGCGATGCCCTGATACGAACCGTTGTTCCCAAACTGCACCACTATTCCCAAACTTCACCACTAGTCCCCGCCGATTCTCACCGTAGCGCGGGCACCCAGAGTGCTAATAGACGGAGGCAGCGTCCCGGGCTACGATTTTTCAGACAGGTTGGGAAACGTGCCCTCAGGATGAGTGTATCTGTGACACGCGGTATCGTTGGTTGGGCGCTGGTAGTGGCTGTTCCGTTGTCACTGCTGGGGCAGACTTCTTCGGCCATTCTTCACACCCAGGGCGGGGTATGGGTCAATGGCTATGAGGCGAGGGATTCGTCCGCGGTTTTTCCCGGCGATCTGCTGGAAACTAAGCAGAGCTTTTCCGCCAATCTGAATTTGGAAGGCTCGACGGTTCTGGTTCAGCCGGAATCGGTGGCCAAGCTTCAGGACAACATGCTGGTTCTGGATCATGGCGTCGTCTCGGTCACAACTTCGAGGAGCTTCAAGGTCCAGGTACGCTGTCTCACCGTGGTGCCGGTATCCAGCGCGTGGACGCAATACGATGTGGCCGACGTGAACGGAACGGTTCAAGTCGCGGCGCGCAAGAGCGACGTGCACGTCGAGCGCGAAATGAAGGTTGGCCAGCCCTCCGCGGAGAATGCGGGGTCGCGCGAGGATATCGTTCACGAGGGCGAACAGCGCAGCTACGACGAATCTCAAGTGTGCGGTGCACCACCGCGACCCACTGGGGCCGGCCCGGCGCTGAACTCGAAGTGGATTATCGCGGGGGCGGGCGCCGGAGTCGCTATCATCTGTGCAATCGTGTGTTTCGGGCACGGGAAGAGCCCCATCAGTCCCGGTGGTCCGTGATTTTCGAAGCTGCGCGCCGCCGGGGCTGAAGCCCCAATCTTCAGGCGTCACGCCGGCGTGGCTTTTAGCCGCACCCTTTCAAACCCGCAGCAATCCTCATAGACAATCCTGGCTAGAGAATCCGTTCGTGCGTGTACCCGGCGGCTTCGAGCGCCGCCAGAAGCTCGGCGATGTGGTCGGGGCCTCGGGTCTCCATGGTGATGTCGATGGCGGTGTCGCCGAGATTTACGCCGTGATAGGCGCGGTCGTAAGCGGTCTCGACAATATTGGCGCGGTGATCGGCGAGGATTCCGGTGAGGCGGTGCAGCGCGCCGGGATAGTCGGGGAGATGAACGCGCAGGCGGACCAGGCGTCCGTCTTTGACCAGACCGCGCTCGATGATGCGCGAAAGCAGAGTGACGTCAATATTGCCACCGCAAACCAGGACCGCTACTTTCTGATTCTCCAGAGGGAGTTTGCGGTTCAGCACGGCCGCCAGCGCGGCGGCGCCCGCGCCTTCCGCCAGCGTTTTTTCACGTTCCAGAAGCAGGAGGATCGCGTTCGCGATCTCTTCTTCCTCGACGGTGACGATGTCGTCCACATACTTCTGAACCAGGGGGAGGGTGCGGTCCCCGGCGCGCCGGACCGCGATGCCGTCGGCAATCGTGGTTGCGGCTTTGAGCGTGACCGGCTTGCCTTCAGCGACCGCCGCTTTCATGGAGGGAAGCTTGGCCGGCTGCACTCCGAAAACTTTGACCTTGGGATTACTCTCTTTGACGGCGCAGCCGATGCCGCCAATGAGGCCTCCGCCGCCGATGGGCGCGACGATGACCTCGATGCTCGGGTGCTGTTCGAGGATTTCGAGGCCCAGAGTTCCCTGCCCCGCAATGACCGTATCGTCGTCAAAGGCGTGTATGAGGGTGAGGCCGTCGCGCTGGCCGTTCTCAACCGCTCTGGCGAAGGCCTCATCGTAATTGGCGCCGTCCAGGACAACTTCGGCGCCATAGGCGCGGGTCGCCGACACCTTGGTCAGCGGTGTAGGGAGAGGCATGAAGATACGCGCTTTGATGGCATGGCGTCCCGCGTGATAGGCGACCCCCTGGGCGTGGTTGCCGGCTGAGGCGGCGATCACGCCGCGAGCGCGTTCGTCCTGGGTGAGAGTGAGCAACTTGTTCAATGCACCTCGCTCTTTGAAGGCGCCAGTGCGTTGCTGGTTGTCGAGTTTGAGGAAGATGGTGTTGCGCGTGAGGGCGGAAAAGGCCTCCGAGCGGGGGCACGGGGAGACGCGAATGTCACCGCGGATTCTGCCCAGCGCCGCCTGGATGTCGGGAAGATTGATCATGGGATTAACCAGTCATCTTACCTTGGACTTGCGGTCTGTGGGGATGCGGGCGGAGTGGTCAATGGCGGCTGGGGCACAGGCGAGGCGTAGCTGCGGTTCTTACGGCCTAATTACGAGCCGTGCGCCGGGTGCATTCAGATTTTCGATGCAAGTCATGCAAATTTCAGCAGACGGGGCCGTTTACGAACCGTGCGCCCAGCGAATCTCGGGCAACGAAGACTCGGCTATAATCGGGCTTCAACCTCATATGGATTTCGATCAGCTCATCACATTTCTGGAAGTGGCCAAGCAGGGCAGTTTCTCGCGCGCCGGGGAAAAAGTCTTCCGGTCCCAGTCGGCAGTCAGCGCGCAAATTCGGCAACTGGAACAGGAGTATGGCGACCGGCTGCTGGATCGTTCGGGCAAAACCGTAAAACTTACGCCCGCCGGCCAGGTCTTCTTTGAGTATGCGGAGCGGCTGCGCAACCTGCGGGACGAGTCGCTGACCGCCGTGGCCGACCACAGCCGGACGCCCCGGGGCACACTGCGCGTCGGCGCCAACGAGGCAACCTGCCTTTACGTGTTGCCGGAAGTATTCGCCGAGTATTGCCGGCGGTATCCTCCGGTGCAGATCAGCATTTATCGCAATTTCAGCTACAAGATTGTAGAGAAGCTGGAGAATGGGGCGGTCGAGGTTGGCATTCTGACACTGCCGATCCAGTCTCCGAGCCTCAAGATCCAGTCCATTTTCCGCGACAAGCTGATGTTGATGGTGAGTCCCAAGAATCCGCTGGCCAAGCACAAGGCGGTGCCGGTCCGCGAAATCGCCAAACACCCGCTGCTTCTGCCGAAGACAGGGCATACCCGAAGGATGCTCGACAAGCTGTTTCGCCCCTACAACGCGGAACTGCAGGTGCGCATGGAGTTGCCGAGCATCGGCATGATCAAGAGTTTCGTGGCGGCTGATCTGGGCGTGTCGTTGATCAGCGGCTCATTCGCCCGCGACGAAGTGGATGCCGGGCGAGTGAAACTGATTGATCTTGAAGATGCGGTACTGTACCGGGAGTTGGGACTCGCCTACCGGCGCGACCGCACTCTATCGGTGGCGACGACGGCGTTCATCGCGCTTCTGCGGCAACTGGCGGCAACCCTTAAGAAGGCTGAAGGCTAACTGTAAAGCGGCTTCGCAGTAGATGTGGCCGGTTTTGAAAGGGCACGGCTTTGAGCCGTGCCGAAGAAGCCTGCAGAATAGATCGGCTTTAGCCGCTGAGGGAGCCTGACCTCAGGGCCTGAAGGCCAAACGCTTTTGGCTCTTCCTGGCGCGGCTGAAAGCCGCGCCCTTTCAAAGCTACCCGGACACAGCGACTCTGGAACAGCCCTAGCCTTGGCACTCTGAACCTGGTCGCTGCCATCGGAGGTGTGGAGGCGGTCAGTCTGCCGCAGGCTCGATGATGTGCAGGCCGCACTCGGTTTTGGCAAAGCCCGGCCAACGGCCGGCGCGAGGATCCTCTCCCGGACGCACGGCGCGCGTGCAATGGGTGCAGCCGATGCTGGGATAGTCCTGATCGTGGAGCTGGTTGTAGGGAACCTCGTGATCGTGGATGTAACGCCACACCTGCTTCGATGTCCAATCCACGATGGGATTAATCTTCGCCAGGCCGAAGTTGGCGTCCCACTCGATTCTGCGCGCGCTGGCCCGGGCCGAGGTCTGGTCCCGGCGGATGCTGGTTATCCATGCGCTCAACTCGCTGAGCTTGCGGCGCAGTGGCTCAACTTTGCGAAGGTTGCAGCAGAGGTCGGGATTGCGGCTCCACAGCGCCGTTCCGTGAGTGCGCTCCTGTTCTTCGGGTGAAGGTGCCGGGTACACTTTCTCGATCGTGATGCCGTATCTCTCTTCAATCCGGTCCATCAAGCTGTAGGTCTCGGGAAAAAGGAATTCGGTATCAATGGTGAAGAGCCGGAAGTCCCGGCGGACGCGCGAAGCCATGTCGATGAGCACCATGCCCTCGGCGCCGAACGCAGAGGAGATTGCAATGCGGTTGCCGAAGGTTTCGAACGCCCAGGTCAGAGTCCGCTGCGGGGTCCAACTCTCGGCTGCGTTCTGTAAGTCTGCAATCTGGTCTCTGAAGTGGGGATTCATGCGCTTGGTTCCTCATTCATTCCAAAGTTAGCAACTTGCGCCGGGGACTCCAGCAGCGCCGCTGCAAATGCGGCTGGGCTGGCCGCGGAAACATTCGGCGGTATGAGTTCCTGCGCCAGCAGTACAGGATCCGCAAAGCGCACGACTTCGCCCACGACCAACAACGCAGGCGCCGGCAAATGTGGTGAGCGCAGCAACTCTGCAATCGTCGTGCGACTGGTTCGCTGAGAATGGGTGGTTGCTTGCGAGATGATGGCGCAAGGGGTTTCGGCGCCAAGCCCCGCGGCTTTAAGCTTCCTAGCGATGGCTGCGTAGTCCCGGCCGGGCATGTAGATGACTAGCGTCGCGCCACTTCCGGCCAGCTTGCTCCAGTTGAGCGCATCACTCTCGTCAGCTTGGTGAGCGGTGAGGAAAATGAGCGCTGAGGATGCGCAGCGATCGGTTAAAGGAATCTGCGCCGCGGCGGCCGCGCCCAGGGCGGAAGTCACGCCCGGCACGATTTCGTAAGGGATGGCGGCCTGGCGCAGCGCTTCCATTTCTTCCCGAGCCCTGCCGAAGATGAGCGGGTCGCCGCCTTTCAACCGCACCACGCGCAGTCCGGATTGCGCGAGGGCGACCATCAGAAAGTTGATTTCTGCCTGCACGATTTTCTTTTTGCCGCAACGTTTGCCGACGTTGTACACCTGTGCCGTGGCAGGAATAAGTCGCAGGATCTCGGGAGAGACCAGGTCGTCGTGCAGGACGGCCTCGGCTGTCGACAGCAGGCGCAGCGCTTTCACCGTGAGCAATTCTGGATCGCCCGGCCCCGCGCCGACCAGATAGACTTTGCCCTTCATCTTCTCTCTCCGGTTGCGGCGAGTGCCGGCGCTTCGGCGGCCAGGGCAGCTTCCACCGCTTCCCTGCTGGCGAGCGAATGCAGCAGATCCAGCTTGCGTTCTTTATCGAGATCGCTGGCGAGGATGAGTTTTCGCGTCTCGCCGAGTTCCGCCACCCACGCGGCGTAGCCGGGTCCGAACTGTTGTTCGAGCTGCTGGCGAATTTTCTGCGCTAAGGATGGACTCTGGCCTGCCGTCGAGACCGCGATCTGCAGGTCGCCGCGGCGAACCACGGCGGGATAGAAGAAGTCGCAGAGATCGGGAACATCCACAACATTGCAGAGCACTCCGCGTTTCTCTGCTTCGTAGTGGACTCGCTCATTCAGACTCCGCGAAGCTGTTGCCGCTACGACAAGAAATGCGCCGTCTAGGTCATCGGGCGAGAAGGCGCGTAACTCGAGGTCGATCTTTCCGGCCCGGGCCCATTCTCGGACGGCGTCACTCGCCTCAAGAGCAACCACGCGGAGCCGGGCTCCGGTCCCAAGCAGGCCCGCGATCTTTGGTTCGCCGACGTTTCCGGCGCCGATGACCAGGCACTGTCTGCCTTCGATCTTCATAAACATGGGAAATAAAGTGGCCATAGTTTCGTGTACCCCAGGGGCTAAAGCCCACACAGAAAAGAAGCCTTTATCGCAGCGCTTAAAGCGCTGCGCCACCCAAAATCGAGCTCCCGTTCAATCACCGGCGCCTGCTATTTGCGCCAGGTGTTGAGTAGCAGGTAAATCGCGAGCCACTGCGGGCACGAGTTCACCAGCCAGGAACTCGCGCAATTCCTCGTCACTGTGGCGAGCGAAGAAGCGGCGCAGACTTTCGCCCGGCTCACTGCTTGCCAGGTATCGCCGCAGCAGACGCTCGATTGCATCGGGCACTTCGGTCGCCGGGCAGCGATAACCGACGGGCCGCGCCGTCGCCTGATGCAGGCCGAGGGCGCCGCCCACGCAGAAGTAGTAGGCGTCCACCAGGCGGTCGTTGACTTTGATCTTCTTGCCCTCGATGCCAACGTCGGCGATCCAGTGCTGGCCGCAGCTGTTGGGGCATCCGGTGACGTGCAGTTTCAGGTGTTGATCGAAGCCGGGCAGACGCTCTTCCAGTTCTTCGACCAGCCAGCGCGAAAAGCTTTTGGTCTCGGTGATGGCGAGCTTGCAGAATTCGGTGCCGCTGCAGGCCACGGCCCCGCGCGAAAACGCTGAACCGCCGACGCGCAGGCCGATCGCGTCCAGTTCTTTGGCCAACTCGTCGGCATTGACCGCGGGGACATTCACGATCAGCAGGTTCTGCGTGGTGGTGGCGCGCAACTCGCCTCCGGCAAAGCGTTCAGCAAGAACGGCTGCGGCCTGCATTTGCTCGACGGTAATTCGCCCGCGCAGCACGACCGCCCCAACGTACGTGTAGCCAGTCTGCTTCTGCGGCCGAATGCCGACGTGGTCCCGGTAAACGTCGTCGGGCGGATGCTCTTCGGCGGCAGGATCGAGTTGGAAACCGATGCGGTCCTCGAGTTCGTCGAGGAAACGCTCGGCGGTCCATCCGTGGCGCAGGAAAAGAAATTTCAGCCGCGCTCGCTCGCGGTGCTCGCGCAGAACTTCAGAGTCGCGAAACAGTTCGGCAATCCCTTTCACGACCGGGAGAACCTGGTTCCAGCGGACGAACGCGTTCAGACGCACGCCCAGATACGGTTCTGTCGAAAGGCCCCCGGCAACCCGCACCGAGAAGCCGACTTCAGGCTTGCCGCCAACAACGCGGGTGATGGCCGTAAGGCCAATATCGTTGATTTCGGGATACGAGCACCACGCGCGGCATCCGGCAATCGAAATCTTGAACTTGCGGGGCAGGTTGTAAAACTCCGCCTTCCCCGCCAGCCGGCTCGACACTTCGAGGGCCAGCGGCGACGCGTCGCAGATTTCATCGGCGTCCACGCCCGTGACCGGGCAGCCGGTCACGTTGCGGACAACGTCGCCGCACGCGCCCGTAGTGTTCAACCCGACTTGCCAAAGACCTTCGAGCACGTCCGGCAGAGATTCGATGGTGACCCAATGTAACTGGATGTTCTGGCGCACGGTGAGGTCGGCAATGCCGTTGGCATAGCGGCGGGTGAGATCGGCGATGGCGCGCAGTTGGCGGGAGGTCAGGATGCCGTTGGGAATCCGGATGCGTACCATGAAACGCTCGAGAGCGCGGCCTTCCCCGCCCTGACCGCCGATTACGCCGGCGCCGTCGCCCTGGGTGTACACGCCCCACCAGCGGAAGTACGTCCCAATCCACTCGGGAGGGATGGAGCCGAAGCCTTGGCGCGCGAAGCGCCGGATTTCTTCGAGGCCTTCCCAGGGATTGAAAGCGCGCTTGAGCCGCTCGACACGCTGCGCTTTCGTCTCTTTCGTGGGGCTCGTTGTGGTTGTATTTGTCATTGTTTGTTTTGTCAGCAGAAACAAAAAACCCACCGCCAGGATCGCCTGGCGGTGGGTGTATAAGTGCCGTGTTAAGAAAGAATTCTTAGGTCAGCAGCCTCCCCGCGCCAGCGCGCACGCATGCACAACAACAACAGGTGCAACAGCACGTCGCGCGGAAATTGCGGCTACTTGACATTCGAGTCTGTATTCTAAGCGGAGGCATCGCCTCCGTCAATAAACATTGGTAACAACTTCGATTCATCTTTTGGATAGCAGGAATCATTATTTTTTCTGCCGCATTTTGCTGCCCCTGCCGCCGATCCCACGGGGCTGCAGAATCAGCGATTTACCACGCAGACGCCGGTTGAGAGATAATCTTCGGTTCCTGTGCACAGGTTCCAGGCTCATAGCCTGGCCTGGCGCGAAAGGTGATCCTCGATGAAGCGTTCTGTTTTCTTTCTGCTGTTCGCAATTCTGTTCTCCGCTTTTGCCTTTTCTCAGACTTCCACCGCACCCGACGCTTTCAAGTCAACCGTCGAAAAACTGCAGTCCCTCACGCGCCAGGATGAACCGGCATGGCGATTCCATGCGGATATCCCTCATCCGGAGGATCCCGCCTCGAATGATTCGGGTTGGGGCACGCTGACGGTGAAGAATATTTCGGAAGGGGGCGGCGGGCATGCGAACGAAGAGGACTGGACCGGGTCTCGCGTGTTTCGCCGCTGGATCCAGATTCCCGAGAAGATCAATGGATACGCGACGCAAGGCTCCGAGGTGCGGCTGGACCTCCGCTTCGGCAGCCCCGGCAGTTTGATGATTACGGTCTTTTCGAACGGGGCGATTCTCTATCGCGGGAGTGACGACGACATTCTGCCGGTTCTGCTGACCGAAAACGCGCAGCCAGGCCAGAAGTTCCTGGTCGCGGCCCGGGTCGTGGCTGGAGATGGCGTGCAGTGTGAGTTCTTTCACAGCGAGCTCGTGATCGCGCCGCCGCGTACGCGCCCGGACCCGGAACTGCTGCGCACGGAGATTCTCGCTGCCCGTCCCATTATCGCGGCCTATGAGGACGGAAAAGCCCAGCGCGAGCAGCAACTGGATGCAGCGGTCAAAGCGATTGATTTTTCGCCGCTCGACAAAGGCGATCAAGCCGGTGTCGACGCTTCGCTCAAGGCTGCTCATACGAAACTCGAAGCCCTCAAGCCCTGGCTGCAACAGTTCACGATTCGCGTGGTGGGCAATTCGCATATTGATATGGCGTGGCTCTGGCCGTGGACCGAAACGGTCGAGGTCGTGCGTAACACGTTTCAGAGCGTGCTCGATCTGATGCGCGAGTATCCCGACTTCAAGTTCACCATGTCGTCGGCCCGCACCTACGAATGGATGCAGGAAAAGTATCCCGACCTCTTTCACCAGATCGAACAGCGAGTCAAGGAAGGCCGGTGGGAAGTCATCGGCGGGATGTGGGTCGAGCCGGACCTGAACATGCCCGACGGCGAATCGCTGGTGCGGCAGATTCTGGTGGGCAAAAGATACTTCCAGAAGAATTTCGGCGTGGACGTGAAGATCGGGTGGAATCCGGACTCGTTCGGATACAACTACCAGCTTCCGCAGATCTACAAGAAGTCAGGCATGGATTATTTTGTGACCCAGAAGCTGCTCTGGGCGCACGAATTCACCGTGTTCCCCTACAAGCTGTTCTGGTGGCAGGCTCCCGACGGCAGCCGCCTGCTCACGTATTTCCCGCATGACTACGCCGGAGGTATCGACGCGGAACCGCTGGGCACGGACCTCTCGATCTGGATGCCCTCGATTTACGGCCCGAAACTCACCGACAGCCCGGAGATGATGCACCTGTATGGCGTGGGCGATCACGGGGGCGGACCGACGCGCGTCATGCTGGATCACGCCGACCAGCTTCGCGCCGCGGACACGGTGTTTCCCAAGCTGCAGTTCAGTTTCGCGCGCGACTTCTTCAGCGACATGGAGAAGAAACTGCCCAGCATGCAGGTTCCCACGTGGGATGGCGAACTTTACTTCGCGTATCACCGCGGCGTCTTCACGACGCAAGCTGAGACCAAGCGCAGAATCCGGCGCGCCGAAGAGAATGTGCTGAACGCGGAGAAGTTCGCTGCGCTTGCGTCGCTCTATGGGCGTCCTTATCCGCAGGACGAGATGGAGCAGACGTGGAAGAATCTGCTCTTCGATCACTTCCACGACATCATGCCGGGATCGGGGATTGCGGTGAACTATCTGGATGCGAAGCGCAATCTGGAAAACGTGGACCGGGTCGCGCATGCGGTCACGATGGGATCCATCCGCGAGATCACGGCACACGTCAACACGCAGGGTGAAGGCGTACCGGTGATGATTTTCAGTTCGCTGGCCTGGCCGCGCACCGAAGTCACTGAGATCGAGGCGCAACTGCCCGCTCCGGCACGCGAGATTGAGGTCGCAGATTCGACGGGCAAGCTGGCCCTGACGCAACTGCTCAGCCTCGACGCGGAGACGCATCGGGCGCGATTGCTGCTGCTGGCGAGGGTTCCATCGCTTGGGTATCAGACTTACTTTGTGCGTGCCCGAGCCAGCGCCCAGGGCGTCCCCTCGATTCTAAAGGCTTCGGTGGACACGCTGGAGAACGAATTCGTCCGCGTGAAGATTGATCCGCAGACCGGCTGCATGACCAGCTTGTTCGATAAGCGCAGCGGCACGGAATCGCTGGCGCCGGCCGAAACGGATACAGGCGGGCCGAAGAACTCGACCTGCGGCAATCTGCTGCAGACATTTGTGGATAAACCGCAGCAGTGGGACGCGTGGAATATTGATGCAGACTTCGAGAAACAACACTGGGATCTGGACAAGGCGGATGAAGTGAAGCTGATCGAGACGGGGCCACTGCGAGCCGTCATCGAGATCAAGAATCATTTTCAGAATTCTACTTTTGTCCGCGAGGTAACTTTATATGCGGGTGTGCCCAGAGTTGACGTGAAGACGCAGGTGGAATGGCATGAGAAGCACATTCTGCTTAAGGTGGCATTCCCGGTCAGCGCTCACAGCGATAAAGCCGCGTATGAGATACCTTATGGCTCGATTGAGCGTCCCACCACGCGGAACACGCCAGCGGAAAGAGCGCAATTCGAAGTTCCGGCACAGCGCTGGGCCGACATTTCCGACGCGAAGCATGGGCTCAGCCTGCTCAACGATTCGAAGTATGGATACGACGCGAAGGGGAACGTGCTTCGTCTGTCGCTGCTGCGTTCACCGGAGTGGCCTGATCCGCACGCCGACGAAGGTCATCACGAGTTCACCTACTCGTTGTATCCGCATGGTGGAGGCTGGAAAGACGCGCTCACGATCCGGCGAGGGTATGAACTGAACTACAAGTTGATTTCCCTGCCGGTAGGAAACCACCAGGGAGCGCTGGCGGCCGAACACTCGTTGGTGCAGACGCAATCGGACAACGTGATCGTAACGGCGTTGAAAAAGGCCGAAGATGACGACTCGCTGATTTTGCGCTTCTACGAATGGGCGGGAAAAGAGGGTGACGTCAGGTTGCAGCTTCCTCCTGGAGCGGTCACGGCCTCGGAGACCGACCTGATGGAAAAGCCGATCGCCAGCATTCCCGTGCAGAACGGCGCTGTCACGCTGCACACGAAACCGTATGAGATCAAGACCATCAAGGTGCAGTATTCTCCGGCGAGTCAGGCGGCGGCACGGCCATGACTCAGCCATCTAAAACTCGGCGATCGGCGACTCGACGACCGATGACTCGGCGATCGATGACTCAGAAATCGAAGACTCGGAAATCAAGCCCGAAAGGTCTGGTCCTCGGCGTTGACATCGGCGGCACTAAGGTCGCGGTTGGACTGGTAGACTCCGCAGGCCAAATCGTCGCGCAGGGACGCAAGCCGATGGTGGCAGATGGTACGGCCGAGGCTGCCCTACAGGCGGTTACCGGAGCGATTGATTCTCTGTTGTCGGCGAGTGGCAAAATTCATGGCATCGGGATCTGCTCGCCGGGGCCGCTGGATCCTCGCGCCGGCGTAGTCGTTAATCCTCCGAATCTCCCCTGCTGGCGGAACTTCCCGTTGGCGGAGAAGGTCGCCGCGAAGTACCGTGTGCCGGTGAAACTCGACAACGACGCCAACGCGGCAGCGCTGGCGGAAACACGCTGGGGAGCAGCACGCGGCTACCGCTATGTTTTCTACACCTGCATCGGCACCGGGATTGGAACTGGCATCGTGCTGGATGGCCGGATTTATCACGGCCGGACCGGCGCGGCGGGCGAAGGCGGGCACATGAGCATTGACTATCGCGGCCCGGTTTGCGGCTGCGGCAAACGGGGCTGCATCGAGGTGCTGGCCGCCGGGCCCGCGATTGGGGCTCGGGCGCGAACGAAACTCGGCGCCGAATCGTCGCGCCATTCCAAGATTCTCGACCTCGCCAAAGGAGATGTTGCCCGCGTCAGCAGCGAGATGGTCGGGCAGGCTTACGCCGCGGGCGATCTCTTGGCGCGCGAGATTCTCGAGGAGTCGGTCGAGTTGCTGGCGGCCTGGCTCGGCAACATCGTGGACCTGCTGGATCCCGACGTGATCGTCATGGGCGGCGGCGTGGCCGCGATGCTCAAGCCATTTTTCGATGAAATCAAGAACCGGCTTCCCGGTTGGTGTGTGAATCCGCGAGCGGCGCAGATTCCTTTGTTGATGGCACATTACGGAGCGGATGCAGGAATCGCCGGTGCGGCGGCATTGTGCGCGGAAGAATCTCTGTAGACCCGGAGATTCAGACCTGGCGGGTCAGTTCTTGCGCACGGAAATTACGGATGCGGTGTGGCGATCTCCGCGCAGCAGCGAGAGACTGTACTCGATGGCGATATTCTGCGAGTCATACGTCGTTTCCCGGATGAAGAGCAAGGGGCTGCCGGTAGAGGTTTGCAGAACCTCGGCTTCCTCGGATCCCGCGCTCACGGCTCCGATCACCTCTTCGGCCCACTGTAACCGGCGTTGGTAGCCGTGCTCGAAGATGGCATAGAGCGATTGTTTTTCGAGATCCTGTTTGTCAATGCCGGCAAAAATTCGGGCCGGAAGATAGCTGGTCACGACGGCGACCGGTTCGCCATTCACGGAGCGAAGACGACGCGCGCGGTAAACCCGCTCGCCGGGCGTGAGTTTCAGAGCCTGCGCTACCTCGGGATCCGGATCCTCCAGACTCATGCTCAGCAAGCGGGCGGACGGAACCAGTCCGCGGCGCCTCATTTCCTCGCTGAAGCCGCGCAGTTGCTGGAAGTTCCAGGGCGCCCGTCCGGAACCGACGACCGGCCGCTTGCCTTTCGCCACCAGCAACAGTCCTTCTGATTTCAGTTTCTGAAAGGCCTGGCGCACGGGCATTTTGCTGATCCTCAGCGCGCGGGCAATCTCTCCCTCGGAGCAAAAAGTCTGCCCTTGCTTCAGTTTGTTCTTCTTGATGAGTTCGCGCACCTGGTCGACGATCTGAATGTAATAAGGGACAAAGCTGTCCGCATCGATGGTGAGACTCAACTTCTCGATCGTGACGGGATCTGTCGCAGCTGTGGGCAAGCCAAACCTCCTGCTTCTGACGACGTAGTATACAATGTATATATCAATTACGGCAAGGTTGTCGGTGTGCGTGCTTCGGGGAGGCGGTGCGCGGCTGTCCATAGTAGATATATCTACATTATTATCAATCATTTCCGTTGGATTATTGCGAGGCGATTTGGTTCCGTCGGCAGAAGCATCCCACGAAATATAACTTGACATCGTATATGCATACGAGGTTCATATGCGTCTTGAAGAAACTGCAATCCAGACCCTTCCGATTCGATTCCCAGCACGGGGCATGCCTGCGGGGAACTTCAGCTAGTGCTAACCCTGAGCTCCTAGAATGGAGCCGGCCAATTTATGTTCACCTGCTTCATAAACACGGAGTGATAGAAGAATGACGAACGATAAGACATGGATTGTCCTTGAGCGAATTCCGGCGATCATGCTGATGTTCATGTTTCTGTGCTGCGGTTTGTCCGCGACGGCGGCTGGACCCGAAGGGCCCCGGAATCAAGCTCAGGATCAGGCCAATTCGGGCGAGGCGAAGCTTCCGGCCGTTCATCTGGATGGCAACTATTTTTCCCGGGACGGCCACCGGTTCATTCCCGTGGGCGCGAACTGGGTGCCGGCAAAGGAGGCGATGCAGTGGCCTACGCAATGGGACCCCAAGGCGATCGAAGCGGATTTCGCGCGCATGCACGAGCTCGGCTTCAACACGATTCGCCTGGATTTTGTGTGGGCATGGATTGAGCCTCGGCCCGGCGATTACAATCCGGAGGCATTTCGCGCGCTCGATTTCCTCATCTCCCTCGCGCACCGCTATCACATTTACCTGCATCCTTGTCTGCTGATCGGCGGCGAGGTCGGCGAAGCCTACTGGGATGTGCCCTATCGCCAGGGGCGGCATCCGCATTCTGATCCGGACATGCTCAGAATCGAAACCGACCACGTCGCCGAGTTGGCCCGCCATTATGGAAAGGAAACGGCGATCCTCGGTTGGGACCTGACGGATGAACCTCCCTTCTGGATTTCTCCCGAAACTACGGATTCGATGGCCATCAACTGGACGCGGCTGCTGACGTGGTCCATCCGGCAGCACGATTCGCTGCACCCCATCGTGGTCGGCGTCAGCATGCAGGATGTTGAACACGGGCCTTTCCGTCCGGATAATGTCCGCGCGGAAGCGGATTTTTTCAGCGTTCATCCCTACTCGATTTACGCTCCCAAGCTGTTTCCCGACTCCATGCTGTCCCAACGCGGCACGTATGGATCGGCTTTCGAGACGGCTCTGTCGGGGAGCGCCGGACGGCCCGTGATGGTGCAGGAGATCGGGGCGTCGTCGGCGCAATATGAGCCGGAGCAAATCGCGAAATTCCTGCGCGCCAGCCTCTACTCCGGGCTGGGCGCCGGGGCGAACGGATTCCTCATCTGGTGCTACACCGATGCGGCGCCGGAGCAGTTCCACAAAGTACCGTACCTGCGCTCGCCGCACGAAACTCAGTTCGGGTTGACGACCTGGGAGGGGAAGGACCGGCCGCAGGGGCAGATGTTTGCAGAATTCGAGAAGGTTGTCGCCCGCCTCGATCTCACCGGCATCGAACCGGCCCCGGCGGAAGCGGGAATCATTGTGCCGTACGAGTGGTCAAAGCCGCACGGAGATTTTTCGCATTTTGGTCTCACCGGCCCGGAAGTGGTTCCTTATGTCTCCACCGACGAAGGCGCGAATGTCTCGGGGCAATCGCAATCGAATTTCAGCGACGACAATTCCTGGATTACTGGTGCGTGGTTGTCGGCTTTTGTGCTGGCGCGGCGCGCCGGTTTGAAGGCGGATTTTCCGCGGGAATATGACGATTGGCAGAAACGTCCGCTGACCCTGATGCCTTCGCCTCTCACCAGTACCGACAGTTTTCTGGTGCACGTTCATTCTGATTTCTGGGAAAAAGCGAAGCAATACGTTTCGCAAGGTGGGGCTCTTTACGCGTCAGTTGCGGCCGACGCCGCAATTCCAGAGATGGAGTCTCTGTTCGGAGCAAGAATGGTGGACGCAAATCCCAAGGACGAGGTCACGCTGAAGGTCGTCGCTCCCTTCGGCGGTCTGAAGGTTGGCGACACATTTCACTACGCCGTCCCCGGCGGCTCTCCGCGTTCCTGGGGAGCAATTCTGGAGGTTAAGGGCGGCACGGTGATCGCGGTGGATCAGGACAATAAGCCCGCGCTCGTGGCTAATACTGTGGGTTCGGGCAAGACTCTGTTGAGCGCTTATCCGCTGGAAAACTATCTCGCGAATCAGCCCGCGGCGTTCGACAAACCGGAAAGCACGCATCGCATCTACCAGGCGTTCCGCGAGTGGTCGGGCATCAAGCCGCTGTTTTACAGCGACCAGCCTTCGGTGGAGGCTTCGGCCCTGAGCGGCAAAGCGGGCGGATATGTTATCGTCACCAATCATTCCGGTGAACCTCAGAAAGTAACCGTTACTTCCGCGATGCCGCTGCATTCCGTGGCCAGAGTCACAGCGCAGGGAAATTCAGCGATCAATGTGGCTGGTTCCAGTTTCAAAGTTGAGATCGGGCCGTACGAGGGCGCGGTGTTCGCCTGGAAGTAGCTTAGTCATGCACGGTTGAAAGAGGAAAATAAATTGATCGGAGCGGTGGATATCGGCGGAACCAAAATAGCAGTAGGCATGGTAGACAACGACGGCAAGGTATGGGCACGCCGCGAATTCCCGACAGATGCCGATGGGGGCTACGCCCACGCACTCGACAACATCCGGAAGATGCTTACGGCTACTGAACGCGCTGCGAAGGCACAAGTAACGGGCATCGGCATCGGATCGACCGGGCCGCTGTTTGCGCTGACGGGCGAGTTTGGCGACGTCAACTTTTTTCCCAACTGGAAAGGCGAGAACCCGGTGGAGGATCTGGCCAAAATCTTCCAGGTGAAGGCCGCGATGGAAAATGACGGCGACGCCGCGGCGCTGGGCGAAGCGGGCTGGGGCGCCGGCAGAAACAAGAAAAGGCTGATGTATGTGACCATCGGGACGGGGATCGGAACCGGGTTCATTATCGACGGAAAACTCTATCGCGGAGTTGACGGTTCTCATCCGGAAGTTGGGCACCACCTGATTGATCCTTCCGGACCGCCCTGTGTGTGCGGCTTCCGGGGATGTTGGGAAGCGATGGCTGCTGGTCCCGCCATGGCGGAGTGGATGAAGAAGGAAGCGCCGGCGGATTATCCGCAGCGTGATGAACTGACGGCAAGGCGAATTTTCGAACTCGCGCGGGCCGGCGATGCACTTGCTCGGCGGGCGGTGGATCGCGAGACTTACTATCTCGGTCTCGGCTTGGCCAACCTGGTGACAATCTTCACGCCCGACGCGATCGTGCTGGGCGGGAGCATTATGAAGAGCGCCGACCTTCTTCTCGAAGGCGTCCGGACAATTGTCCAAGAAAGCTGCCGCCTGGTTCCCTGCGAAAGAACTGAGCTGACGCTGGCCTCTTTGGGAGACGATGCCAACCTGATCGGGGCAGCCAGAGTCTGGCATCACCGATTCCCCTGCGAAGGAGGCCAGAGTGGGAATTGACCTCAGGGTGATCGAGGGCGAGTATTTACAGGATCTCCTGGATCAGCCGCAGGCACTGGAAAACACTTTCAAGAGCCTGGACCGGTCCAAAGAATTAGTCGCCCTGGCCTCGCGCCTCCATCGAAAAACATTTCAACGGATTGTCTTGACTGGCATGGGTTCTTCCTTCCACGCTCTGCACCCGCTGAATCTGCAACTGATCGGCCACGGATTCACAGCCGTCATGGTGGAGACCTCGGAGCTCATTCATTACAAGACGCGCTTCTTCGATCCCAAGACGCTGATCGTTGCCGTGTCGCAGTCCGGACAGAGCGTGGAAATGCTTCGCCTGGCCGAGGTCAATGGCAAGCGCTCGTCAGTAATTGCCGTGACCAATACGCCCGAAAGTCCTCTGGGGAAACATGCGACGGCTGCACTTTACACGCAGGCCGGGCGCGAGTTTTCGGTTTCGTGTAAAACCTATGTCACCGCTTTGATGGCGCTGAAGTGGCTGGGCGATCTTCTTTGTGAACGGGACGTCCAGCAAAGCCGTCGCGAGCTTAAGCACGCTTCCGGCGCCGTGGGCAGGTATTTGGCCAACTGGAAAGAGCACGTACATTGTCTTGCGCAACGGCTGGATCGTGTTCGCCATTTGTTTCTGGTGGGACGAGGTGCGTCGTTGGCGGCCGTGGGCACGGGCGCGCTCATCGTGAAAGAGTCGGATCATTTTCACGCCGAGGGCATGAGCAGCGCTGCTTTTCGGCACGGGCCCCTGGAAATGTTGAGCGAGGAAACGCTGGTGGTTGTATTTTCGGGCGACGACCGGACCCGCAAGCTCAATCACCGACTGCTGGCGGACATCCAGCAGGAAGGCGGCCGCGCGGAACTTGTGGGAGAAGCAGCAGCGCTCAACTGCTTCCGGCTGCCAGATCACAGCGGAAGCATTCGCCCGATTTACGAGATTCTGCCGATGCAGATGATCACGCTGGCTCTGGCCGCGCGCGCGGGCCGCGAACCAGGAAAGTTTGCATTGGCCACCAAGGTGACAACCACAGAGTAAGGCGGAAGAAAAAGCATGGCGCGAAACCGAAACATGGTTGGGCTGGTCTTTCTCACGTTCTTTGTGATGTCGCTGGTTACCAACATTCTGAACTCGCTCATTCCCGACATCATCAGCAGCTACAGCGTCACTCTGGCGGCGGCGGCCTTTCTGAACTTTGCTTTTTTTATCGCGTATGGCGTGATGTCGGTCCCCGCCGGCTTCTGGGTCGAACGCTTCACCGAGAAACCGGTCATGATTGTGGCTTTTATAGCCGCAACCGCAGGCGCACTGAGTTTTGCGCTCCACCCAACCTACTCGGTGGCCGTGCGCTCGTTCTTCGTGATCGGCGCGGGCATGGCGACGCTGCAAGTAGCCATCAATCCGCTCTTGCGCGTGGCCGGAGGCGAAGAGCACTTTGCGTTCAACTCTGCATTAGCACAATTGGTTTTCGGTTCAGCATCCTTTCTCAGTCCATACCTATATTCCTATCTCGTCGTCAATCTGGGACAGTCCTCTCCCCAGAGAAACCTGTTTTTGAGTATCCTCGCCAAGCTCACTCCTCGCGCGCTTCCCTGGGCATCGATCTACTGGATCTTTGCAGTGACGACTGGCCTCATGATCGTGCTTCTCGGATTTCTGCGATTCCCGAAAGTCGAACACACGGCCGACGAATCGGCCGGCTCTCTGGAGATGTACACCAGCCTGCTGCGGCGGCCGATGGTCTGGGCGTTCTTTCTCTGCGTGTTCGCGTACGTGGCGTGCGAACAGGGCACGGCCAACTGGATCTCGAAGTTTCTTTCCGTCTATCACGGCTATGACCCGCACACTACGGGCGCATCGGCGGTGTCGTGGTTCTGGGGACTACTCACGGCTGGATGTTTCATCGGGATGGGCCTGCTGAAGCTTTTCGACAGTCGGCGAGTCCTGATTGGGTTCTCCGCCGCGGCATTATTGTGCCTGACCGCTGCTTTGTTTGGTCCGTCACGGGTGGCTCTTTTCGCTTTCCCGTGCGTAGGTCTTTTCGCTTCCATCATGTGGCCGGTGCTCGTCTCCCTGGCACTGAATTCCGTCTCGGAGCATCACGGGCCGTTCGCGGGAATCCTGAGCACGGGAATTATGGGCGGAGCCGTGGGCCCGGTCATCATTGGCCGCATTGGCGATCACTTTGGGCTGCGGACCGGCCTGTGCTTTCTCTATCTCACCTTCGGCTGCGTGCTGAGCGTTGGATTCTGGGCGAAACCGCTCATCAGCAACGCCACCGTACAGTTGAAGAAGGCGATCGCCGAGCCCAGCGCTTAGCGGCCATTTCAGATGCTGGGCGCCCGCTTCCCATATTTGCTGTAGTGGCTCAATTTGAATCTTAACCTCTGCTCTGACGTCATCCCGAAGCCCCGCGCTTTCACCAGCGGGGCGAGAGCCTGCCCTGAGCTTGCCGAAGGGGATCTCGCGTGCAGCATAAGTACTCGCTGCGTCCACGCGAGATCCTTCGCTCCGCCTGAAAAGCGGCTTCGCTCAGGATGACTGGCGGCGGAGAAGAATCGTCAAGGTTGGAACCGAGCCACACCATCTTTCTCGTGGACTTGTTCAATCAAATCTATATAGAGTGGAATCGCTGAAGCTGTTTCCGAGGTAATGGCAAATGAACTACGGTTTCGCAATTCGTGATTCGGCGGAGCTGGACTTCGTGGCTCTCGGCGCGCTGGTTCATCGGCTCGACCCCGGCATTGTTCCCTTCCGCAAAGCGCACGAGTGCCAGATCCATGTCAGCGGCGGTGAATTCAATGTGGCCGCCAACCTCGCCGACTGCTTCGGCCTGCGTACCGGAGTGGTTACGGCGATGGTCAAGTATCCTGTCGGCGACCTGGTCGCGGAGCGGGTTCGGGCTATGGGCGTGACCCCGTTCTACAAGATCTTCGCGCACAATGGCGCCACCGGCCCGAATATTGCAGCTGTCTATAGCGACCGGGGACACGGTGTGCGCGCGCCCGTAGTCTTTTACAACCGGGCGAATGAAGCGGCGGCGCAGCTGAAACCGGGTGACTTTGACTGGAGCGCAATCTTCGGAGCGGGCGTGCGCTGGTTTCATAGCGGAGGAATTTTTGCCGCTCTTTCTGATTCCACCCCGGAGGTGATCATTGAGGCCATGCAGGCGGCGCGCAAATCCGGGGCGGTTGTTTCGTTCGATCTCAACTTCCGGGAGAAGTTGTGGAATCTCTCGGGCGGCGAGGAGCGTGCTCGCCAGGTGATCGGACGCATTCTGAAGCACGTCGACGTTCTTGTCGGCAACGAGGAAGATCTGCAAAAAGGGCTGGGGATCGCCGGTCCGGCAGCGATGGCGGCATCAAAACTCGATCCGCATGCCTTTCTGGGGATGATTGACCGAGTCCTCGAGCGGCATCCGCACATCAAGATCATTGCCACGACGTTACGCGAAGTTCATTCCTCGAATCGTCACGGCTGGGGCGCTGTGGCGTGGATCAACGGCCAGACTTGCCTGTCTCCACAATGTCAGCTTGATGTTTACGACCGGATTGGCGGCGGCGATGGGTTTGCATCCGGATTTTTCTATGGGATTCTGACGGGGGAGTCGCCGGAGCAAGCGATGAAACTTGGCTGGGCACACGGCGCGCTGCTTACGACTTTTCCCGGCGACACGACCATGGCGACGTTAGAGCAAGTGCGGTCGTTTGCGCAGGGTGGCACGGCGCGGGTTCAGCGCTGAGCCAGGCGTTCAACGCCGACCGAAGATCAGACGATTTCGTTTCAGACCGGAGTTTCGAAAAATGAGCATCGTATCCGTGCCGGCAGCTTTTATCACCGGGAATGGCCATCCGGATTTCGACCTAGCTCCGGCCGACCTGCGCGACATTCTTTCCGAAGCTCTATCCAGCATCTCGCCGCGATCATCGGTTCTGGCTATCGTGGCGGATAAGACACGCGACGATAACACGGACATTCTGTTTCCTTTGGCGGTCCCGATCCTGGCCGAGCGCAAGATTGCAAAACTTGATGCACTGGTTGCGCAGGGCACTCACGCGCCCATGAGCGATGAGGACAAGCGGGCGAAGATCGGAGCACCAGGCACAACACAGGTTCCCGGACTTGCCCGAATCTTCGATCACGATTGGGCCGATCCACAAAAACTGGTCACGATCGGCGTCTTGACTGCCGCTCGCGTGAATGAGCTTACCGCGGGCTTAGTCAACCAGCCGATCAACTTGACGGTCAACCAACTGCTCGCGCCCGGGCTCTACGATACGATTCTGGTTTTTGGAACAACTGCTCCGCATGAGGTTGCAGGTTTTTCCGGTGGAGCAAAGTATTTTTTCCCCGGAGTAGCGGGACCGGAACTCACGCACGCCACGCACTGGCTCGGAGCACTGGCAACCATCGAGAAGGTGATTGGCCGGGTCGAGACGCCAACTCGCCACTTGTTCGAGGCCGCGGCGGATTTCGTTCCCGCGCGGGTCATATCACTCAGTTCAGTCGTAACCCGCGACCATGGGCGGCTTCGAACGCACGCTCTTTTTTGTGGAGACTTCCGCCAAGCGGTCCGAAAAGCGGCGGACGTAAGCCGCCACGTCCATATCAAATACACGGGACGGAAATACAAGCGAGTGGTTGCGCTGCTCGACACGCACTATACCGACCTCTGGGTTGGCGGAAAGGCCAGCTATCGCCTGGGCCCAGTGATCGAAGAGCAAGGCGCGTTGATTATCTACGCCCCGCACCTTACGACTATCTCTGAGACGCACGGTGCATTGATCAAGCGATACGGTTATGCCCCGCTGGAGAGAGTCCGGGAACTCGTAGCGCAGTCGGCGGAGTTGCAGCAGAATCTTTGCGTGGCCGCTCACCTGGCGCACGTCAGTTTTGCGGGGCGGCGTCTTGCCGACGGCAAAATTGTCCCGCGCTATTCGATCACCCTGGCATCGGCAGTCGACGCCCACACCTGCCGGCAAGTCAATCTGCAATACATGGACCCGCGAACTTTCCGGCGCGAGAATTATGAGGACGACCCAGACACGTTGATCGTGGAGCAGGCGGGGCGAGATCTTTATCTGGTCGAGCCGCGCGCGGAATAATCCCCTCGATCCTCATAAGCCCGGAACCCAGTGCATTGCGTTGCTGCGAAATATTTTTCCGAGAACTTCCGGAGGAAGATTCAATCCGTGCACCTGACGGCCTTCGTCGGTAAAGATCGCGTCGGTCGCCAGGTATTTCCAGTCCCGCGCATACCGGTGTTCCCACTCTTCGAGGGCTTCGCTGGTATTTGCATTCGCGTGGAGGTCGAGGTCGGTGCCGTAAATAACGCGGTCCTGATACTTGATGAGAAAGGCGCGCACTTTTTCGGCCGGTGCCATCATCAGGTATTCCATCCGGGCCGCAGTATCAATCGCGAAGTTTGGATGTTTTTCGAGATGCCGGGCGATGTTGTCGAGGTCCCTTTCCATGCTGCCCAGGTGCACTCCCACCATTTTTAAATTGGGATTTTGCGCCAGAACGTGATCGCGGGCGTCGAGAATCATCTGCTTCGACGGAAAACCAGGTTTGTTGGCAACGTACCATTGCGGATTCTCCTGGTAATACGACCACGACGGATCGGACGGATCTGGCGGTCCCCAGGCCACGTCAGGCTCCGCCTGGTGCGACATGAGCGTCTTGCCCTGCCGGGAAATATTCTGATAGATGGGCTCGAACCTCGGATCGTCAGCCAGGATGTAGCGGCCGTTGCGGTCTTTGATTTCCATCCCGATGTTTTTCCAGATCTTCACCGCGACCGCGCCTTCGGCGAAGTCATGATCCAGTTGCTTGACGGCATCTGCCGCGAAAGACGGGCTGCTGAACTGGTAAGGATCGAACGTTGTGCACAGAACGACATGGCCACGGCTGGAGCGCACCAGCGCGAGCGCGTCTTCTACCTGCTCGTGCAGTTGCTTGCCCGCTGGGTTGGTATCGTCCATGACCAGAATGTCCAGCAGCTTCAGGTTCAGCCGTTCGAGCATCTTTTGAAATGCCGGATCAGTCTTGAAAACGTGAACGTGAACGTCAATGGGATGGACGGCGGCGAACGACTGCAAAGCCTTTTCGTCCGTGTTTGACTCCGCAGAAGAAGCCGTAGAAGTTGCGGTCTGTGCGGTGATCGAGACCGTGATCGCGATCATCAACCAAAACGTAAGGCACGACTGCACTAGACATTTCATTGCAAGATCCTTTCGTCAGGGCACCGTCTCAGGGCTCGCAGACTTAACAAAAATGTGACAGCTCCGTGACAAATCCGCCCGCTTGCCAGCGCTATCTTACCCCACGACTTGATTCCACGGCACGGCAAGAAGGGACATGACAGATTTTCAAGCCAGGAGAATTAGTCAGGTAGCGCGATTCGGGGAGATTTCTGTGGATTTCGGAAAAATGCAGCTCTGCCGCGCGTACCGGCGGGTTGGGCTCACTCTCCAGGAGTTCAAAGTGCTGAAGTTCCTGATTTCCAGGCCGGAACTGGTGGTCTCGCGGCGAAAGTTAATGTCCGCCGCCTGGCCCAAGAAGGAGCGCTCCAGTCAACGCACGGTAGACAATCACATCGCGCGGCTCAGGCAGAAGATCGAGAAAGACCCGGCGCACCCTGTCTATCTGCAGACCGTTCATGGGGTGGGATACAAATTTGTTCCTCAGGAAGAAAACAAGTCCGGGTGGGCTTTGGAGAGCTGGACGCGTGAGAGGGCTGCGGGACCGAAACGTAGCGAAAGTGGGAAATGGTGAATACGTTCTAGCACACGTGCTAGTGACTCGCTAGAAGAGTCATAGGTCCTAGCTGAACCACGAACTATTTCACCACGCAATCGTAAGCGGCCAGCCGGAGCAGTGGCTCAGGAAACAGTTGTCAAGTTCTCAAGACCTTGAAGAGCGAAGGATAAGGAGCAATTCCCAATGCGGTGGAAGAGTCCTCTGAGCAAGTGGTCGAGATTGGTTCTGGTGATGGTGGCCTTGACTTTACCCGAGTTCGGGCTTGCTCAGGGACCTAACGAAGACGGCAACAAGTCCTCCAGTCATTCGGGTGACGCGCCTGCCACGGTCGTAGCAGCCAGCGACTTGGGCATTTCATTTGTGGATGGATCGACCTCACAAGTGCTCATCCAACGTAACGGTCGCCAATACATAGTGGATCTTGCGACTCATGCGATCCGAGAAACCGAAACCCAGTCCGAGGCGCCGGATGCCTCCCCAGCAAATAACACAGCGTCGGCCGAGGCTCGGTCGAGTTCTTCCAAGGAGACTGCAGGTGCTGCACTGCTCGGAGCCGGCAGCGGAGCGCAATCCTCAGCGCCATTAGCGCCGTCAGCGGAAAACAAGAATGCTCATATTTACACGTCCGGAGACGACCTGGTCTTCAGTCTTCCCACGGGGCGCCGTCTCGAGCGCCATGGCCTGTACATCAATTTCACCCACCGCTTCCCATACGAGGCCGCCTTCAAGGGCACGGGCCGCGGCGATACTCTGTTCGGCCTGGACGACTTCTCCATCTCCTCGTTCGGCTTTCGGTACGGCGTCACCTCGAAGCTGTCGGTCATGGCGTACCGCTCACCCAGCATCATCGGGCGCCCCATCGAACTTATGGCCGCTTATAACTTCCTTGATGAAGGTGACGGCAAGCCTTTCAACGCCGCGGTAAGATTCTCGGTCGACGGACAAAACGATTTCTCCGCAAATTTCACGGAGAACATCGAACTGGCATTTTCCCGCAGCCTGGGTCATCGTGCCCAGTTGTACGCCGTCCCGACCTTTTCCATTCACAATCGTCCTCTGCTGCAGAATCCTGGCGGTGCTCTCCAGGACCCCATGCCGCAGCAGTCCTGTTCGCTTCCGTCCGCCGCCGGCATCGATCCCTCGTTTAACGTGCATGCTTGCGAGAACACCTTTTCCTTAGGAGTGGGTGCAGCTGTCGATATTCGGCCAACCGTTGCTCTCGTCGCCGAGGCCATTCCTACCTTCATGAATGGCCCGGAGTTGGGCATTCATCGTTCTCCCTTCTCATTTGGCATCAAGAAGAAAATCTGGAGACATGCATTCACGCTGGGATTCAGCAATAGTCCGGGCACAATCGTTTCTAATCGCGCCGGAACGAACGCTACATTTCTCCAGCAACCGGGCGCTGACAAGCCATCGGGCGTGTTTATTGGATTCGATCTAACCCGGCAGACGTATTAGACACGATGAACTGAAATGGCGCGGAAATCAAAAGTCGAAAGCGACATCGGAGGGAATATTTCGATGAGACTGCGCGTGTGGTTACCCTTATGTGCGGTGGTGGCGCTCGTCGTCAGTTTCTCGGCCGCAACCGATCAAACCTTCCGCGGCGAGGTTATGGACCCGCAAT
>Ga0187818_10000007_pt1 | contig 45129 bp, 41 predicted proteins | sample NC_wetland_sal_i_14_FD_130581 | JGI IMG/M metagenome (GOLD analysis project Ga0187818, IMG submission 130581) | Wetland sediment microbial communities from Neuse River Estuary, North Carolina, USA - SO4_3 | ecosystem: Environmental > Aquatic > Freshwater > Wetlands > Sediment | place: USA... | reverse complement strand
TCGCTGCTGGCGACGGAATGCCTGATCCGGGCGATTGAAGAGCGATTGACCAAAATTCCGGAGGCGGAGCGAGCCCGTGGCATCGACAAAGCCGACAAGGAAGGGTACGTGCTGACGCGGTATTTTTACGACGCGCTGGGCAAGTTCGAAAGAGATCCGGAGGGCATGCGCAATGCTTATCCGGGCCTGGTCGGCTCGATCGAAGTCGGCAAAGAAATGAAGCGGGCGTCCCAGATCCAGTTCGCGGGCGAGGCGGCGCCCGAACTTCTTCACCTGGCCCGACCCCAGAACGACGACCTCCTGCTGAAGGCGGAGCGGCGGCTGGCGGCGGGCGATCCGGAAACCGCGCAGAAACTGGCGCAACAGGCGCTCGATGGGCAGGAAGAAGATTCGGGACGCGCGCTGTTTATTCTGGCGGAAGTCGCCACCGCGAATCGGGACATGGCTGGGGCGCGCACGTACTTTGAACGAGCGCTGCAGACGGCACATGAACCCAAGGTGATCGCCTGGTCTCATATTTATCTGGGCCGTATTTTTGATTTGAAGGAGGATCGGCCCGCTGCCGTGGACCAGTATCGGGCGGCGCTGGATGCGGCCGGTGGAGCGCTTCCGGAAGCGACCCTAGCGGCGCGACGGGGCTTGGAGCAGCCCTATGAACCTCCCGTGGCGAAGCAGCCGGAATGAAGCAGGTTTCAAAGTTTCAGGGTTTCAAAGTTTCAAAGTTTCGCTTACGTCTGAGATATTATTGCGTGTTTGAAAGTTGGTTCTTCACGGCTCTTGCGGCGGCGGACGGCCGAGGGCGGCTGTCGCTACGTGAGGGGATCTGGCGTCCACATTTTGCATTACGGGAGACAGCATGAAGCGAGCAGCAGTCATTCTAGCGATAGGGATACTGAGTGTAGGGGTTTGGGCCGAGGCCCAGAACAGCGGACAGCCGGCGCAGCAGAAACCACCGGCAGCGGCTCAGGCGGCGCCAGCGGGAAAGCGTCCTCCGCAAGCCAAGACCCAGCCGGAGTTCGATGCCTGGAAGGCGGCGGCGGCAAGCCCCGACGCTGCCGCGCTGGAGAAGGCGTCTGACGATTTTGCTGCCAAGTTCCCCGACAGTGAACTTCGCGTGCTGCTCTATAAGAACGCGATGCGCCTCTACCAGACTGCCAACAACGCCGAGAAAACCGAGGCCATGGGCCGCAAGGTGCTCGGCTTTGACGGAGACGATCCCGAGGCTCTGGTAATCGTTGCCGAGGTAATCGCCGAGAGAACGCGCGACTCGGATATCGACAAAGATCAGCGTTTCGGCGAAGCCATCGCGATGGCAAAGAAGGCCACGCAAACCGTAGACACCGACGTCCAAGTGCCAACCGGCACGCCGCAGGAGAAGATCGACGCCTACAAGTCGTTGCTGCGCTCGAACGCGTATTCGATTGTTGGTACCATCGAGTTCAAGAAAGAGAATTATCCGGTGGCGCAGGATTATCTACAGAAGTCGATCGACGCGTTCCCCAGCAACCCGGACCCTGTGGTCATTCTCCGTCTGGCGCTGACGCTCGATAAGGAGCAGAAATATCCGGAGGCGCTCAAGGTGGCCAATCGCGCCGTGGAACTGACGCAGGACAACACCGTGATTGGAACCCCGGCGCGCCGGGAACGCGACCGCTTGCAACAGCTCACCGGAGGCGCGGCCCTGGCCCAACCGCAGAGCCCCCCGAAGAACTAACCGCCACTCTGTAGAGACGAGGCTTGCCTCGTCTCCACGAAAATTCGGGCCGAAGGATCATTGGCCCGCTGTGTGATGAAGTCACGCGAAATCATGGCGCTGGAAGAAAGCCTGGGTCACCACTTCCAGCGCCGGGGACTGATCGAGCAGGCGCTTACCCACAGCTCGCAAGCGCGCGAGGTGGAGGCGCTGGGCGCGGGCAGCGGTTCGTCTGGCGGTGATAACGAAATGCTCGAGTTTCTGGGAGACGCCGTGCTCGGGCTAGTCACCAGCGAGGCGCTTTTCCACCGCTTTCCCGAATTCCAGGAAGGACATCTTTCGAAGCTGCGCGCTCATCTGGTCGGACAGCGGCATCTGCTGCGGGTGGCCGAGCAGCTTGAGATTGGTCATTACATGCGTCTCGGCCGCGGCGAAGAAAAAAGCGGCGGCCGCAACAAGGCAAGCCTGCTGGTGGACGCACTGGAAGCGATTTTGGCGGCGCTCTATCTCGACGGCGGGTGGCCAGTGGCGCGAGACTTTATCGTGCGCGTGATCGTGGAGCCGGAACTGGCGCACATGAAACTGGAGACCAGCGCCATTCCGGTGATGGATTTCAAGTCCGCGTTGCAGGAAGCACTGCAAGCCAGAGGAGGAGCGCAGCCGGTTTACGCGCTCGTGAAAGAGGAAGGACCGGAACACAAGAAGACGTTTACGGTTGAGGTGAGACTGCCGGAGGCGGAGATGGGGCAGTTCGTGGGGCGCGCCCAGGGCGCGACCAAGAAACGGGCTGAACAGGAAGCGGCGCGGCAGGTGCTGGAGCATCTGGCGGCGTTGCCCGGGGCGAAGCATCCGAACGGGGTGAAGAACGGCGGCGCGCAGTAGTGAAGGAGCATCTGGGGTCCCGTAGAGACGCGGCTGGGCGCGTCTGGGACCGAACGCAACCCTGGGGGCGCGGCACACAGGAGACGGGGCAAGCCCCGTCTCTACGGAAAAATTATGTCTTGGAGTGAGAAGATTTTCGCCGGGGATTGGCCCGCGACTATTCAATCGGTCGCGGGAACCGTCGTGATCGCCGTTTTTGTCGTTACCTTCCTCCTGCAGGCGTTCACCATCCCCTCGGAATCCATGGAGCAAACGCTGCTGATTGGCGATTACCTGCTGGTGGATAAGTTTTGCTATGGCGGCAGCACGGGGTGGAACCGTCTATTGCCATATCGTAACGTCCGGCGCGGTGACATCATCGTCTTTCATTATCCTGTGAATCCCGCGCAGGACTTCGTGAAGCGAGTGGTGGCCTTGCCCGGAGATCGCCTGCGCCTGATCGACAAGCGCGTCTACATCAACGGCGCTCCGGTGCGGGAGCCCTACGCGCAGTACATCGCCGCGCTGCGCAATTCCTATCGCGACGATTTTCCGCGCACCGATTCTCCCGACTACGGAGTGGATGCAAAATGGTGGAAAGAAATGCCGAAGCTGGTGGAGGACCACCAGTTGATTATCCCCGAGGGCTACTATTTTGTTATGGGTGACAATCGCGATGACAGCCAGGACAGCCGGTATTGGGGATTCGTGCCGCGCGAAAATATCATCGGCCGCCCGCTTTTGATTTACTGGTCTTCGGGTAGTTTGAACAACGATCTGCCCGGATCGCCAACCCTGGGTGATAGACTTTATCACCTCGCCTACGCGGTAACTCATTTGTTCCAGATAACGCGCTGGGGACGTACTTTCAGGCTGGTGCGCTGAGAGATGGTGCGCTGATGCAGATTCGCTGATGAAGTTCGCTGAGAAGAAATCCTCTTGAACGGATGGCAAACGTGCCGAAAAAAGAAAAAGAAGAAGTCGTTGTTAGCGAAAAGCCGGTGGATGAGAAGCCGCGCGAGACGACGGTGGAATTTCTGGCCTCGCTGGCGGGAGTGCTGGTCACCGGCCTGTTCATCATTACGTTTGTGCTGCAGGCGTTTGAGATTCCATCGAGTTCGATGGAGAACACGCTGCTCATCGGCGACCACGTATTCGTGAACCGGGAGCAGTTCGCTCCGCCGACGCATTGGATGGGGCCACTGATGCCCTATCGCGATATCCGCCGCAACGACATTGTTGTGTTCCTATCGCCAGAGGAACAAGGTCTGTTTGTGGTAAAGCGGATTATGGGCGTCCCCGGCGACCACATCCATTTGCGCGATGGCGTCGTCTATCGCAACGGCGAGAAACTCGTTGAGCCGTACGTCCAGCACAAGCTGGCGGATTTCAACCCCTATCGGGACAATTTTCCTGCGGTGCCGCCTTCGGAAATGTACGGGGTAAGAAACGAAAAGTGGCAGCAGGAACTGCCCTCACATCTGGAGGGCGGCGACATCGTCGTGCCCCCGGACAGCTACTTTGCCATGGGCGACAACCGCGACGTCAGCTACGACAGCCGTTACTGGGGTTTCATTCCGCGGAAGAACGTGATTGGCCGTCCCATGTTCGTTTACTGGTCATTTATCACTCCAGCAGACCAGTACCAGATGCGCAGCGCGGGCGACCGGTTGGGGTTTCTGGCGCACATCATCCTTCACTTCTTTGATGAAACGCGCTGGTCGCGAACTCTCAGGATCGTGCGGTGAACTTTCTGCGGTCCAGGCGCGGGGTGGCTGCCATCGCGGCTCTGGTGCTGATCCTGTTTCTGTTCCGGCCCGCCGTGTACCACTTGCGAAACCGGATTGCCAGTTCCATCGGAAGCGCTCTGGGCCGCAGGGTGGCGCTCGATAACGTGCGTTTGCGGCTTCTGCCGCGGCCGGGCTTCGATCTTGAGGGGCTCGTCATCTACGACGATCCCGCGTTTAGCGCGGAGCCGATGATCCGCGCGCAGGAAGTTTCCGCCGCCATCCGGTTCCGTTCCCTGCTTCGCGGGCGGCTTGAGATCGCCACGTTGAGCGCAACCGAGCCCAGCATCAACCTGGTGCGCAGCAACCAAGGCCGCTGGAACCTGGCGAGCCTGCTCGAGCGCAACGCACAAATTCCCGCGGCTCCGACCGGAAAACCCGCTTCCTAGCGCCGTCCGGCATTCCCCTACCTCGAAGCCGTCCATGCCCGCATCAATTTCAAGCTGGGACAGACGAAGAAGTCCTACGCGCTCATGGATGCCGACGTGGCGCTTTGGCAGGATTCGGAAAATTCCTGGAGCGCGCGTATAAAGGCCGAGCCCGTGCGCACGGATTTTAATCTCACCGATACCGGGTTGCTCCAGATCAACGCCACCTGGCAGCGCGCTGCGAGTTTGTCGTTGACACCGGTGCAGCTCACTGTGCAATGGCAGAACGGGCAACTCGGACAGATCACCAAGTTGTTGAGCGGAAAAGACCGGGGATGGCGCGGCGGATTAAATTTCACGGCGAACGTAACCGGCACTCCGGAAGCGCTGCGGATCGAGAGCCGGACCGCAATCGAAGGTTTCCATCGCTACGACATTGTTGGCAGCGAGAACGTGCGCCTCGGGACCGGTTGCTCGGCAGAGTACAACGCGGTCACGAGCACACTGGCCGACCTGCTGTGCCAGTCGCCGGTTGGCGGCGGGATGCTTCGCTTGCGAGGGAGCTTGGCCCCGTTCGCACAAGCGCCCGTCTACGATCTGAGGCTCGAAGCCGAGAAGGTGCCGCTGACCTCCGTGGTTCGATTGCTGCGTCAGGCGAAAAAGCAGATCCCTGGCGATCTCGCCGCTAGCGGATTGCTGAATGCGGAGTTCCGCGCCATGCGCAACGGGCCTCCCGTTCCTGAGGACGCACGTCACGGTTCACTGGCGCAATGGAGCGGCAGTGGCTCGGCGACGGACGTGCGGCTCTCGACGAATGGGGGAAAGGATGAAGTTGCTTTCGGCACGATTCCAATGGCGTTGGTTTCACGGACCATAGTTCCCGCCGACTCGCAGCGGGGCAGGCCCGGTCATCCGAGGACACAAGAACAACAAAAGGAGCAGGAGCCTGCTGAGCCTCACCTGCGGATTGGGCCACTCGCGCTGGCGATGAACACCTCCGCGCCGGTGAACGCCGGCGGGTGGATCTCCATTGCCAGTTATCGTTTTTTTCTGCGCGGCGACGTGGAACTGAAAGACCTGCTTCGTCTGGAGAACGTTCTGGGCTTGCCGGTGGCGCGCCCGGCGGCGGAAGGCGAGGCCAAGTTGGATGTGAGCGTCTCTGGGCCGTGGCAGGGATTTGCAGCTCCCACCACGCTTGGGACGGCCCAGTTGCGCAACGTGCGCGCCGAGATGCACGGCTTGAACACGCCGATTGAGATTAGCTCGGCGACCATGTCTCTCGCTGCGGACGCGGTGTTGATGCAGAAAATTTCCGCTCGCACTGGAAACACTCATTGGAGCGGCGGGATTACAGCGCCTCGTCATTGCCCGGCTCCAGGCGCTGCTCCGGGCATTGCTCCAAACTGTGGGTTTCAGTTCGATCTCACAGCCGACCAACTTTCGACCGGAGATCTCGCCGAATGGTTCACGCCGCATCCGGCCAAGCGTCCGTGGTACCGCATCTTGAATTCCAATTCCAGTTCCAATGAGGCGCTGGGCCCTTCGCCACTGCTCGCGATTCAGGCGCGCGGCCACCTGCATGCCGGCCGGTTCGAATTGAAGAAGGCGCTCGTTACCCAGGTCGCGACGCGAGTGGAAGTGGATCGAGGCAAGATCACGCTGACTGCTCTGCGCGGACAACTGCTGCAGGGCACGCATCAGGGAAACTGGACCATTGATGTGTCGAATCACGATGCGTCCACTCAGCCCGTGCGCTACCACGGCACCGGCACCTTGCAAGATATTTCGCTGGCGCAGGTGGGCGCTTTGATGAACGAGGACTGGATTGCCGGAACGGCTGACGGGAAGTTCGACCTGGAAGGATCCGGAGACAACTTTCGTGGTCTGCTGGCGCGTTCCGACGGCAAGCTTCAGTTTGTAATGCGCAACGGCAGCCTGCGACATATTGAAATTCCAGGCTCGCCCGCGCCTCTGCCGGTGCACCGGTTCGCAGGAGAACTGCACCTGGAAAAAGGTGCTTGGGAACTTTCCGCCTGCAGACTGGAATCGCGCGACGGCATTTACCAGGTAAGCGGAACCGCTTCCCCGGCTAGCGGTTTTGACTTCGTGTTGACGCGTGGTGACGAGCAATCATGGACGCTCACGGGAACGCTGGCCAAACCGCACGTCGCGCCGGGCAATCGCACCGAAGCCAAGCGTACGGAAGCAAACGCGAAGACCGGGATTAGACCTTAAAGCCGGCTGTCGGCTCTCAGCTCTTAGCGTGACATGAGTTTGGGTTGTCATCCTGAGCGCAGCGAAGGACCTGTGTATTTGCTTCTAGCGCCGAAATACATAGGTCCTTCGCTTCGCTCAGGATGACAGTTGGGATTTATGCCACGAACTTGCGGATCACGACACTAGGGTACGTAGCCTGCTCCTCGCAACACTTTTCCTGGCAACGCGCCGGTCATCTTTCCGTTCTCGATCACGGGAACTCCGTTGATGAGCACATACTCCATGCCTTCCGACAAACGGTTCGGATCGTCGAAAGTTGCCAGGTCACGCACCGTCTCGGGATCAAACACAACCACGTCTGCCCACATCCCCTGCTTCAGCACGCCACGATCCGTTAGCCTCATGCGCTGGGCGGGCAGCGCCGAAAACTTGCGAATTGCCTCCTCCAGCGTCAGCTTCTTCTCTTCTCGAACATACTTTCGCAGGATGCGCGGGAAAGTGCCATAGGCTCTTGGGTGCGGGTACTCCTCACCGAGGATGCCTTCGGGCGACGTGCCGGAAGAGTCGTTATCAACGGAAACCCACGACTGCTGCAGGGCCAGCGCAACGTCGGGCTCTGACATACCGAATACCGCGCACTCGGTGAATGCTTTATCTTCGACGAGCAGATCGAACAGCGCGTCCATCGGGTCCTGGTTCAAGGTCCTGGCGACTTCCGTGAGCCGCTTGCCCTGAAAGTTTTTCAGCACGGGATTCTGGACCACGCTGATCATCACATCCTGCGGGCCGGTGATCTCGTCCCACTCGTTGTCCCAGTCTTTGGAAGGCGTCTCCATGTCTTTGCGAATGCGGGCGCGGGTTGCGGGATCCTTCAGCCGCTCAATCAATTTGGCGTCGCCGCCGTCATGCGCCCACGCGGGAACGAAGGCCGACATGCTGTTGAACCATGCGGTGTAGGCGTAGGTGTCCGCTTCCACGTCAACGCCTTCGGCGCGCGCCTTGTTGACCCGCGCCACCAACTGGGGCATGCGTCCAAAGTTGGCCTTGCCCGCTACCTTGAAATGCCATATCTCCACGGGAATGTGCGCCTCGCGCCCGATGCGAACTGCTTCGTCGATCGACTCCAGAACGCTGTCGCTCTCGTTGCGCATGTGGGTCGCGTAGATTCCACCGAACTTCGAGGCTTCCGAAGCCAGCGCAATGAGCTCTTCGGTCTTGGCGTAGGGGGCGGGCGCATACATCAGCGAGGTCGAAACTCCAACGGCGCCGTCGCGCATTGCCTCGCGCACCAGAGCTTTCATTTTTTCGAGTTGCTCAGGCGTGGGTTGCACGTCAGCGTCGCCGAGCACCATTCGCCGCACTTGAGTTGCGCCCACGTAGCTAGCGAGATTGATGCCCATGCCTTGCTTTTCGAGGCGCGAGAAATATTGACGGAACGTCCGCCAGTCGGGATTGATCTTGTAGTGTTCGTAGCCGGGGCGATCATTCGCGATGATCGCATCGTTTAGCGGAGCGGCGGATCCACCCTCTCCGGTGATTTCGGTGGTGATGCCCTGATAGATCTTCGAAGGCAAGCGCGGATCGACCAGGATCGTCGTTTCCGACTGGCCGAGCATGTCCACAAAGCCGGGAGCAACGACTCTGCCCTTGGCGTCAACCGTGCGCTTGCGTGCGGCACTGGAAAGATTGCCGATGGCGGCGATTCGGCCGTCGCGGATTCCGATGTCGCCCGAATACCACGGAGAGCCGGTGCCGTCCACGATGTGTCCGTTGGTGATGACGAGGTCGAAGGGCGAGTCGGCGGCAAAGGCGACGGTGGAGAGGATCAGCAGGAGTGCGAGGACGAGACGGCTAGCTAAGGTCATAGGTTTTCCCTGGTAGGTGCGGAAGATCTCACTTTCGGAACTGCGATCAAATATAGCGAGTTTTCTTAGTCGCCTTCGTTCCACTGTAACTTGTAGGTGCGGCCCCGTGGAACCAAAATGGCGGTGTTGTCGCTCTCGAAAGGACCCACCACAAGCCGATATGGCTTCGGTCGTGGTGGGCCAAAAGAGAGACCCCGACCTTTCAGGTCAAGACCCGCCTCTATGAACGCTGGCGATGCTGCTTTCGAGCCAAAAGGTCCATTAAATACCAGCAGCGCAAAATTCTGAGATGATTTCGCACGGTTTATCACCACGATGGCAAAATCGCTGACGCCGTCGCCGTTGAAGTCGCCTGTCGCGGCATATGGATGGTAGTCCCGAACAGGAGCCCAGTTTCCTCCGTAGCCAGTCTTCATTTGCTGAATGTCTTCCGCGCAACCGCAATCTGCGTCCGTCGCGACACGAAATTCCGGATGTCGTGCCAGCCACGTGGCCAGGATTTTTTGCTCCTGCGATGTTAGTGTGTGGCCACCCCAAGCTGGTGTGACTAGTGCGAGGCAGATCAGGACTCTAAACGCGACTCGGCTGTTGAACATGATGGTCAATTATGTTCGGGAAATCCAGACCCGTCCACCGGATTGAATCTCGGATCATCGACCCTAGTTCTACACTATCGAGTTTGGGCTTGAGACTGAAAAGGCAACAAGAGACGAGAAATATCTCTCCAATCCAGATCTCATGTGCTGCGTGGCCGGCCAATCAACGTGCCAAGGATAATCCAGAGTCCGAGCACGAGCCACTCCCAGATGGAAAAGTGTCCTGGCACAAATGGCACAAACTTCATCAGCATCATCGCCAAACCAACCAATGCGCCCAGCAGCGCGACCAGGCGGTCTGCGATTCGGGGCCTCATCCACAGATAGGCAGCGCACACCGCGAACCATCCGGTAGCGGAAGCAACCGATCCGACCTCAGAGATTGGAACCAGAATCGCGCTGCCGAGAAACATGCACGCAGCCGTGGCGACGCCAACCCAGACAACAGCCGCGGCAGGAGTTTGATTTCGAGGATGCACGCTGGCCAGTCGCGCATCCACCAACCCACGCCGTCCCATGGCAAACAACAAGCGGCTGGCGGCGATAAAATTTCCATTGAATACCTTGAATAGCGACAGCAACGCGGCACTGAGAATGATGCTCACGATCCAGCGCGAGCCGACGGCATGTTCGAAAGCGACCGCGGTCATGAATGGTGCGCCGGTCAGCGTACGCCACGGCGCCACGAAGCCCACCGCCGCGATCACAATGATGTAGAACACGGCGCCGACGATGATCGCCGCAAAGATGGCGCGAGAGAATCCCTGGGCGCGAAACTGGGGATTGGCTTCCTCGGCAGCCTTGGTCACCGATTCATATCCCATCATGTAATAAGGGACGATTTGCAGAACCAGCAAAATGGAGATGAACGGAGTGCGCGTGAATAAAGGCGGAAAATTGGCTGGCGATCCGCGCGTGACGCCAACCGCGACGAAGATCACGAAAAGTGCCAGCGTGCCGAACGTGGTCCAGTTTTGAAACGTGGCGCTCAGCCGGATGCCGCGATAGTTCACCACCGTGACCAGCGCCGTGAGCGCGAGCCCGATGGCCAGGTGCGGCAAGTAAACCGGCTTTCCCGCCACGCGGTATAACTCGATGGAATCGAGCGCGGGAAAGATGTAAGCGGCGATGCGGCCCACGGCCACGGCCTCCCACGGGCAGACGATGAAATATGCGAGCGTCATCATCCATCCGGTATAGAAGCTGACCGGCCGCGGGAAAACTTTCGCGGTATAGGCCACTTCGCCCGACGCGTCGGGCATAGCCATCACCAACTTGCCGTACACATAACCGATGGGCAGCAGAAGAATACCGCCAATGGCAAAACCTAGAATGCCGCCGAGCGGGCCACCGCGCAGCAGCCAATCGTCCATGACGACAAGCCAGCCAACGCCAACCATCGTTCCCCAGCCGAGGGAGAAGTAATCGGTGACGCGCAATTTGCGGGCGAGATGAGTCATCGGGAGGAATCAAGAATTTCGAGGGTCCACGAAAAGAGCTGGCGGAGATGTTGCTGCTGTGGAAATGAGAATCCAAAAGTCCCGGCAGGCGGCCTCTCAACGAAGTTTAGCTGACAGACCTGAGACGTAACACCGGAGAGCTGACACTTGATGTTGGGCTGCATGGGCGCGAATTATAAAGCATCGCGCCCATGAGTCCGACATTTCAGGCGACCGCAAAGCGGGGCGGGCATTCCTTTGCGCGCAAGATGCAGATTGCCTCTTTCAGGGAAGAAATCTCAAACACCGGTGTGAGATGCGTGGCCTCGAGCAGTCTGCGGAAGAAAACCGGCGGATTGACCAGCTTCATCGTCGCCGAGTTCTGCATTGCCCAACGGCGCACCAGCAGCAGGGTACCCAAGCCACCCGCGTCCAGTTGCTCGACTTCGGAAACATCCAGCACCAGCACGCGGACACGCCCGAGTTGTTCGATCCGGCGCCGGAATTCGTCGAGCGCTGAGCCGCGCACCATGCGTCCCGAGCAGTTCACGACCGCCACGTCCTGCAAGCATTCGACTTGAAATTGGAGTTCCATTTGTCTCATCATACGAACCTGCCTTGATGTCTGTTGATACGAACCAGCCCAGGAAAAAGTTCCGCAATCTGTTGTCATTAGATTGGACGTGTAAGGGCGGGAAAAGGTATCGGCGGCAAAGCAAGTCTTTGAATGTCGCGGACATGTAAATTCATCACACGGTTGTCATCCTGAGCGAAGCGAAGGACCTGCTTTCTTGTCAGTGCGTGAGACAGCAGATCCTTCCCCTTCGACAAGCTCAGGGTCAGGATGACAAGCGTGATTTATGCCACGAACTACAACCCGGCCTCAATCCTTGATCTTGGGTCGAGAAGGTCGCGCAACGCATCGCCGATAAAATTGAAGGCCAGGACCGCGAGCATCACCGTTACCGCCGGGAAGAGCACCAGATGCGGAGCGTCAAAAAGGTGCGAGCGGGCGTCGTTCAGCATCGATCCCCAACTCGCGGTTGGCGGCGGCACACCTAATCCCAAGAAACTCATCGTCGCCTCGGCCAGGACCGCGCCCGCCATGCCGATGGCCGCCTGCACAATCACTGGCTGAATGATGTTGGGCAGGATGTGTCTGGTAATGATGTGGAGATCTCCCGCACCCAACGCCCGCGCGGCTTCGACAAATTCGCGCTCGCGGACGGCCAGCACTTGCGCGCGCACCAGGCGCGCGTAGCCCACCCATCCTCCAAGCGACAGGGCAAGAACGAGGTTGAAAATGCCGGGGCCGCGGAAGGCCACGAAGGCGATCGCGATGAGAATGCCGGGGAAGGAAAGAAACGCATTCATCAACACGACGTTGACGAAGCGGTCGATGCCTCCGCCGTAGTATCCGGCAAGGCTGCCGATGATGAGGCCGAGCAGGAGCGAACACGCCACCACGCTGCTGCCGACGAACATGGAAATTCGCGCGCCCCAGATCAGGCGGGAGAGGATGTCGCGTCCGAGTTCATCGGTGCCGCACCAATGCTGCGCCGAGGGCGTTTGCAGGCGGTTCGGCAGATCGATGTGCGCGGGATCTTGAGGAGCAATCCAGGGCGCGAAAATCGCGGAGAACACGAAGATGGACACCAGCACGACTCCGGCAGCCGCCAACGGGTTGTGGCGGGCTACGCGCGGGAGCGAGATGGCTAGGGTGGACATGGGCGACGACGACTTGGGTTCACTTATATAGAAAATGCACGGGAGGGGCAATGTTGGATGTAGTTCACTAGAAGGGTATTAACCCCCGTTACCGGTACCCCCTCCCCCTTGGTCTCCTGGAATCATAGGGTTAGGGAAAAATTCCCGCCAAATCTTTGAGTTTAAATGACTTAGAGGTAAAATCTTCCGGAATCAAGGAGTTAGCTCGATTCTTGACTCAATTCTCTTGAAATTCATAGTTTCGGCGGCTTTTTAGGGCCGGGTCATTGCGTCCGATATGATTATCATCTAGTTATCATGGGGCTGCTTGTGGAGGCGGGCACACCTCTTCACTGCCCATAATCGTCTCCATTGTCGCGCATCGCGGGTTGGCGGTCTGTGATGGGGCACACAGGCTGTTTGTGATGAAAAAAGATCAGGCGTTTTATTAGCATTATCCACCGAAAGCCAAGCGGCCCAACTGGTCGCCTAACTGCTTGGCTTCGTCGGGATCGCTGGCGCTTCGAAAACGTTCGGCGAGTTCGAAAAATGCCTTCTCTCTTTGTTTCCGCGCTTCGATGCCCAACTCAATGAGCTCGACCAGGACACGGTTATCGCTCAAGCGCTGGCTCTTGGCCATACGATCCACTTGTTTAGCAATGGGAGCGGGGAGCGACACGCTCCGTCGGACGTGTTTGGTTGCGGGCATGGCATCATTATACACCAGTTTGGTGCATTGTTATTTCGAGGCGAGCCCAGGTTAGCGCCCAAAGGACGGGCGCGAACCTGGGGCACCCGGCACCCGGTTGTCACCTGTCTAGGCCAAGAATGTACGATATAGCGCAGTCGCGACAGGCAGCGCGATATTCTACGATCGCACTTATTGACATCGTTGCGAGGGCCGCGCCCCCTGCACCCGCTGCTCCGGCAAGTTTGAGAAGGTTTGCCCAAGACATGTCCCCAAAAACCTGCAACATCGCTCCCGATCCCGCAGACACGAGGATTCCAGATGCAACGGCGCCATACAATTTTTCATACACCGTATCCAATGCGTTCTTGAATTTTCTGGCTTCTGGCACTATATCGCCGACTATGATGTTCTCGATTGCGGCACGGTAATCGCCGTCGTGGATCGTTCCCTGTTTTGCTTGCAAGGCTGCCAGATGCTCTAAAAATGCCTCCCTCGGGCCTTCTGTTTCCTTCCTGTATTTCACCACGTCGATGAGACTCATTTGTTCTAGACGTTCAGCGGGCACGAGTTCGTCGAAGATAGCGACACCCAAGTCAGTAAGCTGAATTTGTGAGCCGCGTTCCCTCATTATGTTTCCCGCCCTCGCATACTTTGTGCTCAATAAATTCTGATACACCACAGAGTCTGCAAGCGGAGTCATGCCCTGATGTTCACTCACCTGTAATGCAAAGTTCATCATCGCCGAGCATGTTTGTGCCTGTTGAACCAAACACTTTGCCCGTTCTAGGTCGGTCTTAAAGCGGAAGTGCTGGATTGCCTTGTCCGCCAACAACAACGTCGCAGCGTTTTTGCCCGCAAATATTGATTCCACGTTGACGCCAATAAGGGCACGCGCCAAGTCCTCGTGATTGCCGCCCTCGCCGTAGTTTCCGTGGTGGATTTGTTGATCGCGGAAAACAATGGAGTTTTCAAGCCCGCGCTGGAATTGCTTCAGGAACTCCAGGTCGTTAATGTCGCTTTTAACCTGTTCCAGAAAGTCCCCTTGCACTGGCCCGTCTCGTGGACGATGGACATAGAGAGGCACACCTTCATCGCGGAAGGATTGTTCAAACTGCCTTAACGCGGACGGTGCAGCGATGGTTCCAACATCGCCAAACATGAAGGATGGCCTGTCGATGAAGTGAAGCTCGTCGAACAGTAGAATGGATTTCTTGAGCGTCGCTTGGTCTGGAAATTCGCTCGGGTAATAGAAGACACTGACTTTATCGCGCACGATTTCTTAATAGTACTCCTGCTATGGCGGCAAAAACTATTGCCTAATCCTCGGATTCACCGCCGAGTACAGCAGGTCGGTCAGAAAGTTCACGGCTACGTAGGTCAGCCCTATCGCCAAGATGCATCCTTGGACCAGATAGTAATCTCGGTTGGCTATGGCTTGGATGGTTAGGCGTCCTATGCCGGGCCAGGAGAAGATGGTTTCGGTCACTATCGTGCCGGCTAACAGGGCGCCGAATTGTAATCCTAGGACGGTCAGGATTGGGATCATGGCGTTGCGCAGGGCGTGACGATAGACTACGGTGCGCTCCGGCAAACCTTTGGCTCGGGCGGTGCGAATGTAGTCTTGGCCTAACTCTTCGAGCATCGAGGTGCGCACCATGCGGGTCAGGATTGCGGCCAGCGCTCCTCCCATGGTGATGGCGGGGAGCACTAGATGGGCTAACGTGCCGGAACCGGAGACGGGGAGCCATCCTAGCTTGACGGCGAAGAACAGGATCAGGACCGGGCCTAGCGCGAAGTTGGGGAACGACAGGCCGAAGAGGCTTACTACGCTTAGGGCGCGGTCATCCCATTGATTGCGGCGCTGGGCGGAGCGCACTCCTGCGGGAATGGCTAACACAATCGCTACTAATAACGATGCCAGAGTTAGTTGCAGGGTGAAGGGATAGCGCTTTGCTATCAGAGTTGTAACTCCCTGGTTGAAGCGCAGGGACTTGCCTAGATCTCCGTGGAGCACGCCTCGCCAGTAATTCAGGTATTGGTGGCCTAGCGGAACATCGAGTCCATAGGCGTGTCTTGCGGCCTGGATGTCTCCTGCGGCGGCGCCTTCTCCCAGCATTTGTTGGATGGGATCGCCGGGGACGAAGTGGATCAGCAGGAAGACAGTCGAGACGACTAGCCAGATGACTGGCAGGGTGTAGAGGACGCGGGAGATTAAGTAGCGCGGCATAAGGATTTAGGAAGCTATCTCGTGACCTCAGCGGCTAAAGCCGCACTCAAGGCAATGCAGTTACCGCAGCGCTGAAGCGCTCCACCCCATCACGCCAATACCGGGCGTGCTGGGGACCCCGGCGCTGCGCCACCCAAAATCCACGGCAACATAATCCACCGCAACATCGAGTTCTTCCACAGCATGCAAGACGGGGCAAGCCCCGTCTCTACAGGGAGGTGATGGCCTCATGCGAATCTCACTTGTACCACGGGATGTTACAGCGAATCCAGGGTTGGTTTGATCATAGGCAACGGCCGAGCTGCGCTCGGCTTGGACCCTTCGGCTTTGCTCAGGGCAGGCTCGCGAGGGCGCCCGTCCCTACACGATCAATCTCCGGCGCGCTGCACAGAAGCCGCTGACACCGGGGGCACGGGCTCGATCCTAACGGTGGCTACGCGATGGCCTTCCATTTTTTCTACGACAAAACGGCGGCCTTCATAATCGAACGCTTCGCCGCCTGCGGGCATCTTCTGCAAGCGCGACAGTACAAAGCCGGCGAGCGTCTCGAAGCCTTCGTCCTGTGGAAGTTTCAGTTCGTGCTGGGCTTCGAGGTCGCGAATGTTGATCGCTCCGTCGAGCACAAGCGGCGCATTCGCGTCGGTAACCGCCGGCTGAGTGGAGGCGACGTCGAATTCGTCTTCCAGTTCGCCGACCAGTTGCTCCAGCACGTCTTCGACGCTTATCACTCCCGCGGTGGAGCCGAATTCATCGACCACAACCGCCAGGTGCCGCCTGCGCTGCTGGAATTCACTGAGCAGTTCCAGCAACGACTTGGTCTCAGGCACCACCAGCACATCGTGCATAACCTGGCCGATCTTCATCTGGGAAATGCGTTGGGCGGTGGGAGGATCGGCGGTGAGGCCGAGGCGCAGCCGGGTCCAGCGCATCAAGTCCTTGGCGTAAAGCACGCCGATAATATGTTCGGGACCGCGCTGCGGATCATACACCGGGACGCGCGAGTGTTGATCGTCGACCACGCGCGACAGGGCTTCGTCGAGGTTCAGGTCGGAGGGCAAGGAAAAAATTCTGGTTCGCGGCACCATTACCTGACGCGCGGTAATGCTGTCCAGTTCGAGCGCATTGAGCAGCATCTCTTCCTGGGCGGGAGAGAGCTGCCCGGAGTGGTGGGCGGCGGTGACGATCAGCTTGAGTTCGTCGGGGGAGTGAACCGAACCGTGCCGGATCTCGCGTGTCCCGAAGGCGCGCAGAACAAAACCGGCCACGCGGCTCATGCCCATCGTCAGGGGGGCGGTGAGGGTGAGGAAAACGTCCATGGGCGCGGCGACCGCTAGTGCGACGCTCTCGGCCCGCTGCAACGCGAGCGACTTTGGAACCAGTTCGCCGAGGATCACGTGCAGGCTGGTGATCATCACAAAGGCCACCGCCACGGCGATGGCATGAGAGTAGATCGCCGCGTAGGGGACGCTGCCGATCCAGCCTTCAAACAGGCGCGCCAGAACCGGCTCGCCCAGCCAGCCCAGAGTCAGACTGGTAATGGTAATCCCCAGTTGCACGCCGTTCACAACGCGGCTGAGTTGCTGGTGGAGTTTGAGGACGGTGCGGGCGCCCACGCGGTGGGCTTCGATCAACTGCTGGATGCGCGTTTCGCGCACGCTGACGAGCGCGAACTCGGCCGCGGCAAAGAAGGCATTGACCGCCACCAGGAGCAGGACAACGAACACCCGCAGCAGCACGGATGCAATCATGGAACTCTAATTCTAACATTCCAAAGGGATAATGGTTCGGCGGACGAGAATGCACAGTACCGTGTCTCGGGCCGATGCCCCGCGAATTCAAGTACATAGGTCCTTCGCCTCTCTCAGGATGACAAAGGGGATTTATGCCGCGGACTCGGCGGCGGTACAATTGGAACCGATCCTTTGATTGTTATCCTGAACTGATCGCTTTCTTTTTCGTTGCCCGGGGGTCTAAGTACGTACAAGACGGGGGAGCAGGCATCTGATTTCCGCGTAACGACGCGGCTTGCCGCATCGCTGGAGACGGGGGCAAGCGCCGTCTCTACAGGGATACTGACACGAAACCCGAGAATTTTTGAGGAACTATTCCGATGGTTCTCCCGTAACAACAGGTGAATGCCGGTTCTAAGATTTGAAATCAAGCAGGAGGCGGTCGTGGAAGGCAACGGCAATGGCAGGAAGAAGCGGCGTAAACGAATCATCATCTGGAGCTCGATAGCGGCAGCCGTTCTGGTTCTGCTGGTTGCTGGCGCGCTGATCGCATCCAGCAGGGGGACCAAGATCGACCCCTCGAAACTCGCCAAGGTCGAGAAGGGAGACCTGGCGAAAAGCGTGGTGGCGACCGGCAAGATCGAACCCATCACCAAGGTCGAAATCAAGTCCAAGGCCAGCGGCATCGTGAAAAAGCTCTATGTCGATTACGGTGACAACGTTAAGAAGGGACAAGTGCTCGCCGAACTCGACAAGGAAGAGATTCAGGCTCGCGTCGAACAGGCCCGCGCGCAATTAGAGGCCTCGAATGCCAGCTTGAACGGCACGCGGGCCGACCTGGAGCGCGCCAAGGTTGACGCCGAGGGTCCCGACGTGCCCCTGTTGAAGCGCGCCTATGACCGCGCCCAGGGCATGGCGAAGGACGGCGTGGTTTCCGCTTCCGCGCTCGACGACGCGGAGAAGAATTACGAGATGGCGCTGAACAAACAAAATGTGTCCAAGGCGCAGTTGCAGGTTTTGCAAGCCAAGATTGGTCAGGCCCAAGGGCAGGTGGCACAGGACCGCGCCAACCTGAAACAACTGGAAGAGCAACTGGGTTACACGACGATTGAATCTCCGCTTGACGGGATCGTTCTTTCGCGCGACGTGGAAATTGGCGATGCGGTCAGCTCCATTCTGGTGCTGGGTTCGTCGGCCACGCTGGTGATGACTCTCGGCGATACCAGCGAGGTTTACGTAAAAGGCAAAGTGGACGAGAGCGATATCGGCAAGGTTTATCTGGGACAACCCGCCCGAATCAAAGTCGAGTCGTTCAAGGACAAGACCTTCACCGGCAAAGTGACGAAGATCTCGCCCATGGGCGTCGAAAAAGACAACGTCACTACTTTTGAGGTGCGCGTCTCGATCAACAACCCCGAAGGCGTACTGAAAGCGATGATGACGGCCAACGCCGAGATCATTCTCGAAGAGCACAAGAACGTGCTCCAGATTCCGGAAGGCTCGATCATTTACGACAAGGATAAGAAGGCGTCGGTCGAAATACCGGATCCGAAAGCCAAGGAAGGCAAGCGGAAACTCGCCGTCAACATCGGCATATCGAATGGCGCCAAGACTGAGTTGCTGCAAGGGCTGAAGGAAGGCGACCAGGTGGTGCTGCAGTGAGAAAACCAGGTCGCAGGTCGCAGGTCTTAGGTGTTAGGACAAACCGCTGTGTGCTGTCCCACAAGTTCGTGGCATAAAGCACACTGTCATCCTGAGCGAAGCGAAGGACCTGTGTATTCTCTGGGCGTAGGCGAAATGCATAGGTCCTTCCCCTTCGGCTGCGCTCAGGGTCAGGATGACAAACCAGATTTACGGAGTCAAACCGTTATGGCCAATACTTTTCTGATTCGGCATCGCGCCGCTAGAACGCTGATTTTTGTTTTGGCGACCTCGCTGGCCGGCTTTGCCTCGGTCATCGGAACCTTTGACCGCTCGTTCCAGGTCAGTGGCCCGGTCGATCTCGAGGTGCTGACTCGCTCCGGCGACATCACGGTGCGGAACGGGGCTGCGGGCACGGTGTCGATCCATGCCAAGATCCACTCGGGCAATTCCTGGTTCGGCGGCGACCACAAGGCAGAGGTGCAGGAATTGCAGAACAATCCTCCGATTCGCCAGAACGGCACCAGCATCCGCATCGACTACGTCAATCTCAGCAACATTTCGATCGACTACGAAATCACCGTGCCGGAGAACACCGCGATTCGCACCCACACCGGCAGCGGCGATCAGAAGGTCGAAGGCCTCAAGGGCAACATTGATCTCGAGAGCGGGTCAGGCGACTTGCGGCTGGCGCGCCTCACCGGAGAAATGCGTTTGCAGACGGGATCGGGAAACGTTCGCGGGCGCGAGCTTTCCGGTCCCGCAAAAATCAAGGCGGGCAGCGGCGACATCGAAATCGAGGAAATGGGAGCGGGCGATGTGGACATTCGCACCGGATCCGGCAACATCACCGTAAACGGCATCAATGGTGGATTTCATGCCGAGGCGGGGAGCGGCGACATTCGCGGCAAGGGCTTGCCCAAGAATATGTGGAGCGTCCGCACCGGCTCAGGGAACGTGACCCTGCGCGTGCCCTCGGACGCCGCCTTCGACGTCGACATCTCGTCGAATTCCGGGACCGTTACGCTCGGCCATCCGGTGACTACCACCATCCAGGGCCGCATCCAGGAATCGAGGAAGAGCGTGGTGGGCAAAGTGCGCGGCGGCGGTCCCACGATTTCCGTTCACACCGGCTCCGGGGACGTGCAAGTGGAGTAAACAGCAGTCAGCAGTCAGCAGTCAGCAGTCAGCAGTCGGCATTCAGCGGTCAGCATTCAGCCAAACCCAGCGCCATTTCACGTTGAGCCATTGAAGCTGATCCCTCATGGGCTAAACCTCGCGTCATTATTGGCTCCCGGGCGGCACGGCTGAAGCCGTGCCCTACCCAAGACCTGAATTGGCTGAGTGCTGACTGCTCAATGCTTCCTTGACGCGCCATCGTGCGACGTCCGATACTTCGTTGGGGTTCCTAAAACTTTCAGGCTCGGCGAGGTAACGGATTGGCACGCACCGCGATCATCACGCTCACCACCGATTTCGGACTCAACGATCATTTCATCGGCGCCATGAAGGGGGTCATGCTGGAGATTGCCCCGGAGGCGCAGATCATCGACATCAGCCATGCGGTGCAGCCCTTCGACATTCTGGATGGCGCGCTGACCATTTCTCAGGCTTATTCTTACTTCCCTGCCGGGACCGTGCACATGGTGATCGTCGATCCGGGAGTCGGGACGACGCGACGGCCGGTGATTCTGACCAGCGAACGCCACGTGTTTGTGGCTCCCGACAACGGCGTGCTTTCTCTGATCTGCGACCGCGAAGAGCGGATCTCCGTCCGCCACGTCACCGCCGAGCATTATTTTCTGCAGCCCTGCAGCAACACTTTCCACGCGCGCGATATTTTCTCCCCAGTCGCGGCGTATCTCGCAAAGGGGGTCGAGCCCGATCGCTTCGGCGAAGAGATCGCCGACTATGTCCGCTTTGGCGCGCCACGGCCCAAGCCGGTGGACGAGCGGACCTTACGAGGAGTGGTGCTGAAAGTCGATCGTTTTGGCAATCTCATCACCAACATCACTCCGCAGGACGCGCCCCAACTTTTCGCAGCCGCGCCGCCCGCCTTCAAGATCGCGATTGGAACCAAGGCACAGGCGACGCGCATGTGTACCAGTTACGCCGAAGGCGCTCCCGGCGAAGTCTTCGGAATCCTAGGCAGCATGGGTTTTCTGGAAGTCGCCGCCAACCGGGGTTCAGCCTACCAACTGCTGGGCGCGGGCAAAGGCAGCGAAGTCAATGTGGTGATGGAAGGGCTGTGAATTGGGCGTGGTCTGGAGGGGTGCACGAGCAACACCTTTTGTGGATTGTCATCCCGAGCGAAGCGAGGGATCTGCAGTTCGCCCGCAAAATGCAGATCCCTCACTTCGCTCGGGATGACAATTCATAATTTTTTTCAGCACCCTGCTAGGAGTTCTTCGCCCCGGGATGGACGTAGCGATCCATCTCCGCTGTCCACTTCAGGAAGCGCCACAGGTTGCTTCGCTCCGTCTACAAGAATTCCCAGAATTCCAGGAATCCGATCTGGGTCATTTTGACGCCGGTGAAGGTCTCGATGCGCCACAGAAGATAGGGACTGCGCCACGGAGCAATCCGGTGGCCACGGGTGGAGTTCCAAAGAAAGCGCAGCATCGGCCGCATCTGGTTCCAGTATAGCGCCGGGCATGACTCATGGAGCCATAGGAATATCGGTGGAGGGACGGGCGTCCTCGCCCGTCCAGCCGGGCGGGGACGCCCGGCTCTCCACCAGCAGGAACCATCGCGCGATTACTTTGTAATCTCGACGCTGGCGCGGGTGTTTTCCCACTCCATGCGCAGTGTGCATTTGCTGCCGGCCTGGTCGAAAGCGATGGTGAAGTTCTCCACGGGCGCCGGCGTTTTCGAGACCTGCATGTCAACTCGGGCCAACTCGTCGGCTTCGTACTTGTACGGAATGCCCCACTCGGCGGTCTTCTTGTTGATAATCAGTGTCCACTTGTCCGCCTTAGGGATCGTGAAGATGGTATAGCTTCCCGCGGGCAAGGACTTGCCACCCACCTTCAGATTCGTGTCGCTGACAAACGTCGACGCTTCATTGGCGCCGGTGCGCCAGATTTCGCCGTAGGGCACCAGCGCCTTCTCGCTCGCCGCGCCGAAAATCTTCCGCCCTTTCGCGCGCGGACTGGAATAGTCCGTCTTGATGGTTTTGCCGTCGGAGAACTTGCACTCCGCACTGGCCGGCGGACTGGGCCGCTTGGATTTATCTTGTGCCATGTTCATCTGCGCCGAAGCGAGAGTGGCAACCGCGAAGAGTGACGCTGCGATTAAAGCAAACTTCTTCATGACTTGTTCCTCCTGAGATAGCACTTAGCGATTGGCTGTTGGCTGTTGGCTGTTGGCTAAGAGCTAAAGGCTAAGAGCTAAGAGCTGCAGGAGAATTATACCCACATCCCCGTTACAATCTGCGCATGGCCGTCTTCAATGAAAAGCAGAAAGAGCTCGATCACTTCGAGTTGCGCATGGGCGTGCCTCGCGGACGCCTCGCTGTCACCATGGACCTGGTCACCGACGCCATGGCCCTCGTCGGGCAGCATGGCGTCTACTGCCAGAGCCAGCGCTGGCCGGGCAAGCCGGTCATGGATGTGCAGCTCATCATGAAAAACCTCACCGACGCCAAAGAGTTGATTCAAAGCGTAATGGAAGAACTCCGGCCCAAAGCCTGATTTAGGGGATTTGGTAGCGACGCGGCTTGCCGCGTCTCCCGCGGCGTCCAAAGGAGACGGGGCAAGCCCCGTCTCTACCCGAAACCGAAGTTTTTCCGCGGGCTGCCAACCGGAATCATCCGTGGCGCAAAAGACTTACAATCCAAAATATGGAGCGCAAGATCTTCTGGATCTCCTTCACCGTGCTCGGGCTCGCTGCCGATTTCGTTCTACCGCTGTGGTGGGCGCTGGGCGCGACCATTCCCATCGTGTACATCTCGTGGTGGGTGGCTTACCGCAGCGACTGGTTCGAGTGAGCGGGAAACTCCTCGAGGTACAACTCAGTGGCCTCTTTCAGATTATCGACCGCTTCTTCAGCCGTCTTCCCTTGACTGACCGTACCCACCTCCGGGCAGTCGGCCACGTAGAAGTCGCCTTCCTTGTGCAAAACGGCGGTGAATGTACTCACTGGCATTGGCTCGCCTCAATCATCAAATCCCGTACTTCCCTGCGTCGATCGTCTTCTGCGCGATCTGCTGCCGCAGCGCAATCGTGTTGAACGGCTCGTGCTTGGACAACCGCCGCACGATCGCCAACTGCGTGCGCAGCATGTCGCCTTCCGCCACGTCGGCAATGACTTTCTTTGCCGCCGCTTCGACTTTTTCCAGCGCTTGCGTCAGATACACCCGCGTCATCGCAATCGGCAGCGCGGCCGACGCTTCCCCCTTCTGCTCGACCATCTTCTGCGCGCGCAGCACCGCCGATTCCATGGCGTAGATCTCGATCGTCATATCCGCGATCGCGCCCATCACCTCTTGCTGGTCCTGGATCGCCTGCATATATTTCTGCGTCGCCGACCCGGAGACGAACAGGCCAAGTTTCTTCGCCTGCGCGACCAGCTTGCGCTCATCCGCCAGCGGACCCTCGATCTCCTCGCCGGCAGACGGACCGCTCAGCACTTCGTCCATCAACTTCTTGATCGCCGGCATCAGCGGCAACTGGCCACTCATCGCCCGCTTCAGCAGGAACCCGGTGATGATCAGCCGATTGATCTCGTTCGTGCCCTCGAAAATGCGGTTGATGCGAGCATCGCGGTAGGCCCGTTCCGCCGGATACTCTTCCACAAAGCCGTAGCCGGCATAGATCTGCAGCGTCTCGTCGACGACGTAATCGATCATCTCCGAGCCCCAGACTTTGAGGATCGAGCACTCCACCGCGTATTCCTCGATCGCCTTGCGCCGTTCTTTGGCGGCACCGGCGCTCGCGGAGTCGATTTCCGAGAGCAACGCGTCCATCATCCCGACCGTGCGATAGACCAGCGACTCGCCGACATAGATCAGTGTCGCCATATTCGCGATCTTTTCCCGTACCAATCCGAAGTCGGCAATCACCTTTCCGAATGCCTTGCGCTGCTTGGCGTAGGCCACGGCACTCTCGATCGAGACCCGCGCCCCGCCCACGCACATGGCGCTCAGTTTGAAGCGCCCGATATTGAGGATGTTGAACGCGATGGTAGCCCCTTTGCCAATCTCGCCCAGCAGATTCTCGATTGGCACCTTGCAGTCATTCAGGATGATGGGGCAGGTTGAAGATCCACGAATGCCCATTTTGTGCTCTTCGGCGCCGACGGAAAATCCCGGAAAATTTCTTTCGACCAGGAACGCCGAAAACTTCTCGCTATCAATTTTCGCGAACACCGTAAACAGGTCGGCAAAGCCCGCGTTGCTGATCCACATCTTCTCGCCGTTCAGGAGGTAGTGCTTGCCGTCGGGCGAAAGCACGGCACGGGCGCGGCAATTGAGCGCGTCGGAGCCGGAAGTCGCTTCCGACAAAGCGTACGCGCCAACAATTTCTCCCGTGGCCAGTCGCGGCAGGTATTTTTTCTTCTGCTCCTCGGTGCCGAAATAAACGATGGGCAACAGGCCGATGCCGCTGTGCGCGCCCCAGGTGGTGGCAAACCCGGCGTACTTGGCGATGTGGTCGGCGATGATGGCGGCGGTGACTTTGTCCATCTCGAGGCCGCCGTACGCCTCGGGAATCTCAACCCCGCTAAGGCCGAGGTCGCCGGCTTTTTTCAGCAGATCGCGCGAAATCGAGTAATCCTTGTGTTCGATTTTCTCGGCCTGGGGCAGAATCTCGTTGATGACAAACTCTTCGGTCGTCTGCCCGATCATCTGTTGCTGCTCGGAAAAATCTTCTGGGGTGAAGACATCGGCAGTCTGCCGCTCTTCAAGCAGGAAGCTGCCGCCGGAAATCTTGGTCTTGGGAATTGCTGTGGTGGCCATTTTTTAGACCTCGAAATTTAGATTACAAAATGAAGACCGCTGAGTGGACACAGTACGAGCGGCATCACCCATTCTAACGCGGGTGGGGGCGCAAAGGGAGATCGTCGCGGTTGCAAGCGCTAAATGGCCGCCGCGCGGAACCTAGGGTGCATCGGGCAGCGCATCGAACCAGGACGCACGGCTGAACATGGGAGAACCGTAACGTGCCAAGCACGACTCGTACTGCTGCCGCAGCCACCGATAGAACAGGGCCTGGCCGGGATCGGACTGCCCCAGCATCTGTCGCCGCATCGCCGCCAGTTGATCCGCCAGGGTGCTGCAATCAGTAAACCAATATTGCCCGCCACAGCCAAAGCCGTTCCAAAACTGTCCGGGCTGACACACGTTACTCGCGACCACCGAAGGCACGCATGCGCCATTGCCACTACGCGATTGTCCCGACGGGCAGACCGGACATGGCGCTTTCAGACATGGCACGGGACGCTTGAATTCCGCAGTCTGAACAGGCTTTGGCTTTCTGAAAGGATGCCGGAGGAACGAGCGGAAACCTTTCTTTTCCCTTGCGGCGTTTTCCTTGGCGGATGCCAATTTGGTGGATGGCGACGGGTGCGATGCCGCCGCACCGGTGCTGGCAACATGCGAAGCGGAGTTGCTGGAATTGTGGCTGCCCCTCGATGAACTGGAACCGCCCGAGTAGCTGGTGTGCGAGGCGCCCGAACTCGACCACCCGCTGGAACTCGCAGAACTGCTGGAACTAGAGCCGCTTGACCCGGATGTGTGTTGCGCGAAAAGAGTCGCTGAAACTAACAGGAGAGCTGCGACAAGAAGACCGGGGAACCGCATAAAGCACCGCCCAACCGACTGAAGCGAGTCGGGCAGAATCTTTGTCGTTCCACTTCACTTAGACGCTGGCTACCACCTAAAGGTTACCGCAAAACAGCGTCAAAGAACATAACAATTGAGTAAAGAAGTGTCACGGCAGATTTTCAAAAATCCCCGCCGCACCCATGCCTCCGCCGACGCACATGGTTACCATGCCATAGCGCCCATTGCGGCGCTTCAGTTCGCGAATCACGCTGGCCGTCAGCTTCGCCCCCGTGCATCCCAGCGGATGGCCCAGTGCGATCGCTCCTCCGTTCGGATTCACACGGTCGGGATCGAGCCCAGCTTCTTTGATCACTGCCAGTGACTGCGCTGCAAACGCCTCGTTCAGTTCGATCACGTCGATGTCCGAGAGCTTCAACCCCGCCAGCTTCAGCGCCTTCGGGATGGCAAACAGCGGCCCGAGTCCCATTTCTTCCGGCTTGTATCCGGCGGTCGAGAACGCGACGTAGCGCGCCAGCGGAGCGATGCCCAGGGCCTTCGCCCGCTCGGCCGACATCACCACCGCCGCCGCCGCGCCGTCCGACATCTGCGAAGAATTCCCTGCCGTGGTCACGCCCTTCACGTGAAACGCGGCCCGGAGCGCTCCCAGAGCTTCAATCGAAGTGTCGGCGCGCGGGCCCTCGTCCACTTTGAAGGAAATCTCCTGCCGCTGTAGCTTGTGTGGTGCCGGGGCTTTGCCCCGGCCCGGGGCGGGGCCGAGCCCCGCCACCACACGACCATTGCTGCCGTTGGAAGTCGTGAAGCTCACCGGCACGGCGACGGTCTCATCCTCGAACTTGCCCGCCGCAATCGCCGCCAGCGCCTTCTGATGGCTGCGCAGCGAAAACTGGTCGCACTGTGCGCGCGTGATGCCAAAGCGAGCCGCCACTCGCTCCGCCGTCAGGCCCATCGAAAGATACGCATCGGGATAATGATCGACCAGCCACGGGTTGGGCGAAATCTTGTTGCCGCCCATGGGGATCATCGACATCGATTCGGTGCCGCCCGCCACCATCACCTCGGCGCCTCCGCTCATGATGCGCTCGGCCGCCATGGCAATCGCCTGCAAGCCGGACGAGCAGAACCGATTGATGGTCACCGCCGACACCTCAACCGGCAGCCCCGCGCGCAGCGACGCGATGCGGGCCACGTTCATCCCCTGCTCGGCCTCGGGCATGGCGCAGCCCAGGATGACGTCTTCAATTTCTTTGGGATCAAGTTGCGGCACGCGATCAAGCGCGCCCTTGATCGCAACCGCAGCCATTTCATCAGGACGCGTAGCCCGCAGCGTGCCCTTATACGCGCGGCCCACCGGAGTGCGGACGGAAGAAACCAGGACGACTTCACGCATGAAACCTCCAGTGCCGAACTCTAGTGAGAGGTGGCATCGGTAAATTCGAATCCTTCGATCAACTCCATTAGGTGCTCCAGATCGACATAGCCGGTGATCTCCGCAATCCTACCCTTACGATCAAACAGAAGAACGCGGCTTTGGTCGCCCAGACCAACATATCCTTTGCGGCCGTAGATCCGAGTTGCCACCGAGCCTTTCAGGGCAACCCAGTGTGGCGTCTCGAAGGCGGTTGCTGGAGCAGATCCTTCGCCTTGAAGGACCCACTGGTCATTCTCTTTTTCGAAACCCAAATCTTGTGTTCCCCGTTCAAAGTCTGCATTCAGGACCCATAGTTCAATTCTCTCTATTTGGTGCGGACGAGTGACCGCAAGACCGCACCGCTTGGAGTTCAAAGCGGAAATGGTAGCAGTCCAGCCCGCAGGCAGGTCAAGCTGGAACCCGCAATCGGCGCGTCTGATTCTGCGCGGCACTGGGGCCACTTGCGCCGTCACGAAAAGAGGTAGAAGCAGGAGTCCGAGACAAGCGAGAACACCGGCACGCTGCCTCCCTTTAGTCGTACGAACTAAAGAAGTGCGGGCGGAAGAAACTAGAACGACTTCACACATAGATCAATTTTAACCGCAGAGGGCGCGGAATGCGCGGAGAGTCTTGCGTTAACGGCGTGAACGGTGGGCCCTTCAGATCGTGATGTATTCGGTCGTCGCGCTGGGGGCAGGGATGGGATCGCCGTGCGCGCGCATGCCTTCCAAGTGAAACTCAAGCGCCTCGCGGATGAGTTCCTTCACTTCGTCCAGCGTTTTGCCCGCGGCGCCTAGACCAGGCAAGTCGGGAGCATACGCTCCCCACCCCGTGTTTGATTTTTCGTAGACGATGAGGTATTTCATTTAAGCCCTGCCTGCTTGAAGATATTGTTCAACGTCCCGGGCGGTATGTCCACTGACGGATGGCCAGCGACCGTAACTGTCCCTGGTTTCGTCGCGTGATGAAATTGCCGATGGCTGCCTTTGGTTCGAGCGATGCGCCAGCCATCTTTCTCAAGGCGCTTGATTACGTCGCGAACTTTCATGCTGACCACCGCCCACTAGCCACTGCCCTTTTTCAACTGCTGCTTCCAGCCCAGCACCCGCGCCTTGTTGCCTTCCGCCTCGGCCTCGGGAACCATTCCCTTCTTCTGATAGAGGATCGAGAGGCTGGTGTGGGCCAGAATGTCGTCGGGATCGATTTCTGAAATTTGCCTGGAGACAACGATCGCTTCGTCGAGGCGGTTGAGATCCTGGAGCGCCCGGCTCAGTCCGTGCAGCGCATCGGTGAACTTGGGATCGGCCGCTACCGCCTGCCGGTACTCTTCGACCGCTCGCTCGTGGTGGCCTTCGAGAACCAGGTCGAGCGCGGCGTAGTAGTGGAGTTCGGCCAGCTGGCGGGCAGTTGCGGAGCTGGCCGGATCGTCAGGCATAGGGTTGGGCTTCGCTGATTCTAGCAAGGAGTGCGCTGGCACGAGCGCCCTCAGGGGCTGAAGCCCGCATCTATTGTGGCTCGTATCGGCACGGCTGAAGCCGTGCCCTACACAAAACCTACTCGAACCAGGGTTTCTCAGCTGTCTAAGACGGGGCAAGCCCCGTCTCTACACGAACCCGAGCTTTTCCGCAGGCTCTGAGGCCGTACCCTACCCAAACCCGCGCCACAGCTGGCATACGGCTTTTCGCGGGCGGGGGCGCCCGCGCCACACTCCACACTCCACACTTGGGCAGTCTTTCTACTTCTGCGGGCGGTTGGACGCGCTGGTCGCGGGGTTGGCGTCGGCCACGCGACCAATGGCATTGCCGGAGACTACCAGTTCCACGCGGCGGTTTTGCTGGCGGCCTTCCGGGGTATCGTTGGGGGCCGCGGGCTCGCTTTGTCCGAGTCGGCGGGCGGTGGTGGCGGCGGAGGTAATGCCTTGCTGGACCAGGTAGTCGCGGACGGCAGCGGCGCGTTGCTCCGAGAGCCGCCGGTTGTATTCGTCGCCGCCGATGCTGTCGGTGTGACCTTCGACCGCCAGACGCAGGCCTTGATAGGCGAGCACGATGCCCGATACTTTGGCGAGCCGTTCACGCGCGCCGGGCAACAGTTCGAAGCTGCCACTTTTGAAGAGAACGTCTGACATGTTGGCGATCAGACCGCGCGCCGTGTCGCGGGTGGACAGAACGGAGTTGAGCTGCTGCAAGAGCCGGGCGCGCATTTCCTGTTTTTCGTTTTCGGCTTGCTGGCGAAGCTTGTCGGACTCGGCTGCGGCCTGGTGAGCTTTTTCGGCTTCGACGGCCAGCGCCTGCTGCTGGACGAGAGCCTCGGCCTTGGCTTTCTCGGCCTCCTGCCGTTGGCGTGCAGCTTCCTCGGCGGCCTTCAGCGCTTCGGCCTTGGCCGCCTCGGCCTGGGCTCGCGCGGCTTCCGCTTCCGCCCGCGCGCGGGACTGCGCTTCCGCGTCGGCGCGAGCTTTGGCGGCTCTCTCTTCGGCGGCTTTCTTTTCCGCGGCAGCCTGAGCTTGCGCTTCTTCTTCGGCCTTCTGCTGGACTGCCATGACGCGCGATTCCTCGGCGGTCTGGGCCGCTTCCCGCGCCGCCGCTTCGATCGAACTGCGATTTTGTTTCTGACGGTAAGCTTCCTCCGCTTGGCGCAGTTGCTGTTCTGCCTTCGAGAGAATGGCCGGCGCGTACCGGTCCGCCTGCGCCACATGTGCGATGCGGACCGCGTTGCGCGCCTCAAACAGCGCCAGCGGGGTCTTCGGGTCGATGCCGAAGATTGCATCCTGAATATGGGTATTGGAGGAAGAGTACGTTCCGCTGCGGACCAGTTCGTACCTGGCGCTGATCTCCTCGCCGCCGGCATCGGGTGGGAATACGTTTTCCATCACCACCAGGTTGTCCGGCTGGGTGACGGCGGAATACGGCTCGGCGGTCACGATCATGCCGAAGGTCTGGAGGTCGGTGAAGGCCTTCAGGTGGGCCTTGCCGTGATCGAGGAAGAGTTCTCCCAGGTTCACGGCGCGCCCCTGCGGAGAAACCGCCCACGCCACGTAGGTCAGATACTCGAGGCCGAACTTGGTGGCGGCTTCCATGCCTTCAAACTTGGCGTCCACTTGGATGTTGGTTTTCTTGCCTTCGACCTTGGCTTCGCCCGAGGCGCGCTCCATCAATTCCGTGCCCCGAAACTCAATCTTGACGTTTGCGCCCGGACGATAGTGGAGGGCTTTGGTGGTGCGGACGACCGGCTCCGTTTTCGGCGGATAAGAAGCTTGCGTTTGCGCCGTCGACAGAGAAGCGGCGATGCCAAGCAGTAAGGCCAGATGTTTGTTCACGTCATCCTCATGAGGAGACTCGGACTAGCACTCGAGTTTGCTAAAAGTCTACGTCCCTTTGGCCGTGGGGCAAAGAACGGGAGGTGGGGGGAGAGCACTTTGGTCACGTGGGGGAGGAATGCAAGAAGCATCCGAACCACGGGTGTTCTTGTCTCTTCTTAATCAGTACGTGTTCGGCCGCCCCTGCCGATGAAATCGAGAAGCCATTCCATAAGCAACCGACGGGGGGAACTGCCGGAACCCTCAGGGGCTAAAGCCCGCGTCTTTATTGCCTCTGGGCGGCACGGCTGAAGCCGCGCCCTACCCAAAACGATTTATGAGATAGCTTCGTGTTACTTCGTGGAGCGACGCTCTCGGGACACGTACTGTTGATCGAGGGCTTGTCGAATCAGCGTCTTGATCACCGCCTGCCGGCTGATGTTCAATTCCTTGGCTGCCCTGTCCAGTTCCTCCAGCATGCCCGCTGCCAAGTCCACATTCACTCTTTGGATTGGACCCATCATACGGCCGGTGTTGGTGAAAAACCGCGACACGTCCTCGCCCTGGTCCGCGCGACGGGCGATGGCGTCTGCTGAAACTGGCTTGCGGGCCCTACGAGTGCTCTTCATACAGTTGCTGCTCCTCCTTGGTTGCCTTCCAGAGAGTCACGAGATGGTAATACCCGCCATCGCCATCCTCTCGCACCTCAAGAATGACGGCGTACAAGCGCTCGCCCACCCAGCCGACCGCACGGTACTGTTCGGGCAAATCCTAGCGCTGGTCAAGGTAGTAGGGTTGCGCGAAGATTTCCCGCACTTCCTCGAAACCGATGCCCCTTTTCGGGCTTGCTCTTAGCCGCTTGCTCTTCCGCTCGTCGAACTGGAATCGGATGAGTAGTATAACAGTTATACCACATCAAGAAAACCATCGAGTCCCAGCGCTGACCGAGGGGGTCCGCCGACCGATGAGTCATCGGAAATTTCGAATCAGAATCACGTCGCTGGTCTGATTACCCTTGGTGAGCAGCAGCTGTTTGCCATCGCGGGACCAGGCGAAATCGAAAATACGGCCAGACGTGAGGTTGGTGATCTGGCGCGGCTCTCCGCCGGTCAACGGCTGCTCCCAGAGGTTTGTCGCCCCACTGCGCGTGAGCAGGTACTGGAGGGCTTTCCCGGACGGCGCCCAACGCAGTCCGGCCGAGCCAATGGGCAGCGGGCTTGTGAACTGAAGCGGTCCGCCGGCGGCCGCGGCCACCGCCAGTTTTGTCACGGGGACCGGGCTGCCCTCCTTATAGAGAAACGCCACCAGATTTCCGTCGGGCGACGCTCGGACCAGCCACGCGCGCGGTATTCCCGGCGCTTCCGTCACGGCGACCGGCGCGCCGCCTTCCGGCGCCATGCGATAAAGCTTGTTTTGGATCGAGTAATAGATCCATTTCCCGTCCGCCGAACAGTCGGAATAGTCAACCTCATCCAATCTCTTCACCGCATTGGAACCATCGGCATCGGTGCGCCACAACTCGACCTTGCCATCGACGTAGCGGTCGAATACCAGGTAGCGATCGGCGCACGACGAAGCCGAGAGCACATTGTGCGCCTGGGGAACCACCACGGCCTTTTCCCCGTTCTCCGGATTGACCAGCCACAAATCACCGCCCAGTCCGGTGGCCAGCACGTTTCCCGACGGCCCGGGCGCGATCGCTCCATAGACCTGCTCTCCCAACGTAACCTGGCGGGCCTGGGCGGCATCGGCTGACGGCGCGGTCCAGAGGTCGGAAACGCGAACGCGTTGAATCACCGCCAGGGTTTTGCCATCGCGGGTCAGGTCCAGAGCGGCGCCGTAATCGGACAAGTCGTTGGTGAAACGGTGCATCTCGCCGCTGGGATAATCGAAGCTCTGCAACTGGCCCCTTCCGAGTGTGGTCTCGCCCACCGCGGTCACCAGAGCATCGCCGCCGGGGGCCCAGACGGGGCGTCCCACAAACCGTCCGCCCGTGGAAATCCGTTGCCGCACTTTGCCGTCAGCGACGCTAATCAGGTTCAAGTTCCAGTTCGTTTCCCTGCCGACCCCGAGCGCGGAAATGGCGATCGTCTTTCCATCCGGAGACCAGGTCGGCCCGTACTGAAAGACAGTGCTGGCAGGAAGAGAAGCGAGCAGCCGTTCGCCGGCGCCGTCCGCCTGCGCGATGCGGACTTCCGTGGTCTGCTTGTCCGGAATGCCGCGCTGGAAAACGAACTGTTTGCCGTCGGGGGAGAAATCGATGGGGGCATCGATGTCGCGAATCAACTGGCGGGCCGGCCCGCCCAACACGGGCATCTGGTACAGATAGCGATACTCGGCAGTGGTTTTATCGGAGCGCACAAAGTAGATGTAGTTCCCGTCCGGCGAAAAGGTAACGCCGGCGAACTCGACCAGATCGGGAGCCAGCACCTGCACGTCGCTGTGGGTGGCCACGTTCTGGATGCGCAGGCTCTGCTTCTCGGCGTCGCGCAGAACGTACACGACGTACTGCCCATCCGGCGAGATTGCCACCGCTACCGCCTTGCCGTTGTCGGTCAGCTTTGTGATCTGCATGTTTTGCAGATTGAAGCCGCGCGGCCGCGTGAGCAGTTTGTAGGCGCCCAGGGCCAGAAGGGCGAGCAGCGCCACTAGACCGGCCGCAATCCCCGCTTTCGGCAGGCCGTGTTTGACTGCGGCGGCCTCGATCGCAACTGCACTCGGCGAGGCGGGGGCGACTTGGCGCGAACTGGCAGCGGTTGGCGCCGTCCCGCTCGCGGCCGGCTGGCGCCCCGAGGTCGTGTCGCGCTTCAAACGCTTCAGATCGGCCCGCATCTCGGCCGCGCTCTGGTAGCGCAAGTCGCGGTCTTTCTCCAGCGCGGTGCGGATGATCTCTTCCAGCTTCGGCGGCACGTCGGGATTGAACTGCCCCGGCGAGACCGGATCGTGATTCAGAATGGCGTCGAAAATCACCGCCGAGGTCGCGCCCTCGAAAGGGATTCTGCCGGTCGTCATCTGATAGAGCACCGCGCCCAGGCTGAACACGTCGCTGCGCGCGTCCAATTCCTTGCCGCGCGCCTGCTCGGGCGACATGTAACAGACCGTGCCGACGGCGACCCCTGGACTGGTCAGGAACGTTCCGGCGTTCGGGACGGTGACCGCGGTTGCGGCCTTCGGCTCCATCACCATCTTCGCCAGGCCGAAATCGAGGACCTTCGCCTGGCCGCGCTTGGTGACGAAGATGTTCCCCGGCTTGATATCGCGATGAATGATTCCCTTGCTGTGCGCCGCATCCAGCGCGTCGGCAATTTCGATGGTCAGGTCGAGCAGCGTGTTCAGTTCCAGGGGACGGCCCGCGATGTAGTAGTCGAGCGGCATGCCCTCCACCAGTTCCATCACAATGAAGGCGTGGCCTTCATGATCGCCAAAGTCGTGAATGGTGCAGATGTTGGGATGGTTGAGCGCGGAAGCGGCCCGCGCTTCCATCCGAAAACGCTCCAGACTTTGCGGATCGCGCGCCACTTCCACGGGAAGGAACTTGAGGGCAACCCAGCGGCCGAGGTTCGTGTCCTCCGCCTTGTAAACCACGCCCATACCGCCGCCGCCCAGCTTTTCAACGATGCGATAGTGCGAAATGGTCTGGCCGATCATTTAAGCCCTGCCGATCAAAATCGACCTGCTTCGACGAGCGGCACCCTCGGGCCAAGGCGCTCGCCCACCCAGCCGATGGCGCGATGTTTCTCGGGAAAACGGAAGGCTGAAACCCGGAACCACAGAGAACACAGGGGGACACAGAGGCTCTGAATCTCCCTGTGTTCCTCTGTGCGCCCTGGGGTTAGATCTGGTTCCCCGGCTTCCACCTAAGCACCGGCTTTCGCGCCGCCAGCGTCTCATCCAGACGCGAAATGCGCGCGTTGTGCGGGGCGTCGAGGACGAACTGCGGATCTTCTTCCACTTCATCCGCGATCGACTTCATGGCCTCGATGAAGAGATCCAGTTCTTCTTTCGGTTCGCTCTCGGTCGGCTCGATCATCAGCGCGCCATGAACGATCAGCGGGAACGCAATGGTGTACGGATGGAATCCGTAATCGATCAGTCGTTTGGCTAGGTCGACGGTCTTCACGCCCTTCTTCGCCTGCAGCTTGTCGCTGAACACTACTTCATGCATCGACGGCGTTGAGTAGGGCAGGTCGTAAACTCCATCGAGTCCTTTGCGAATGTAGTTCGCGTTGAGCACCGCGTCCTCCGTCGTCTGGCGCAGGCCGTCTGGCCCGTTGGCGAAGATGTAGGCCAGCGCGCGGATGAACATCCCGAAATTTCCGTAGAACGCGCGCACGCGCCCCACCGACTGGGGACGGTTGTATTCGAAGCCCAGCGTGCCATCCGGCTTGGTGATGACGACCGGCGTCGGCAGGAACGGCTTGAGAATTTTCTTCACCGCCACCGGCCCCGACCCCGGACCGCCTCCGCCATGCGGCGTGGAAAACGTTTTGTGCAGATTCATGTGCATGACATCAACGCCAAAATCCCCCGGCCGGGCTTTCGCCACCAGCGCGTTCATGTTGGCGCCGTCCATGTAGAGCAGGCCGCCCTTGGCGTGCATGAGCTCGGCGACTTTGTGAATCTCCTGCTCGAACACGCCGAGCGTATTCGGATTGGTCACCATCAGCGCCGCGACGTCTTCATTCATCTGCGCCGCCAGCGCCGCCACGTCCACCATACCGCGGTCGTTCGATTTCAAATTTTCGACGGCGTAACCCGCCGTGGCCGCCGTCGCCGGATTCGTCCCATGCGCCGAGTCCGGAATCAGAATTTTCTTGCGCGCGTTTCCTTTTGACTGGTGATAGGCGCGCACCAGCAGCATTCCGGTGAGCTCGCCGTGCGCGCCCGCGGCCGGTTGCAGCGTGATCGCGTCCATGCCGGTGATCTCAAGCAGGCAATCGCTCAGCGTCTTCATGATTTGCAAAGCGCCCTGTGAAATCTTCTCCGGCTGATACGGATGCCCGTTGGCGAGGCCTTCGACGCGCACGACAAACTCGTTCACCCGCGGGTTGTACTTCATGGTGCAAGAGCCCAGCGGAAACATTCCGAGATCGATGGCGTAGTTCCACGTCGAAAGGCGCGTGAAGTGGCGAATGATTTCGATCTCGCTCACTTCCGGCATATCACCCAGATCCTTGCGCTCCTGCTTGCCCAGCAGCCTGGCCGTATCCACTTCCGGAACATCGAGCGGCGGCAATTTCCAGGCCGCTTTGCCGGGCGACGACTTCTCGAAAATCAATCCTTCGTTCTGACTGATGTGACGCGTCGCTTTGCGGGTGATGTGCTTCGTCTTCATCTCACCACCTCCTCGGGCTCGGCATTTTTCATACTTCGACCCGAGCGTTCGCTCTCGGCGACGAGGCCGACCGCGGTATCGATCGCTTTATCGATCATCGACCGTGTCGTCAATTCCGTGCAGCACCAGAGAGCCGCATTCTTCAACTCGGGATAGAATTTCTTCAGCGGCAGGCCGCCGACGATTTTGTGCCCCAGCAGCCGTGAGTTGATGGCGTAAGGATCTTCGCTCGACTCAACGACGAACTCGTTGAATCGTGGCGCGCCCGCGAACAGCACTTTGGCATGTTTGCTGAACTGGCCGGCAGCGTAAGCCGCCTTCGCCAGATTCTGTTTTGCCAGTTCTCTCAATCCGATCTTGCCGTACACGGTCATAAAGATGTTCACCATGAGCGCGACCAGCGCCTGGTTGGTGCAAATATTCGAAGTCGCCTTCTCGCGCCGGATGTGCTGCTCGCGCGTCGCAAGCGTCAGCACAAAACCGCGTTTGCCGTTCTTGTCCACGGTCTGACCGGCGAGGCGGCCCGGCATCTGCCGGACGAATTTTTCTTTCGTGGCGAGCACGCCGCAGTAGGGACCCCCGAAACCTAGCGGGACTCCGAACGACTGCGCTTCCATGGCCACGATGTCGGCGGTGCGCGGCGGCTCCACAATCCCGAGCGACACCGCCTCGGCGATCGACACAATCAGCAGCGCTCCGCGCTTGTGTGCAATCTCGGCAATGGCCTCGACGTCTTCAATCGTCCCAAAGAAATTCGGCGACTGAATCAGGACACACGCCGTATCGTCGCCCACTGCCGTCTCGAGTTCCTTCAGATCGATCTGCCCCGAGCCCGTGAACGAGACCATCCTCAGCGGAATCGCCTGGTGCGTCGCGTACGTGTTGAGCACTTCGCGATACTCGGGATGCACGCTCCGCGCGATCACCCCCGAATGCCTTCCCGTGATGCGGACCGCCATCATCACGGCCTCGGCCGCGCCGGTCGAGCCGTCATACATCGAAGCATTCGCCAGGTCCATGCCGGTGAGTTCCGAGATCATGGTCTGGAACTCGAAGATGGCTTGCAGCGTACCTTGTGCAAACTCGGCCTGATACGGGGTGTAGGACGTCAGGAATTCGCCGCGTTGCACCAGCGCATCGATTACGACCGGGCGGTAATGGAAGTAAGCCCCGGCTCCGAGAAAACTCGTGTAGCCTTCACCGTTTTCTTTGGCCCGTTGCTTAAACCAGTCCACGATTTCCGACTCAGCCATTTGCCGCGAGATCGCGAGATCGCGGGTCAGACGATACTCGGTGGGGATCGGCGAGAAAAGTTCATCGACGGAACGGATCCCGATCGCCTTCAGCATGGCGGCGCGATCCGCGGGAGATTTAGGTAGATAGCGCATAAGAACCTTCGATCGGATGTGAACAGCTGAAACGATTGCAGAGGTCAGAGGTCAGATTGCAGAGGTGAAACCCTCGGCCTTCAGCAGCCATCGATGGGGACAAGGTTTTCAATTCTGCAATCTGACCTCTGACTTCTGCAATGCTTTTAATGTGCCGCCTCTTCGCTCACAAACTTTTCATAGTCCGCCGCCGAGAGTAGCGCATTCATCTCCGCCGGATTCTTCACCTTGATCTTGACCATCCAGGCGCCATGCGCGTCTTTGTTCACTTGCTCCGGAGCCGTGGCTAGGGACTCATTCGTGGCGGTCACGGTCCCGGAAACCGGAGCGTACACATCCGACACGGCCTTCACTGACTCTACGGTGCCGAGGGGCTTCCCCATGGTGAGCTCCGTGCCCACCTTGGGCAGCTCGACGAACACGATGTCGCCGAGCGAATCCTGGGCGTGGTGCGTGATGCCGACTGTGCCATCGGCGGTGATCCACTCATGTTCTTTTGTGTATTTGCGGTCGGTTGGGTAAGACATCGGCTTCTTGCTCCTGGCTTCTGGCTTGTAGCGCCGGCATCTTGCCGGCTGTCCCGAGGGCATCCTGCCCTCGATGCAGCGGCCGAGGACGGCCGCCGGACAGCCGCCGGGACGGCGGCGCTACGGCTTCTTGGGACGCTTATAAAACGGCGTCGGTATTACTTGCGCTTTCACGCCCTGTCCTCGGATTTCTACTTTTACCGTCGTTCCAATTCCCGCGTGATCGGGGGGGACGTAAGCCAACGCAATATTCTTCTTCAGGAACGGCGCCGGAGAGCCGCTGGTAACGTAGCCGATCTCGCGTCCGCCCTCGTCCAGAACCTTGTAGCCGTCGCGGGCGATACCGCGGTCAACCATCTCGAGCCCGACCAGTGTTTTCTTCACGCCCTCAGCTTTCGCCTTCTCCAGTACCGCGCGGCCAATAAAATCGGGCTTCTCCATTTTGCAGAAACGATCCAGCCCCGCTTCCCACACGTTGATCGTGTCCGTGATTTCGTGTCCGTAGAGGGGAAGCTTGCCTTCGAGCCGCAGCGTGTTGCGCGCACCCAATCCGCAGGGGACGGCGCCAAACTCTTTCCCCGCCGCTAGAATCTCGTGCCAGACCCGCGCGCTGGTCTTCTCGTCCGGTGGAACGTAAATCTCGAACCCGTCTTCGGCCGTATAACCCGTGCGGCCCATCAAGATATTCTTCAGGCCGCATACCGTCCCGCGCGTCACCCAGTAAAACTTCACCGCGCTCAGGTCGGCATCGGTCAACTTCTGCAGCACGTCCACGCCCTTCGGCCCCTGAATGGCAATCTGAGTGAAATCGTCGGAGAGATGCTCGACCTTACAGTCGAACTGCCGGGTATTCTCCCGCACCCAATTGAAATCTTTTTCCCGCGTGCCCGCATTAATCACGAGCAGGTACTCGTCCTCGCCGAGGCGATGGACGATCACATCGTCAACAAAAGTGCCTTGCGGATAGAGCAATGCCGAATACTGCGCCTGCCCAAGCGCCAGGCGGGAGGCGTCATTCATCGAGATGTGCTGGACGGCGGCCAGCGCTTCAGGCCCGGCCAGGCGGATGTCCCCCATGTGGCTGACGTCGAAAATGCCGACGCCCGCGCGCACCGCCATGTGCTCGGCGACAATTCCGCACCCAATCGACGCAGGATATTCCACCGGCATGTCCCAGCCGTTAAACTCCACCATCTTCGCGCCCATCTGGCGATGGACGGCGTTCAACGCGGTCTTGCGGACGGCGGGCGGAGTGGCTTCGACACCGGACAAGGGGAACCTCGGTCAGACATCGTTCAGACAGATATCGTTCAGACCTTTGCTGGACTGCCGGAATCTGGAACTGATTAAGTTAACACAGAGGCAGGTCTCAGGTCTCAGGTCTCAGGAAAATCAAAATCAACGTTCTCCCTGAGACCTGAGACCTCACACCTGAGACCTGCTCTTGTGACTTCCGTTACGTTCCTTCCCGGCCGCTGCCGCACTAAACTCCAACCATGTCTTCTAAACCAGGCGTAAGCCGCATCGTCTGCGCCCAATGTGAGCGGCCTGAAGCGAACTGCAGTTGCGAAAAATACTGCGTGTTCTGCCAGTCCCAAGTCGACGTGCGCCTCTGCACCGACGGCCTCTTTTACTGCGCAGCCTGCCGCAGTGCCTGCGACTACAAACCGGCGGACTGACGCGGCGAACGACGAAGGACTAAGGACTAACTTCCAACTGTGAGTTTCCAGCGTCGCCTGCGATCCTGTACACATACCGCACTTGGCTGGTACTTTCGCCTGCCACAAATGAATCCGTGAGCCGCACCATGATTCCAGCCACGACCTTGCCGCCCAGAGGCGGGGCAGTCAGCCTTGGGTGCTTGGTACCGTTAGCAGCCTGTGGTGAAACTCGAATTCAAAATGCAGCGCCTTAAGGCGCGTTGATAGCAATGCACTTGCGGCACGCCTGAAGGTGTGCCCTGACACGAATCTCACCTGTACCACGGGCTGTCAGCGATATCCGCGCAGAGCACCAACGACTGGTATCCGCCATTGTGATTTCTCTGAGACTCCGCTGCTCGCGATTGTGAATTATTCCGCGGGAGACGGCACCGACCCAAGGTCCAGAATCCTTAATCCCTAACCGGCGCTTACCCGGTGCTCCGCCACGGGGATTCCTTTCTCAGGGTGTAATCGGCTGCTCTGCTTCGACCGCTTCCACTTTAGCCATTACCTTGATAGGAACGTTCAGCGCGCGCGAGATCGGGCATTTGCCCTTGGCGATCGTGGCTGCGTGCTGCACTTTTTTCTCGCTTACCCCCGGCAAGCTGACCGTGACGTTCGAATCGATCTCGGTAATTTCCCACTGTCCCTTTTTTTCTTCGAGGGTCAGGGTCGATTCGGTCTTCACGAGTTGGGGCTTCATACCTTCCCGACGCATCTCCTGGACGACCATGAGAGACATGCAGGAAGCCACTGCCGCTACAAGCATTTCGGACGGGCTGGTGCACGGTTCGTTTCCCGTGCTGGAACCTGTCGCATAAAGAGCATTGAGGATAACGCCGCTGGAGGTGGAAACTTTGCCCTCACCAATCAAGGGGCTTCCCTTCCAAACCGCCACAGCACTGCGAATCATAGGACACCTCCCTACCACAGCCATTTTAGCCAATAGGCAGACGGAAAGATGTGACCTCCGGCCTATCTGGGTGTGACATGGCACCCTTGGTTCACCACCTGCTAACAGCGGCTCAAATCACGACCGCTTCCTTATATTCCCCGTACACCTTTCGCATCGCATCCGAAATTTCGCCGACCGTGGCATTCGCCTCGACTGCCGTCAGTATCCGAGGCATGAGATTGTCTCCCGAGCGCGCCGTGTCTTCGACCGCCCGGATCGCGGCTTGCCAGGTCTCGGCATTGCGTTTCGCGCGCAGCGCCCGCAACCGCTCCACCTGTTTCGGCTCCAGCGCCGGATCAATGCGCTGGATCGGCACCGCCTTTTCTGCGTCCACCTGGAACCGGTTCACGCCGACCACCACCGCCTCCAGCCGATCCACCGCCTGCTGGTATTCGTAGGCCGCGTTCTGGATTTCCTGCTGCACGTATCCGCGTTCGATTGCCTTGAGCATGCCGCCCATGGCCTCGATTCTTTCCAGATAATCGACGGCTCGCTTCTCGATTTCGCTGGTCAGCGATTCGACGTAATACGAGCCGGCCAGCGGATCGACCGTCTGCGGCGCGCCCGACTCGAACGCGATTACCTGCTGCGTGCGCAGCGCGATCCGCGCCGACGCCTCGGTGGGCAACGCCAGCGCCTCGTCAAACGAATTCGTATGCAGAGACTGCGTCCCGCCGAGCACCGCCGCCATCGCCTGGATCGCCGTGCGAACAATATTGTTCTCCGGTTGCTGCGCCGTCAGCGTGGAACCGGCCGTCTGCGCGTGGAAGCGCAGCATCCACGATTTTGGGCTCTTCGCCTGGAAGCGGTCGCGCATAATCTTCGCCCACATGCGGCGCGCGGCGCGGAACTTCGCGACCTCCTCCAGAAAATTACTGTGGGCATTGAAGAAGAACGAAAGCCGCGGCGCGAACTGGTCCACATCGAGGCCCGCGCGAATCGCCGCTTCTACATAGGCGATGCCATTGCCCAGCGTGAAGGCAACTTCCTGCACCGCCGTCGATCCCGCCTCGCGCATGTGATAGCCGGAGATCGAGATGGTGTTCCACTCCGGCACGTTCTCATTCGACCAGGCAAAAATGTCAGTGACGATGCGCATCGCTTGATGTGGCGGGTAAATGTAGGTTCCGCGCGCGATGTACTCCTTGAGCACATCGTTCTGCACCGTGCCGGAAAGCTTGCGAATGTCTCTTCGCTGCCGCCGCGCCACGGCCACGTATAACGCCAGCAGAATCGAAGCCGTGGCATTGATGGTCATCGAGGTTGAAATCGCGGTCAGGTCGATGCCATCGAACAGCCGCTGCATGTCTTCGATGGAATCGATCGCGACGCCGACTTTGCCCACTTCTCCGACGGCCAGCGGATTGTCCGAATCCAGCCCAATCTGCGTGGGCAAATCAAAGGCCACGGACAGGCCGGTCGTCCCGTTGGCGAGCAGGTACTTGTAGCGCTTGTTCGACTCCTCGGCATCGCCCATGCCCGCGTACTGCCGCATCGTCCACAGGCGGCCGCGATACATGGTGGCCTGCACGCCGCGCGTGTAGGGAAACTCCCCCGGATAGCCCGCATCGCGGTCGTAGTCCCATGCGGCAAGATCGGCGGGCGTGTAGAGGGGGCGTACGGCGATATGAGACGACGTCTCTATGTTTGGGAGGCGAGCTTCCCGCTTGGTTGCGGATTCGGCGGTCTTGAGTTCCGTCATGTTGCCCTGCCCTTCTGCTTCGGTACTTCTTGGCGCTCTCGGCGTCTCGGCGGTTTCAAGTTTGGCTCGTAGCTCGTAGCCCGGAGCTCGTAGCTGTTAGCCTTTAGCTCTTCGCTTTACCCGCCAGAACGAGCTCAGCCCGAACCAGGTGAACGAAACTGTAAAGCATATTGCGAGCACCAAGCGGCCCGGTCCAGCCGCGTGGCCAGACTGGTACTTCGCGTATTCGCGCATGCCGGCCATGGCTCCGATTCCGGCCATCGCCAGGAACGTGAAGCCGGTCACCTCCAGCCAGAGTTGGCGCAGAACCTGCCCGAAAGAGCGGGCGGTCGCGCGGATCGCGGCCAGCACCGCCTGGCCCGTCCGGCTGCGCGCCACCATGTTGACGACTATGTTGGCGGCTACACGGTAAATCAACTTGATTTTTCGCACCGTTTGGCCGTCAATCAAGTTGGTCACCATCGGTCGGTCGATCATCAGTCGATTTTAGCAGCGGCCGGGCGTACAATGACCACGGGCGGGATCACCACCCTTTGTGATGTCCCCCCCATCAGCGGCGTCCGATTCCAGGGGGACTCGTGGATCAGCAACTGAAGCAGCTCATGAAGGAACTCGGAGAAGCGATCAATGAGTCTCTTTCCGATTCCGAATCGATCGCCGAAGTCGTGGCCCGCATCAAGGAAGGCGGCTACGACATTTTCCTGGTTCTCGAAGCCACCATCGGCGTCAGCAAGCAGGGCGAGCACACTACCGACAAGACTTCCCTGGTTTCCACCCTCAGCACCAATGCCGAACTCAAGATCAGCGATCAGGATTTGAAGTTTCTGAAGTCGCTCCGCATCAAGATTGACGAAGAAAACGAGGAGTAGAACTGTCTCGGCCTTCAGGGACTAAAGCCCGCAGCAGCAGTCTGTGCCGAGCTTTGCTCGGCTGGACGGCCGAGGGCGGCCGTCGCTACATGGTTCGTGGTGAGTCCGGCGTTTCGGGCAAAATCTTCCGGTTTCCCATAAAATTTTCCCTTTCCCAAACCTTTCCCAAATAGGAAAAATCTTGCAGGTGAGGTCTTTGGGTCTGTTAGAATCGGCATTTCCCTATGTAAGTGGCCGCTTAGCAGCATCTTAAGGGTGGAGAGCCTTCGTCGAAAATGGCCTTCGGCGTGCACTTCACGGTGCAGAAGTGTCGTCCTTCGGCCTGTCTCCCGCGGTCTTTAAAGTGCTAGCTCGTGGGATTGACCACTTCTTTTGGCAAGCGCTAAGCAGGCAGCTTCATGAGGTGCCGGACATGGATTCCCAGGCTTCACAATTGACTCTAGGCCTTCTTCCCGAGCCTCGTACGCGTTGGGGAAGGTTCGTTCTCAGTTATGGCATGCAGTCGGTGGTGTTGGCGTTCTTTGTGATTGTTGGCATCTTGCACCCCGATATTCTTGAGCCCCGTGAGCACGACTACCACTTCGTCAGCCTGGTCAGCACTCCGGCCCCGGTTCCCCAAGCTCCGGCGCCGGTCAAGCATTTTCCTGTTCCTGTCCCGAAGATCACAGAACCGGTAATGCCGCGGCCCGAAGCCCTGCGCGTTCCCTCCGAATTGGTACATCCGAAAAAGCTAGTTCCGGACGAACAGGCGCCCAAGGTAACGCTGCCTGCTACGAAAGAGCTTCTGCCGGACGTGAAGCCGCTGATCCCCAGGCCGCCGGTGAAGACGAACGTGTTCTCCACGGGCAGCTCGGCTACGCCAACCATGGCGGCCGCGCCGGAGCAAGTACAAACCGGTGGCTTCGGCGATCCCAACGGTGTAACCGCATCGGAGAATCACGGCCGTCCGATTACGATCGCGCAATCGGGCTCGTATGACATGCCCTACGGCCCCGGTTCCGGCAACGGCACCGGCGGATCGCATGGCGCGCGCGGGGTGGTGGCGAGCACTGGCTTTGGCAGCAGCGTCGCTACCGGCGACAGTTCCGGCACGGTTTCTGGAGCGCGCGGTACGGTTCGCCAGGCCGGCTTTGGAGACGCCGACGTCGTAGCCGCTTCTCAGCCCAAAGCCAAGTCCGCCGAGCCCGTGGTGAAAACCTTGCCGGCTGAGATCACATTTAAGCCCCGTCCGGTTTACACTGATGAAGGGCGGCAGCTTAAGATTGAGGGCGAGGTGCTGCTCGAGGTTGTGTTTTCAGCGAGCGGGCAGATTCGCATCGTGAAAGTGGTGCACGGTCTCGGTCATGGGCTGGACGAATCTGCGGTTCGCGCCGCGGAAAGAATTCAGTTCAAGCCCGCCCTGAGGGATGGCCATCCCGCTGATTTCGAAGCGGTATTGCACATCGTGTTTCAACTGGCATCGTAGATCACGCGTCGATCATGCATGTCAAGTAGAATGAAACAAACTAAAATGTTGCGCTCCCGGTTCGCAGTCCTTACGCTCTCCCTGATCTGCTGCGCCACGTCTCTGTTCTCCCAGACTGCGCCCGCCCAGACTACGCCGCCACCCCAGCTCTCGACTCGCGACGCCACCACCCCACAGGCTAGCGCCGCCGCCAGCTTCGACCAGGTTGTCGATCGGGCGATTGAGCGCGAACATTTCTTCATGGCCCAGATGAAGCAGCTTCATCCCCTCGTCGAAACTTATCTCCAGAATCTGAAGGAAGACAAAGATCTCGGCGCGCCCGTCCCGGCGAGCGACGTGTACTTTCTTGGCCGTTTGGATATGAGCGAGGGCACCGATGACCGCACTTTCACCTCGCCCACCACGGCCGGCCTTGGCAAACGCATGCTCAGCAAACTGAGCAACGTTTATTCCATGAAGTTCCTGCCCCTGGGCTTTGCCCAGATGGTCGTTCTCGATCAGGATTTTCAGCGGCAGTATTACGACTTCACTTTCGTCCGCCGCGAGTTCCTCGGCGAAGTACGCTGCGTCGTCATCGACGTCGCCCCCAAAAAAGACGCCGGCAAGGGCCGGTTCCTCGGCCGCATCTGGATCGAAGACCAGGACTACAACATCGTCCGTTTCAACGGCACTTACTATCCTCATCCCCGAGCCAGTTATTACCTGCACTTTGACAGTTGGCGTCAGAACCTGCGCCCAGGCGTCTGGCTGGCTTCGCTGATTTATTCCGAGGAGTCCGATCTTAAATATCGTCTGGGTCAGACGCTTCATTACAAGGCGCAGACGCGGCTCTGGGGCTACAACCTGAAGGATCTCCGCCGCAACTCCGAGTTCACCGAG
>Ga0187818_10000006_pt1 | contig 47413 bp, 50 predicted proteins | sample NC_wetland_sal_i_14_FD_130581 | JGI IMG/M metagenome (GOLD analysis project Ga0187818, IMG submission 130581) | Wetland sediment microbial communities from Neuse River Estuary, North Carolina, USA - SO4_3 | ecosystem: Environmental > Aquatic > Freshwater > Wetlands > Sediment | place: USA... | reverse complement strand
GCCTCCAGTCGCTCACGGATCAGATTCACCAAGGCCAGCTCGTAGCCCGAGGGATATTCACTCGAAGGCTTCAGCAGCTTGTCGTCAGTCTTCCACAGCTCTTTCTGGTCTCGCGGCGGAAAGATAACGGACGGACGGCGACGGCCCTCTTTCAGGATCGGCGTCTCCCCTTCCTGGATGTACCAATAGCGAGTCGGTTTCTCGAACGGGCCGTTTTGGATAGGCTCGTGAACTTCGGCAACAACAAAATCGCTCATTTCCGAGCCTCGCTGACCGGCTTCACGATTAGCAATTCGTTTCCGCGCTCGTCAATCACTTTAACGGCAACCTGCCCGTGCTCTCCGGGCTCGAAAGGTGCGCTCACCGTGCCCGCTAGATGATCCCATCTGTACGCGGAACAACTGACTCTTCAGGCAGATCGACTCACGGTTTCAAAGCACAAGCTTCGGCACTCACAGCATCCACAAACACGCGTAATAGTGGAGCTGATTAAGTTTGTGCAGGGATTCTCCACGAAGCGCCACTGGAATGAGCTAGCGCTATTGCTTCGAGCGGCATGCGACGATGAAGGGATCACCGGGGACCGCCTCCGCAAGCTCTATGCTTATCATAAGCATAGAAAGCGTGGGCTACGTGCCATAGGAAGAACACTACTGGATCGCGATAAAGCCAAACATGAAGGCACTCCGCGCTCATGACACCGGTGACAGTCTCAGGATGGCGCACGGGGGCGAACGGACGAACAGCCATCCAATCGGAATAATCACACTCCCAATGTGGTGAGCAGGGACAGCCGATGCCGGATACACGGACAATTACTCTCAGCGCACCTTACCCCCTTCTAGACTCTGGGAGGTACGTCGCCGTTTGTTCTGAGGCGACGTTTGCCTGGGCGCGGCAGTGGAAGAAATGGATGGCGCGTTTAATCCTGAAACCACAGAACTACTCCGGGCGACCTTATCAGGGAAATCTCTGCAAGTTCCTTTCGCTCGGGCGAGACCCAGACAGGCCGTTCGCTGGGCCGCACAGTGACTTTCGCAAGCTATACGTCGAAGCCAACGGGGCTCAACCGGTTGGCTCCGAGGTCACGATGCGGATTTTCGAGCGCCTAGCTTACGAAATCACGGTTGAAACCGTCACGAAGGATCGACATGGGAAGGAGCGCAGCCCTGCTCATTGGTACAGCATTGTCCGCGAAATTCACGTCGCGCGCGCCCTCCCAACCGTCCAACACGCCAACACTTCGCCTTTTAACTCATCAACACAGAGAACCCAGACAACACATTCAACCGACCAACACAGCAACACAGGGAACACACCCCTGACAGAGGGGGGCTTTCAAGAAGCGTCTTGTGTGTTTTCGGAAAGGAATGTCCGCTGATGAAAACCACTGGCGCGATTTCGACAGGCTTGGGTAGTGAGCAGATCGACCATCAGCACACGTACCCCGGAGGCGGGGCTGTCGCGACATCTGTCGCATCAGCCCTGCCTGACAAGAGCAGCTATTTCTGCCGTGGGTGCGGGGTCAAGTTGCCCGAGGGCTTCCGTGGGCACTTCCACAAGGAATGCTTGCAAGCCGACAAACGCCGACGGGTTCAAGCGCGGCGAGCGCAAGAGCGAGAGCGCTTCACGAAATGGATGCAACGGACGGGTTGCCCGCACTGCGGGCTGAGATATGGGGACCGTGGTTCTAGTCCGCCCGCAAGATGCCCCCGTGAAGCTTCACCAGGCACGCAGGGAGGGCCGAATACGAGCGGGTGGCCCTGAGGCTCAAAGACCGGTTGTCACAGTGCTTTCGGTCAGAACACTGAATCGCGGTTACTGTAACCGCTGTACACCTCTAAGTGACGGAAAACATGAGCCTAGAAACGACTGATGTCCCGTTGATGTCCCGAGCAGGGGGAATCGGCGCCGAATTGATCGATTCGGTGGAATTGGCGGCACGCTGGAGAGTCCCCGAATCTTGGATTCGGAGTCACACACGGGCTCGCACTCCGAGAGAACAGCGGATCCCCTGCGTCCGGCTGGGAAGGTATGTGAGGTTTCGCTGGGGCAGCGCCGAGTTGGAAAGCTGGCTTGAAAAACAGCAGGGTTGAAGGTCAACGAACTAGCACGAGAAATTTTTCTAATGAAAACGCGGCGGACCAGGCGTAAAGTAAAAACGTGCCGAGCGCTGCGCAAACAGCGCCCGGCACTGACCGACGTGCCTAACATGGTAGGAACGGCGGCTTTCTGAAGTGTAATTCATAGCCTCAGAACCCCACCATTTAAGTCCCACCATTGCAGCTCGTCTGGTCTCAACTTCTGAGAACAGGAGCACTCTTATGAGAAAGCAACGCGGCCAGGTCATCCGCATCGGTGATCGTTGGTACGTTCGTTACTGGGAGCGTCGAAATATCGGCGGGACTCTCGAACGGAAGCGTGTCACCCATTCAATCGGCCAGGTTACAACACGGGGGAGACGTCCGCCCGCAGACATCAAAACCGAGGCTGAGCGGCACATGGCGACCGTGAATAGCGGCACAGTGCCCGCCGAGCGCATCGTCACCATTGGCGATTTTGTCGAGCGTGTGTACCTGCCTTGGATTACAGAACACAAGCGGCCCTCGACGGCCAAGGGTTATCGGGACATATGGGAAGATCACCTCAAGCCACTCTCGGAGCGAGTTTGGCTCAAGGACACGCGAACGTACCACGTTCAGGGTTGGCTGAATCAGATCGGAAAGGGAAAGCTCAGTCGCAACACCCTGAAACACGTCAAAAGCGTAATCAGCGGAATTTTCACGCTGGCTAAGCAGCAGGACTATTTCCAGGGGGAAAACCCCGCCCGCGACTCTGCCATCAACCCAAAGGCCACAGAACCCCAGGAAACCTATGCCTACACGCTGGAGGAGATACAGAGCATCCTGAACCTGCTCCCTGAGCCCGCAGCAACCGCCTTTGCAATTGCGGCCTTCATGGGGCTACGGCACGGCGAAATACAGGGTCTTCTCTGGGAGAACTACCACGACAGCGAGATGTACGTTTCCCGATCCATCTGGAATGGACGCATCTCCGACCCGAAGACCCGCAAAAGTCGAGCTCCTGTTCCGGTAATTCGGCAGCTAGCGGATCGACTGGAAATGCATCGGCTGCGCTCAGGGAATCCGCTTGCTGGCCCGCTTACCGGCCCGATCTTCGCAAATTCTGTCCGTAACCCCCTTTCGCTCAGCAGCGTGGTCAATCGTGTCATCCTACCCGCGCTGAATCGGTGTGAAGCGTGCGGGAAGGCGGAGTCAGACCACCAGCAGACGGATCATCCGTTCAAGCGTGACACACGAATCCCGGAATGGTACGGCTGGCACGCAGCCCGGCGTGGACTCGGAAGCAACCTCTATCGCTTGGGCGTCCCCGATATGGTCATTCAGCGAATCCTCCGGCACGCAAACGTGAGCACCACGTCAACGTACTACATCAAAACTGCCGCCGACGATGTTCGCAAGGCTATGACGAAGCTAGAAAGCCACATCGCGGAGGCGGTACAGACTGAATCAGACGTTGATGGTACAGGCGGAAGCAACTCACCCGCGGAGCGCTCGATGATCCAGTGACGACTGAATCGGGATTTAGAAACGACACGGTGGCAATTTGGAGTTGACCGCGGTCCTGGAGGGAGGGATTCACCAACGTCGTTTTTAGCCAAGCACCTCTCCCACCCAGTCCATATAAAGTCATTGTCCCGGACTATTGAATCATGAGCCCAAGTAGTCAACGGTAAACAGATCTCTGCTGCTTTTGCCAACGACATTTCTGTGGAAATTTAGCGTACGATGATCATGCTCTTTGGTGGTAACATCCGCGAGGTATGAGCGGTACGAGTACATCTGTCCTCTCTCATCCCCTCCCCGTTGGGCCTGAACTCGTAATCGGCCTTGTCACTCCTGTGGGTGTTGATCAAGCACACCTTACATCGACTCTGATCGATATACTTAGTGGTCTTCATTACAAATCCAAGATCATTCGTCTCGCGTCTTTGCTGCACGCCTTCCCGCGGTACACACACCTCGCGACTGAACCGGTAGACAAGTACATCCGCGAGCACCAGCTCGCGGGGAATGATTTTCGTCACACCACCAAAAGACACGATGCGATGGCCATTCTAGGCATGGGAGAGATTCAAAAGGAAAGGCTAGCCGAGAGTGGTGACAAAGAAAAAATCATCCATCGCTGCGCGTATATCATTCGTTCGCTAAAGAATCCGGAAGAAGTCATGCGACTTCGTGCAGTGTATGGTAATGCGTTCTTCTTGATAGGTGCCTCGGCACCCGCTCAGTTGAGGCGTCGCTTTTTGGCGTCTCGCATAGCCGAGTCTCATCACGAGTTCCAGTTGGATCCATTTCTCCCTGTCGCGGAACAACTTATCCAATATGACCAGGAGGAAATCGGCGAGGAATTCGGCCAAAATTTGCGCAATGCATTCCACCTTGCCGATGCATTCGTAGATGCGTCAGAAGTCAATCGGCTACGGGATTCGCTACAGCGCAGTATGGAACTGCTCTTCGGTAACACATTCCTGACTCCCCTTCGCGATGAGTATGGCATGTTCCACGCGCGTGGTGCGGCGCTGCGTTCAGCAGAACCTGGCAGGCAAGTCGGCGCTGCAATCTCTTCAAGTGGGGGCGACATCATAGCAGTGGGGACCAATGAAGTCCCAAAGGCGGGCGGAGGAATGTATTGGGCGGGCGACAAACCCGATTATCGCCAGTTCCAGGCGGGCCAGGACAGTAATGATCGTCACAAGCGCAGCCTAATGGAAGACCTGCTGAGACGCTTGAAAGATGAGGGCTGGCTTCATCCAAGTAAAGTCGGAATGTCAACGCGAGCACTTGCCGATCTGGCCCTTGACGGCGAATCTTCACCCCAGGTCAGCGAAGCTCAACTCACAGATCTGATTGAGTTTGGACGTGCCGTTCACGCGGAATTGGCTGCTATAACGGACGCAGCAAGACGCGGAGTATCCACCTTGGGAATGACAATGTACGTTACGACTTTCCCGTGTCATCTATGCGCGCCGCATATCGTCGCCTCTGGTATTTCACGGGTCGTCTACATTGAACCGTATTCAAAGAGTCTTGCAGCACAGCTTTATCCGGATTCCATTTCGGTCGACTCGGCCGGAGCGACGTCAGGGACAGTCAGCTTCGAGCCATTTGTTGGCGTGGCGCCACGCCGTTATATGGATTTGTTCGCCGCACTGGACAGAAAGAAGAACGGGAAAATTGTGCGATTTAGTCCTTCAGAGGCTCTCCCAAGATTTGAAGGATCGCCCCGCTCCTACGTTCAGAGTGAAAAGGTTCTGCTCGAAAGATTACAAACAATTATCGCTGCCGAACATCTCATGGATGTTCAATTGGAGCTTCCAAATGTCGGATCTTAGAGACCTGCTTCGCATTATGGCAGAAGCCAAGGAAGAAGTTGAACGCTGGGATGATTGGATGAAAAACCAAGAACCCGAGCCAGGGGACAGTTCCCGTAAATGGCTACTCGACGACGACGCTGAAGACAAGGCGCGCGTCGCATGAAGTGGGGAGCCCCCCGGTCCCGTGCCCAAAAAATCCTGAGGTCCGAACCAATGCTTCAGCCCCAACAAGCGATTGTTCAGGTTGCCCCACGATGCCGCAGCCCAGCCAGCTAGCTTCGATCAAGTCACAGTAATACTGACCGCAACAGGAGTGATACTTGCTGCTCTCGGCGTCATTTTTGCCATTGCGAGCGTTGTCCTAGGCGCATTTGCGATTTTTGGGTATAACGATTTCAAGAAGATGATGAAGGAACAGAATGAAAGAATGATGCAGGAGTTTTTTGCCCAGTATCCAACTCCTCAACAACTCAAGGATGACTTGTTTAGTAAGGCTACCGGTCCCACGCCCCAAACATCCAAAGAAGGGGTAGAATTGCCACAGGTTGGAGGAATCACGGAGGCCGTCGGTAAACCGTACCCGGAAGGCGAGGCCGGGAAATGACATTGGCAGATACTATCGCACTTTACTCAACTCCTTTGCTGGATTCTAGCGTGGGGGCTGTCCTCGCGCGCTTTCAGCAAGACGCTCCTGTCAATGTAATCGGATTCGCAAATGCTCTCGGTCTAAACGTGTGGGAATTGCAACTCCCCCCGAACATCTCTGGGAAGATTTGGAAGGACTCCCAGAATGGCGGAAAAAGCGGTTTCAGCATTGGCGTTAACGCTTCCGAAGCGTATGTACGGAAACGCTTCACTGTGGCCCATGAATGCGCCCACTTTATGCTTCATCGGAACCGAATCACAAATGAGTTAGTTGAGGACACAATGTACCGAGGTCTCGGTGGAAGGGAGGAAGCACAAGCTAACAAACTGGCTGCGGATATTCTAATGCCCTACCACCTGATCCAAAAGATAATGGATTCAGGAACCACAGACGTAGACGAACTTGCTGTGAAGCTCCAAGTCTCAGGCGCAGCTATGCGCATTCGTCTAGGAATCCCTGTCACCTAAACACCCTGTCACGGCCTTCTCATCCTGAGACACATGTAAAAGCCTCCGTTGCCGACGTTGCTTTGGTTGACAAAAAGCCGAATCGAATAGAATTGAATGTGAGCATTCGGTTCGCCGGTTCGCCAACCGAACCTCCGCTTGAAATTTCCCGCTTCGATCCGACGTTGACTCGACGCGGGTTTACCCTCTGACCTTCTCGAAGTGCATCGGCTGCACTTCCGCGCGGGGCTCAGCAGATGCCAACTGGTTGGGATTGTAAGGATTTGGCGGAGAAAACCGGCCCGTGGCAGTTCGTTACAAGACACGGGCTTTGGAATACGGGGGAACACATTTTTGCATGAGAATTAGAGCTTGGGTCTGCCTCTGGGTCGGCTGAAACTGGATCCTCCAGCGCTGGTGGCCGCCGCCATTTTTCAAGGAGATTTCAGCATTGCCAGCGTTCCCTTCGAGAGCGCTCATTATTGGCCCTTCAAAAGCGTTGTCCAAGCTGCGGAGGAGAGGCGGGGCTATGCGCGTCGGGGAACTTGGTGTCAGAAACCCGCCACCGCGCCAGGATTGCGGCTAATTGCTACTCCTACGTCTCTCGGATAGTGAACCTATGAGGGGGCGGCTTCCCTGTTTACCGGTTTCGGCTCCCTGTTACAAAATCCGAACAAAGGGGGAGCCGCCCTCCCTCTGCGAAGTCGAGTACAAATTCTTCTCCACATTGCCTAAAGTCTTCCCTGTTCCTGCCGATAGTGGCGTTCAGGAGGTAATCTTATGGCCCAGTCTTTGATTCCTGCTGCTCAGTATCAGTTCACTCCGTTCGGCGACCCCACCGTTGGGCTAAGAATCGACACCGTCGAGGTAGTGGTACCTTGTTCGCACCGAGTATAGCCAGTTCCGCGTAAAAGCGTGATCGTATGCCTTGGAGTTGATTTTGACGTGCGGCGTAGTCGGCCCGATCAGAACGAGTAGGGCAAGGAGCTAGATAATAGTAGCGGTCAAGAGCGGCGATGCCCGATAGCTCGGCCTCGGAGCGCTTGCAAATCTCGGCTTCGGTTTCCACGGGAAGAACCTATTCCATTTGTCCTGTGGACGTATGTGATAGATGTCACAAAACTCTTAGAGGCTGCTTGTGGAAAACTCGTCGCAATCTTCCCGAAGGAGAGTTCATCCCGATGTCGACCGCGCTTCCAATTCCCGCTGCTCAATATTTGAGGATGTCAACCGAAAGCCAGCATTACAGCATTCCGTTTCAAGAGGCTGCAATCTCCGCTTATTCAGCGAAGAACAATTTCACCATTGTCAAAACGTACAGCGATGCAGGCAAAAGCGGGCTGGCCCTCAAACACCGGATCGGGCTTTCCGCATTACTCCAAGATGTTCTTTCACCGGGCAAACTCTATCGAGCCGTTCTCGTGTACGACGTAAGTCGCTGGGGGCGATTTCAGGATGCTGATGAATCGGCTCGCCTTGTACGTCCCGATGGCACTGCCTGTTGGATCGACGCACGTGGCGTGATTGTGCGTAATGGCTGCACCCACATGATCGGCATTGGGCTTGATATTACTGATCTGAAGAAGACCGAACAGTTACTTCGGGAGGGCGAGGAAAAATACCGAAAACTATTTGAGAACGCTACGTACGGCGTATTTCTGGCAAAGCCAGACGGGACTTTGTTGGATGTCAATCCCGCTCTGGTAGTGATGCTGGGCTACGGCTCAAGAGAAGAACTGCTGACCGTAAATCTGGGACGCGACATCTATGAGAATCCCGCTGAACGCGCGGCGATCATTGAGAAGGCCAGACCTAATAAGCGCGTGGAGGGTGTGGAAGTCAATTGGTGCCGCAAGGACGGCAAGACTATCCCGGTCCGGATGAGCGGAGCGGCCATCCTCTCAGAGGATGGCGTGGTCAGCCATTATGAAGTCATTGTGGAAAACATTACCGAACGGCGGAGATTGGAAGCGCAGTACCGCCAGTCGCAGAAAATGGAGGCTGTCGGGCTGCTGGTCGGGGGTATCTCCCACGACTTCAATGACCTGCTGGGAGTCATTCTCGGAAACGCTGACCTACTCCTGGAAAAAACCAGTCCGGTTCACACCAGCGCTATGCGGAAGCCATCAAGAAGGCTGGCAGCAGCGCCGTTCAGTTGGTTCGGCAATTGTTAGCCTTCAGCCGAAGACAGGTGCTTTATCCGACTCTCCTGGACGTCAATGCGGTTGTTAGCGAGGTTGGGAAAATCCTGCACCGCCTAATCGGCGAGGACGTTCGGATTGCGACAGACCTTGACCCAGACCTCGGCGCCGTTTGGGCGGACCAGGGACAACTGGAGCAGATACTGATGAACCTGGCCACAAACGCACGCGACGCCATGCCGACTGGCGGAGTCTTTACCATCCGAACGGATAATGCCGAGCTAGGACCTGATGACATGTCACGCTATCCGTATGTTAAATCTGGGCCATACGTCCATATGGCTGTGAGTGATGCAGGTGTGGGAATGAGCGAAGAAGTACGTACGCGAGTTTTTGAGCCCTTCTTCACTACAAAAGAAATGCGCCGTGGTACGGGACTGGGATTGGCCACGGTCTACGGAATCGTTAAACAAAGCGGCGGGTATATTTGGGTTTCGAGCAAACTAGGAGCGGGATCCACCTTCAACATCTATCTGCCACGAGTGGACGAGAAGCCTCTCCCGCTGGTTCCGAGCCTTCAGGTGCGAAGTGAGTATCCGAGAGGCACCGAAACCATTCTCCTGCTGGAAGACGACGACTCATTGCGGGACTTGACCCGTCAATTTCTCTCCGCGAGTGGCTACAACGTCCTGCAAGCCGGCCGCGGTGATGTTACCATTGACCTTGCAAAGCAATACAAGGGGTCGATTCCGCTGATCATCAGCGACGTCGTACTGCCGGAAATGAGTGGCCCGTCCGCTGTGTCGAAACTACAAGTGCTGCACCCCGAGATGCGGGTTTTATACGTATCCGGATATGCCGAAGTGCCTGTGGCTCAGCAACTCATTGCCGAAGGAGCCATGGTACTGCAGAAGCCGGTCTCGCGAATGGGCCTGCTGAGAAAGGTAAACGAAATGCTGCATTTGCGCACCGCTCATGTTGCAGCGAAACATCTCTTTCCATCCCCGTGATCGTGCTCATTGCGCGCCGTCTTCAGTGCCTTCGCAACCGAGAGCCGTGCCTTGGGCATGATTGGTGAAATCAGGGCGTCACACCGAAAACCTCCGGGTTACTCCTGTAGCTTAATTAGTGTTTCTTTGCCTGTGCTCCACTCGTTTTGACATGTTGTCTATCAACGAGTTGCGGTGTACGACGATTTCAGATGTGTAGCTTATCGTCCGGTCTCAAACTGTCCCATTTACGCTGACGTGGGACAAGCACGTTGTCCCGTTCGGAGGAGGGCCGATTGCGATTCAGAGGTGAGAGCCCCAGAACAACAACCCTCTACCGCCAAACCGTCAATGACTCGCAGATAATAAATCCGACAATATCTTGCCAAGTTGATCGACATCTACGGGCTTAGGCAAGAAATCAACAGCACCTAATTCCATCGCCACTTGTCGAACATCCGGGTCCTCGCTGCCGCTTACGACAACGACCGGAATGCGCTTCGTCTTGGTAGAGCGTCTCAATCTCTTCAGGACTTCAATGCCAGATCCTCCGGGCATATTAATGTCTAGAACTATGGCATCCGGTTCGGTCCGACGGGCAATCATCCCGGCTTGTAGTGCATCTTCAGCAACAACAATCTCAAATCCCTTTTCTAAGAAGACTTGGCTGAGTAGCGCAATTTGAAAGCGAGAGTCGTCTGCAACGAGAATTTTCGGCATACTCTTAGCCCCAGACCCCGGTAAGCTGTAACAATGACGGTTGATCACCTTCAATAGGCTTCAACGCGATTTCTGCCATTTCCCTTGGCACGATATAGCGCCACGTCAGCCTCATTCAGAAGAGCTTCGACGTTTGCGTTCCTATCGCCCCTGGCCCAAGTGATGCCCATGCTCACGGTCACTCGCACAATTCCTTTCGGAGACACTACCTCAGTGTCGGAAACACCGCTGCGGATTTCTTCTGCTCGACGAACGGTGGTCGCCAAGTCACAGCCTGGCAGGATCAGCAAGAACTCTTCTCCGCCGTAGCGCCCTGCTCCGTCATAGACCCTAAGGTCGGACTTGAGTCGACCGGCCACTTCTTTTAGCACAGCATCTCCGCCCGAGTGCCCAAGAGAGTCATTCACATTCTTGAAGTGGTCAATATCGGCCAGGATAATGCCGACCGGGCTGGTTTCACGCTTCCCGCGAACTAGTTCACGATCGAGGCAGGCAACGATTTCTCTCCGGTTCAGTAGGCCAGTCAGAAAATCATAGGTCGCCGCAACTCGAAGTAATTCTCGCGCGGATACCAGTTCCTGCTGGAGATCGAGGATTCTTTGTCCCCCCAATAAACGCGCTTCCAATTCCGGGGGATGAAATGGTTTTATGAGGTAGTCGTCAGCCCCGGCTCGCATCCCCGCCACAAGATCGTCTTTTCCATCCTTGCCGGTAAGTAGCACTATGTAGGTATAGTCCGCATGCGCTCGGACCTGGCGTATTCTGCGACAGAGTTCGATTCCCTCAATCTTGGGAAGAACCCAATCCAGCAGGGCCAGCTTTGGCGCATCCGGCGCTTGGAGCAATTCCCATGCGGCTGCACCATCGTAGGCGATTTGAACATCGAAACCCCATTCCTTGAGATGACCGCTGATGAGGTGCCGATATACCGGGGAATCTTCCGCCAGAAGAATCTTCTTTGTCGATTCCTGCTTGCCCGATTCTCTCCGAACGACAGGAATCGCATGGAGCGCCCCCGCGCTCGACGGAACAACCCTGTCGGCATCCGCATCTGCAAGCGCGAGAGCTTCACGACCATTTTTCGGTGTCATTTTCATATCTCGGTTAATGGCTTCTTTACTTTTATGTTGAGCTTCAGCCAGTCGTGCAAAATGTTCAAATCGACGGGCGGGACGCGAAGAAACTCGCAACCTACTCTTCCGAGCTCCCCCGTCCACAGGACGCGGGCTTGGATGTGAATGTCTCTCTTCTCATCGGGCAACCGAAGCGGAAATGACAGTACAGCTCCGACAACGAACTCCTGTTCGCTACGAAGGCCAACTCCTCCGTCCCCGATATCCATGACGGTCACAGGCACCGTCCGGTCTCGGTCGTCCCTCGCAGTGACGGAGGTCATCAGGGCGTATCGCGCATGACGGCGGTAGTCGTGCAACATTATTGAATATGCGAATCTTAGAGACTTTCTGCTGGATTCATCCGTGAGAGGCTTCTTCAGCACAACGTGGACACCCGGCAGGCCGCGATCCAGAGAAGAAATCGCGACAACGGTTGGCTTCTGCCAATTGCCTGATTTCCAGATTTCGTGCAAAAGCTCGGACGAAGTATCCTCCTCCCAATCGACCACAAGCAGGTCCGTACTGCCTTTATCCAACAGGGTGACGGCCTTAGACGAACTCAGGCAGACGTCTGTGCAGATCGACAAATCCCGCAGTATGCGGCTTACCGTACTAAACACTGTTGCATCGCGAGTAACAAGCAAACACTCAAAGGCCATGTCCGGTGTCATGCCCGACCTTTTCCAAACAAATTGCGACCAGGGACCCGCAAAGACCAACGACCCGATTGGTGAAGAGCGTGCTGCCACCACTTAGCCAGGCGGGGGCCTCACCTCAACTTCATCATCGGCTGCCACACCACCCAGGGTTCTCTTCACAATGTGAAGAAGAGACTCCGCATGTTGATCTAACTCCATTTTTGATTTTTCGAAATAGGCAGCTGCGCCTTCCTTGATGAGCTTGGCTTCGTTCTTCTGGGGGAGACTGCTCAAAACGATTACGGGGATTGACGCTGTGACTGGGTTTTTCCTCAGTGCTTGGAGAAATTCTACCCCTCCAAGCTTAGGCAGCAACATATCCAATAGGATGAGGTCGGGAACCGTCACGCTCGCGATCTGCAACGCTTCCTCCCCATCGCTGGGGGTGACAACGCTGTATCCCGCTCTGGCCAACGCACTTTCGTACGCTGTTCGCATGAACCTACTGTCTTCAACCAAGAGGATTGATCTCAAGAGTCCCCCCTGCATTCGTGAGCAGTCAGGTGACCACGGGCTCCCGGATAACACGTTGGTTTTCAAGTATTTGAGAGTTGGTAGGTTGTGGCTTCGTCCAGAATTCGGAAAAGTGTTCGTTATCGAACCACTCGGACTGAAACCGTCGTAGGCTTCGTTGCGCTATGCCGCTGCCCTCGCGGAGTCGGGACCGGGGGAACCGTAACTGAGCAAGGCCTGCTTCGATTGCGAATCCACTTCGTCGGCGATGGTGATCACGTCCAGGAGCACCTTGCTGAAATCCAGTTTGGCGAGATTGTTTTGTAGGGTGTTAAAGATCGCAACTGACCTGCGTGCTGAAGTTGATCTGTGTCCCGCTGATACTGCTCAGCGTACTCCTCTGTTTGTCCGGTTAGCACTCTCTGAATTGCAGCACCGACTCTCTCTCGATCTTGTGGATGTAACCTCGTCGTGGCGTCCTCGACCCGGCCAGAGAATGTATCCGGCGCGTATCCGAACTGGCGGCAGCTCTCGTCTGACCACGCAACCGTGTTCGCTACTAAATCCCAGTCCCACAGTCCAATTCGAAGGCCAGCCTTCTGGGCCAACTCCAGGCGTTTTTGCCATGCATCAGCCGCCTCTTCTGCGCGCTTCCGCTTTCGAATATCCCGCAGGACGACCTCTATTGCCGGTGCGCCCTTCCAGGAAATTGGAATCGCCACTGCCTCCACGTGCACTGATGAACCATCACGCGCGATCAGAGCCGCTTCCATCGGAACCGACGCAACTCCAGTGGCATAACATTCCTCGATTCGCTGCCTGATGGCCGGCATGCACTCGGGCTTGATGAACTCGGAGACATCGCGTCCGACGAGTTGGTTTGCTGTTTCAGCACGGTGTAAACGGACCGCGAAGGGATTGACGAAGACGATTTTGCCCTCAGTATGAACGATGATGGCGTCGGGAAGAGCTTCTACCAACTTTCGAAATCTGTGCTCGTTTTCCGCTAGCTCTTCCAGCAACACAACGCGATCATGAGATGGACCGCTCAAGGGTGGCGCGTTCTTGGGCATGCAAACTCCTCCGCATTCCTGTCAGGCTAGCGGGCGTCGTCCCTCCCGACTGTTGATTCAAATCACCAATCCACGGCCAACTGGTTACCAAAGTCACTGCATCGGAAACCCGTAGAGCGAAGTGTCGTCACTAATGCACGCGTCACGCGGCAGCTAGGGCCGCCGGGCAATTGGTAGCCTTTTGTGCATAGTCCTCTGTGCTTCCTCCGACTATAAGAGCGAAAGTGGCGCACCGGTGTGCGCCACTGAAAAACGGCACGTTCAGGGCATATCTGAGTTGCTCCACCTGTGCCCTTATTCCTGCTAGGGCCTAATGCGGCTTCACCTGGCTTCTCGGCGGTGCCTTTCTTGCCGCAGGTAGATCGGTTAGCGATCCCTGCTGCTGCAGGGCTCCACTAAACACGCTCATAAAAACCATGTTGCTCTGGGTGCTCGGGGATGTGACCCAAGCATCGTCTTCCACCCAGAACAGCTGTCCGCCACTAGCTTGGTAGATGGCTGCTTGGAAGGAAGGCGATGAGCCACCGGCGGTGATGGTAAGCGGGATGGTATAACGCCCGGCATTCATCGGGTCAGGGGTCGCAGTTCCCGAGAATGGGACTGCACCAAAAGTCGCCGGGATGTCGGTAAAGAACAGAAACGGATCATTGACGAGTCCGGTTCCGGTCAAAACACCCCCAGCAACCGATCCCTGCCCGACAAAATCGAACTCCCAACCCGGATTGCCTATAAAATAGAAATCCTGCGCTCCAAAGGCGTAGTTGCCCGCGAAGCTAGCAGTTGCAGTGTCTGTTTGCGGAGTCACGATTCCGGCTCCGCCGGCAAAATAAGGATCCAATGCGAGAACTAGAGCGCCTCCTCCCCCCATCGTGTTATTCGGGTCGTTCAAATTGAGACTGGGATCGGTCATGTATATCCCGAGGCTGGTGAAGTCTCCCGATCTTCCATTTGTGATGGCCAAGTAGCCGTATCCGTTGTAAGTGACTCCGCTGACCGCATTGGAAATGGAATAGTTACCCGAGATCGTGGCACCAGTCCAGACCATGTCCTGTTCATTGTTATCCACTACGCCCTCGAATGTGCCGCTGGCCGGAACCGTAAGCATGCCGGCGACAGCAAATTCAACCGCCTCAGAGTTCGTTGCGATGCCAAACACGGAGCTCCCGAGCGACGCATTGGTGAAGGTGCTTGAACCCTGGCCAAATGCCGAGCCAACCGCCGAGTCGGTAGTATCTACATCAATGAGGCGTATCGTTTCCGGACCGACGATGTAGTAGACGAGTGTTCCCGCGATACCGGTGCCGGTGATCGTACCGCGCCCGAAAGAGTCTGGGGTTGAGAGCGTTCCCGTGAAAGCCGTTCCCGTCACTAAGGCTCCACACTCGTTAACGTCGAGAACGCCATTCGTGAGGCTGTTGCCACTGATCGAAAAAACGCCCCCAAAAGCAATCGGCCAATATTTGGGATCCACTCCGGAAAGGGTGAAGGCATAACCTCCACTGAGTGTGCTGGGCAGCTTCTGCAAGTCCATGCTTCCACTGGAAGTTGCTGAACCATCGAACTGAGCGACGAGCGCGTGGTTGTCATTCACAAACTGAACTGCTAGGGTTTCGGTTCCGCCTACGCCCAACTTTGCGTTGTTCGTGATCAGCGCGAGTGTTCCCTGGCCGGCGGCATTTACCATCAGCGTTCCACCGGTGATGGAGTCGCCAGAACCCGGTGACGTGAATCCAAACGCATCGTTATAGTCTTGTTCGCCGGCCACGACGTTGCCATTTGGGTCAATCGACACCGACCCTGCGAGGGCATAATAATTGTCCGAACCATTGATGGCCTCAAGCCCGCTGAGATAGAACGCATAATTGTTCGTCGTCGCTGAGTTTGTCAAGCTGAAGTCGGCAGTAGTCAACGCCCCTGAAACCGTTGCGGTCACGCTATAGGCGCCGGGCACGGAATTCGCGGTGAAGGTCGACGATCTAGCGGCGCCGCTTGAGTCGGTGGTATCGATTTCCGTGGCCGTTCCATTCGCGAACGTGCCACTAGCTCCCGACGACGGAGCCGTAAAGGTGACTTGCACGCCATTCACTGGCGTACCGCCTCTTGTCACAGTCACCACCAGCGGCGTTGCGAATGCCGCGCCGACCGTCACGCTTTGGCCCGTTCTGCTCGCCGCCACGATCGCGACGTTGTTAGGTGTCGAGATCGAATTGCTGCAACTCGCCAGGAAACCGAAAACCACGCAGACTAAGCCTGCAAGGATGCTTGCGTAGATTTTGCGCTTCATAGCGACTCCCCTTTCTCAGCGGCGCGCCAGCGGGTCTGCGGTGACACGGGAATGCCGTGCTCGTTGCGCATCGTGTAGACCTTGCCACCCACTTTTACGGTGCGAACCAAGAAGACTTCTTTGTTGTTAAGAGTCTTCATAACGCCGGTCACCTCTACCTGCTTGCCGACGGTAACGGAGAGCGCAGCTTCGCCCTGCAAACCCCATCTCCCTAAACTTGCATCCACTGTGCCGGAAACCGTGGCCAGCAGGAGGTGCGCACCCATCATCATTCTCGGAGCGGGTTTCGTGAGCACGCCCGACACCGTGCCGCTGAGTGTGACTTCCTTCGTGGCGTCGTAATATAGCCGGGAATCGTCTGCGGTTTGGGCAATGACCGGAACAACCAGAATCGCGGTCATTAGGCCGATCAGCAGTCCCAAAATCATTCGAGTGGGGTTGTTGAAACGACTACACCTCATAAATTTGCTCCCTCTGATGTTGAAACAGGTGCGTGTTGAGTGCACTCTGGTCTGATTCGAACGCCATGGAAAGCTTTGCGAAACCGGGGCCCATCTGACCCGGTCGTGGAGTATCCGACCCCCGCGGATACTGTGTTGCAGTGTGCCGAACCGCAGACACTGTATCCCCAAAGAGTTTCCAAGGGACATCGGCCGCTGACCTGTGCTTCGCAGTTGCATCGTTTCCATCGCAGACGGAATTGCAATCGTGTGGCATGAAAAGACGTTGCAACCCTCTTGCCGTCATGCATCGTCCCGAGGCATGGTCGTAACCTCAGCCAGAAACACGAGTTAGGTGTAACACGCAGGAGCGTTCAGGGCAGGCATCTCCCAGGCCCTGTCTCTATGCTGGAAACCTGTCTTTTAAAAGGATTCGGAGCTGGCTTTAATCGTTAGTTCTTGTAGCGATTCTGGGCTTGGGAAGCCACAACTCCGGGGATATGCCACGGTTCAGGCAATTCTCGTGAAAGTCCTTTCCCTCTTGCGGGGGCTGACCGAACTCTACGGCGTCATCGCCCTACTCTTCTTTCTGGGATCTGAGCTTGGGAACGCACTCGGGGCATACGCCGTGGCTGAAGTTAGTGCCGGAGTGCGTCAAAATGTAGGACTCCAACTCGATCCAGCTTCCGGCTGGCGTCCGAATTCTCTTGCACCAGGCGCAAATGGAGAGAAGTCCCTCGAGCGCCCGCACTTCAGCCACCGCTTTCCTTAGTTTCTTCAGTGCGGACTGAAGTTGATGCTCAAGGTTCTTCTGTTCGGTGATGTCCATAGCGTGGCCAACGACGTAGGGTGGACCGGCTTTTTCCCACACGAGCACGTTATGGTAGAGCCACACCTGCTTCCGCTGGTTACGCCCGACCACAAGCATATAGCCAGAGTCCTGACCGTGCTCCCGCATTCGCTGCAGATATGCCGGAAAGTGAGATCGGGCGGAGGGAGCCAAGAACTCAGTCAGATTCCTTCCCGCTCCACATCGTGGCTCATAACCGAGAGCGCGTGCGGCTGCGGGGTTGACCGAGAGCAATACGCCTTGCAGGTCGTGAGTGCAGATCAAACCAAGGCTGTTCTCGAACAGGCTTTGGTAGCGGCCTTCACTGCGATGAAGTTCGGCTTCAACCCGTTTGTACTCGTCGTAGAACGAGCCTATTAAAGGTGGATCCATGCCAAAGATGTATTTGTTTAGATCGACACACTCCAGTCCGACCTGCTCTTTGTACTTCCCGTCTTTTTCGCCTATCCAGACCACACGATAGCGCGCCCGCTCTTGGCCACACTCCAGAAGGAGGGTCGTGTCCAGGGCCAACGGTGGGAGTCCCTGCAGCCGGGCCCCACTTGCGCTAATCTCTACCGTAAAGGTGTTCTGCGAAAAAGGATTTCCGAACACGTCTTGGCCTAGCACCGTGACCGGTTTGCAACCGGCGAGGCGCTGCTCTTTCCGAAGGCCTTTCGCCCAACCAGGTTTGGCGCCAGCGGACATTCTTTCTAACCCTCTCATCCCGCGATTAGCGGCTTCTTGATCCGGACCTTCGCCTTGAGCCAATCGTGCAGAATGATCAGATCGACCGGAGGAATCATCAAAAATTCACATCCTGCACGGTCGTAGTCCCGCGTCCACAACACGCGAACATGCAGGAGAATGTCTCGTTGAGCTCCGGGCAGCGCGCCGGGCAGTCGCAAGCGAAATGACAGAACATCTCCGGTGACAAGTTTCTCTTTGGTGCTCAGGCCGACGCCCCCGTCCCCGATGTCAGTGACAGTCACGGGCATGGTCCGACCGTCGTCGAGGGTGGCGACTACAGGCAACATGAGGGCATGCCTAGCATATCGGCGGTAGTCCAACAACATTCTGGAGTAGGCGTCTTTGAGGGACTTCGCGCCTGCTTCGGTAGTGACCGGCTTCTTAAGGACAACGTGAGCGCCTGGCAGCGGGGGGTCTGACGATGAGATTGCCACTATCGTGGGCTTCCTCCATTTTCCGCCTTTCCAGAGTCTGTACATGAGGTCGGGGGACTCCGCGTCCTCCCAGTCGACTACGATGAGGTCGGTGCTCCCCTTCACCAACAACTCGAATGCCCTAGAGGAGGTTAAGCAGATTTTTGTCGAGATGGATAAGTCTCGAAGGATTCGGCCTAGGGTCATAAAAAGACCCTGATCTCGCGAAACAAACAAACATTCAAATGCCATATCGGACGTCATAGACAACCTCGGCGCGAAAATATCGCCGCTTGCATAACACTACTGGTTCAACGGAAGCAGCGCCTGACAGGCGGCTTCGCTGCCGACCCCAGCCCCTGTGGGCTGCACGCGAACTACCGCGTCTTCGAACGAGCAGAAGGTGCGGGTACCGGTCTGGTCGAGGGTGATCGGAACCGCGGTGGCGTAGTAGGTGGTTTGGGGTGTGGCCGCCGTTCCTGGCGCCTCGGCGAAGTTGTAGCCGCTCTTCTTGCCGCCAGACAGCACGCTATCGATCAGACAAGCCGTGGTCGAGGTCGGCGTGCATGGAGCCACGCCACCCAACACTGCTAAATTAGCGGCAAATCCCACTGTGGGATAAGTGGACGAGTAGGTGATTTCGGCGGTATTGATGGTGCGGATCGAGGAGACAGCAGACGACTCGTTGGCCGCCATGCGGGCGCGCAGCAAGTTTGGAATAGCGATAGCTGCGATGATCAGGATGATGGCCACCACGATCAGTAGCTCAATCAGGGAAAACCCTTTCTGTCTGCCCATCTCGACTCTCCTTCGGCCAGGAAAATGTTCCGTGTCACCAGCTTGCGTGGCCACTCGCGTTCCATGCCAACCCGGTACCCGCATGACTTCCATCTCACGGGCCACCTAGGAACCTCCCCCAGTTGGATCGGTGCGTGGTTGAGCAGGACAGTAGTCCCGTGCAGTTCTGTGTCCAATAGCCAGATTCTTGGAAGTTGCTTATTTTCAGGTGATTCTCGATCGGGTGTAACCCCCATGCTGTCTGGAACTGAGACACCTTTCGCGCCGGCGGACAATCGTTCGGGTGGGCTCGGGTAGCGGATTTCGTCGTGTTCACAAAGCCGTTACCAAGCTGATGCGCAGGGTGAGAGTGCCGAACCGCATCCTGCGTTGTGTTCAGGCCGTCACGCCGCCATTGGTCCCGTCCAGATGCAACAGTCACTGACACACACCAATGGGCGCGACTTTTGCGGCTGCCCTCTGTTCCACAATCAGTCCCCTGTCTCGGATGCAGACACCGTGAATCAAGTACCAGGCCCGAAGTTATGCTTATACGCGAAGGCCAACTCCTAACCTTCGATTCCACAGAGAGTTGGAGTCATGGGTGTGGACGCCCGCAGAGCGAGGCGGAAGTGCACTTTGGCAAGCCTCGTGCCTCAATAAACGTGGGTCACGGACGTGAAGTGACTCAGAGTTCTGACATCGCCGGCAGCTCTTGTCAGCGAATGGAAAGATCGATCAGGCTGCTCCTGCCCATGAGACCGCCGCGTCGGTGCGATGGTGTTAAGACTACACAGTCGTGAGGAGCCAGCCGCGTACAGAGGAAGAGAAATGAGAATTCTGATCGCCGAAGATTCAAAGTTCTATCAGCACCTGATTAGCCGCTGTCTGAAGGATTGGGGTTTCAATTTTGTGGTGGCGACTGATGGGCTCTCAGCTTGGGAGATACTCGAAAGCGCATGGGCTCCGACGTTAGCGCTCCTGGATTGGGTTCTGCCAGGCATTAGTGGGCTTGAATTGTGCCAGCGGATCAGGTCTCGTGTGCAAAACGAGCAATATGTCTACAGCATCGCCCTGACCGCAAAAAATGAACGCGGTGATCTTCTGGCGGCCATGGAAGCTGGTGCCGATGACTTCCTGTCCAAACCTTTTGACCCTCCAGAGCTCAAGGCGCGACTTCTGGCCGGCAGAAGGATCGTCCTGCTGCAAAGGGAATTGATTGCCGCCCGTGAGTCTCTGCGGTTTGCCGCGACGCACGACTCCATGACGGGCTTGTTGAACCGGGTAGAGATTATTTCAGTCCTGCGCCGCGAGATTGCCCGAGGCCGTCGCGAACAGCGCCCTGTGGCCATCGTGCTGGCGGATCTGGATCACTTCAAGCGAGTAAACGACACCTTCGGGCACTCTGCAGGGGACGCAGTGCTGCAGGAAATAGCCCGCCGCTTCCGAGCTGGTTTGCGCGTCTACGATGGTGTCGGAAGGTATGGCGGAGAGGAGTTTCTCCTGATTCTCCCGGGGTGCAATCTCGATGCCGCCATGAATCGCGCCAATGCCATCCGGCTACTGATCGAGCAGGATGCGATCGTGGCTCCTCAGGCCAGCGTGACGGCAACCGTGAGTATGGGCGTGACGATTGCAGATTTCTATCGCGATGTAACAGTGGAAGCGCTTCTAGAAAAGGCCGACGAGGCACTGTATCAGGGAAAAAGCAATGGTCGAAACCGCGTTGTGTGCTGTGAGACACCAGCCCTTGCTGATTTCTCCCCCTAGTTTCTGAGGTCACGCTTGCAGACCTTCACTCGTGCGCCACCACGCCTTAAACGACTGCTCCTCGAGACGCGGTTTGATCGGCCCTCACGTGCTCGACGGCCTCAAGCAGCACGCTGCCGTCTTCTTCCAGGTTCAGCTTTGACTTCTCAGAGCAAGCCGCTGCTCTCGCCATCTTCAGCTTCTTCTTTTTCTCTGAGATAGACTCGACAAAACAATGACAGGAATAGGTTGAGTGATCGGGTCCGCCTTTAGGTGTCGAAGCTACTTCAACACCTTCCAGGGTGGGTAAAAGCATATCCAATAAGATGACGTCAGGACGCGTTTGCTGCGCAAAAAAATGCAGACCTTCCTGGCCATTTTCCACTGCGATCACTTTGTGCCCGCTTTGACTAGCGTCCTTTCCGACTGCAATGCGTAAGAAGTGACGTTTTCAATCACAAGTACCGTCGTCTTTACCGCTCTGGGGAGCTACCTGGATTGTCTTCGGAAGATGCACGCTCAAGGAAACGCTGCAGCCGCTGCTGAGCGTCTGAGGAGATGGGAGTAAATTCAATGCCATTCCCAAACTGTGGGTGACAGGTAGCGACTCTGCCGTTAACCGCCAACTTTTCTTGGCCCAGCCAGAGGACGATGTCCAACGCTGTCCCTACCGCCAGGGTGAATGCCATTCCACATAGCAGCCTCCAAAGCTGATGTCTGCCGTCTCCACCCGGATCGGCGTTTGATTTCCTCGCACCCGCAACTCTGTCTGAACGGCGATGGGCAGACGCTGAAACCGCCTTCGCTCGCAGAGCGTATTGGTCACGCCGTCCTGAAAAACATGTTCCACGATCATAACGTATCCTTTTTCGTGCCCTTAGCCCCGCAGACAGAGAATCGTCAACAACGTCCCTTGAAAATGTTGCACAATGCGTGCCGAAATGGCCGCTAAGAGTTTATGTCTGCAAGATCAAGCACCAGCAGCGGTTAATAGGCCGTTCCGTTGGCTGCCGCGACCGGTTCTTTTCGTGCGATGTCCCTATTCCGTCAATACTGTCTTTAAACTGGATAATTGCTGGCTATGTCCACGCAACAAAGCATGGTATTTCTGCTGGGATTTGTTCGGTGGGAGATCGGTGATCAGGAAGAGATTCCGGCAGCCTTCGACCGAGCCAGGCCCACACCGCTTACATGACAGCTGGCCAGGAGTTGTTCGATCGACGCCGCGTCGGCGGGTGTAGCGAACAGATAGCCCTGGCCCAGTTCGCAACCAAGTTGCTGCAGCGTAGCCATTTGTTCCTGGCGTTCGATGCCCTCGGCAACGACCTTCAGGGCGAGGCTGTGCGCTAGCATGATAATCGCTCTGACAATCTCGCGGGTCTCATGGTCGCGATCCATACCCGAGATGAACGCTCGATCGATCTTCAGGACATCGACCGGGAACTCCTGAAGACGGCATAGAGACGAGTAACCGGTGCCGAAGTCGTCGATGCTCAACCGAACGCCGAGGGCTTTCAACTGCGAGAGCACCATGGCGGAACGTTCGGCGTCCGCCATCGCGATGTTCTCCGTGATCTCCAAATCTACGCAGCACGGATCGATGCCTGTCTGCCGGAGAATCTCGCCAATCTGCGCAACCAAGTCAGGCTGTGCGAACTGCTTGGCTGTGATATTCGCGCTAATGGTCAGCGGCGACGGGGCAGGGAATAGCGCATGCCAGCGGTGGACTTGCTGGCATACCTCGCGTAAGAGTTGGCGGTTAATGGCCAGTGTGATCGCGATCTCGTCCGCGACCTTAAAGAATTCCCCTGGCATAACAATGCCTTGCGGGCGTTGCCAGCGAGTGAGGGCTTCGAATCCTACAATTTGACCGTTCTGCAGCGAAACCAAGGGCTGGTAGTGGACACGGAACTCATCCAATTCCAGTCCCTTGCGCAAGTCCGTTTCCAGCTGCAGGCGCTGGACCGCGACCGCCTGCATGGCGCTGTCGAAGACTTCACAGCGCGCTTTGCCAGCACGTTTGGCGCGATACATGGCGATCTCGGCGTCACGAAGCACATCGCTGGCCTGTGTATTGGTGCTGCCGCTGAAAACGATGCCGACACTGGCACTGATCACGATCTCATGACTATTCACCTTGAACGGAATGGCCAGACGTTTCTGAATGCGCTCCGACATGCGGATGGTGTCGCTGGGGTCGCGCAACTCCTCGGCCAAAATTACGAATTCGTCGCCTCCCGGTCGGGCCAGGGTGTTGTCGTCCGCCGGAGTTTGAGCCGTGATGCCCGCTCGCGACCGTGAAACGGTGTCAACACCGCGCAGGGAGGCCGCCAGGCGCTGCGCGATCTGGATTAGGAGATCGTCGCCCGCGCTGTGCCCCAAACTGTCGTTGACTATCTTGAATTCATCGATGTCAATGAACAAGACGGCGAACCTGAAGTCACTATGGCGTTGCGAAACCGCGATGGCGCGCTGCAAACGGTCCAGAAAGAGGACCCGGTTGGGGAGGTTGGTCAGCCCGTCGTGGAGGGCTTGATGTTCCAACAAAGACTCGGCACGTTTGCGTTCCGTGATATCCCGGTTGACGATGACCAGTCCCTCCGTCACGCCGTTCTTGCCGGGAATAGCGCTAGACGTGGACTCGAGAACTCGCCAGCTACCGTCCTTGTGGCGAAACCGGTATTCGATCCGCTCTCCGCGACCGGTGAGGTTGGCTTTCTCGGCGGCCTCAAGCACACGCGCGCGATCGTCGGGGTGAATCTGCTCGATCGCAGACGTTGTAGCTAATTCTTCAGAGCCATATCCCAGCAGCTTCTCGTAGGCAGGGCTGTTGTAGAGACGGCGTCCATTTCGGTCGACCACAGCGATCATGTCGGCTGCGTTTTCGGTGATCAGATGAAAGAGCTGTTCCCGTTCAGCCAGTTGGAGGCGCATGCGTTGCAGCTGCAGATGTTGATAGACCGTGTAGACGTCGAACAGCAGGACCAATGCCGCGAGGCCGCGGACCCACTCCTTGAGAGTGAAGGAATGGAAATCGTCTTTGGGAAGATGGAAACCCGGAAATGTCAAGGAGAGTATGCCGAACGTTAGCACCAGGGTGACCGCGACGGCGAAGCCCCATAGCCACCATTCGCGTCCTTCCACTTGACGGATGGGTATCAAGCCAGGAGCCGAGCCGGGTCGACGTTGAGCAGCCTCCGTCAATGGATCAACTCCTCCCGTCCTCACAGAACCTGGAAACATTGAATTCGTGCGCTCGCACAGAGTCCGATCTGAAATGGCACAAACAGCTGGTTACTCCCAGTTACTACCTTCTATTACCATCTCGCAATTGTCAGCCGTACATTCACCGACGTAATCTCGACATATGAGAGATCGCGGGGAATCAGTCGAGGACGCAACCAGCCTACCGGTGCTTCGCGAGCCGTGTGGGTCCGGGGAGAAGCAATTATGAAATCCATCATAATGTCAGTGTTGGCCGTGTTGGCATTGGGCGGAATCTCAGCAGCGAAGGAGCCCTTGCCTGATGCTCCGAGCGTGGTCGAGACAGCGAATGTCTTCATCGTTGAATCTCCCGTGATGGCTCCACGGCCGAAGGCTGTCGAGACTAGGCCTATCGATGGTAAGTTCGTCAGCCTCACGTTGATCTCGACCGGCAGCACATTCGCCGACTCTTACACCACGCTATTCGCGCGGGAGAACTGGCTGGCGGGCAAAAAAGGCGTTTGCAACACGGAGGTGCAGTCGGCCTACCTTTACGGCACCCACCCCACAGTAGGACGCACTTATGCGGTTGCCTCGGCTAAGACCGCCACCTCCATCTTGGCCGCCTACTATCTGCGCAAGCACCACAGCAAGTTCTGGAGTCTGCCCCTGGTCGTGAACTCCATCGTGAGCCTTCAAGGCGTGGGCCAAAACATGGCCACATGCAACTAGCTGACGCATTCGTTTCCTGACTTCACTGGACGATAAGACTTACCGGGTTGGAGTGCTGCAAAGCTCCCGACGTTCCCGTGACTGTGATTGTGTAGGTCCCGGGAGTGGTCCCGGATTGGGGCGGCGTCGTAATACCGGTTCCTCCCGCGCATCCAATCATGAACATCAACGCTGCAGTCATCAGAGCCAACAGGAGGATCATCCGGAATTTTCTCGACCGAGGACCCGAACCCATCAGAATCATCCCGAATAAGCTAATTCCGGGCATGCAGACCGCGTAGATCGTCCGGTCCCGTGACGAGCGAAGCGGAACCGCGTTCGCCACGGAGGCCGTAGTCGTAATGGTCAACGCTGCCGTTACTACGCTGCCATTCGGAGTGACGGCGTTCGGCGATACCTTGCAAGTCGTCAACGCGGGTGCTCCACTACAGCTCAGTTTGACGATGTTGGTGAATGCACCACCCAGCGGAGAGACAGTCATCTGATATGCAGCAGTGGCACCAGCTTTCACAGTATCGCTGCTCGGAGAACTTGAGATGCTGAAATCCGCACCTGCTCCAGCAAGGTTCACAACTTGAGGACTGCCCTGAGCGTTGTCGCTGATGGTCAAAGTCCCGTTCCGGGTTCCGTAAGCTGTAGGAGTGAACGTGACGTTGATCGTGCAACTGAAACCAGCGGCCAACGCGGCCGGGCATGTGTTGGTTTGCGCATAGTCTCCGGTCGACTGGATGTTACTGATGCTCAACGCTGCGCTGCCGCTGCTAGTTAAGGTCACAACTTGCGCCGCACTGGAGGTTCCCACCTGCTGGACAGGAAAGGTCAAGGTCGCGAGAGAGATGGTTGCAATCGGCGTCAAGCCAGTCCCGCTGAGGTTGACAAGTTGAGGGCTGCCCTGAGCGCTATCGCTGATGGTCAGGGTCCCGCTCCGACTTCCAGTCACTGTCGGCGTGAAGGTAACGTTGACGGTACAACTGGAGTTAGAAGCCAACGCTGCTGGGCAGTTGTTGCTTTGGGTGAAGTCTCCGGTAATCTGGATGTTGCTGACGTTCAACGTTGCATTCCCAGTGTTGGTCAGGGTCACAGTTTGCGCTACACTGGAGGTTGCCACCGCTTGAGCTGAAAAAACCAGGCTTGCAGGACTCAGAGTCGCAACAGCGGCGGAGCCGTCACCCTCCAGGTTGATGATGTGGGGTGATCCACCGGCGTTGTCCTGGAACGTAATCGACCCGGAGCGAGTTCCGACAGCGGTAGGCGTAAAGGTAACTGTTAGAGTGCAGCTTGCACTGGCTTGTATTCCGCCGGAGCAACTGTCAGTCTCGGCAAAATCTCCGGTTGGTGTAATCGAAGAAATCGACATCGCTGCACTACCCATGTTGCGGATAGCCACAGACTGAGGCTGGCTTGTTTGGCCAACAGTCTGAGTCGAGTACTGGAGGAGGAAGGCACTAGCCGAGAACGCTGGTGCGGATTGCGGTTCGATTTTGAGCACGAAGGCGTCGGAGTTTCCACCAGAGGTGGTCTGAAAGGCCGCCTGGGTGATCGGGAAATCGGTAGAGAAGGTTTGACCCGCCACATAAAGATCGCCTCGTGCGTCCAGAGCGAGACCGAACGGGTATTCATCCGCGGTTCCACCCAGGAAGGTAGCAAAGAGTTCCGTGGTTGCACCTGGGTCAATCTCCGTTACCAAAAGATCATTGCCGCCGGTGTATGACTCGATGCCATTCACCGTGGTAAAGGAACTGCTGCCCGATTCGACACAGGAGACATAGGCATCATTGTTTGCATCGAGCACGATCGCTTGCGGGTAAGCGTCGTTGTAAGGACCCAAGAAGGTCGAGTACATCAGATAAGACCCGGTTGGATCAAACTTAGTCACGAACGCGTAGCTGCATCCAGCAAAGTAAACGCTGGGATCGCAGATACCGGTGGAAGTGATCGGGAAAGTGCCATCACTCTGGGCATATCCGGTGATATACGCAGAGCCATTACTATCTGCCGTAATGGCCGCGATTTCCGCCGATGCCCCGCTCGATCCGTAGAAATACGTTGAGTAGTCGAGATTGCCGGAGCTTGTGAATTTACTCACAAATCCGACAATTGTATCTAGTGGTGCCGAATCGGTGGTAAGGTAGGCGCCTTGGGTGGTCGGGAAATTGTATGTGTTGGTATCTCCGCTAACGTAAGCATTCCCGTTTGCGTCTACCGCTACTCCAGCGGTGACGTTGTAAGGCATCGGCCAGCAAGTGCTTTGCCCGCACGATTGAGCAACATTGGAATTGCCTCCCAGAAATGTTGAGTAAACGAGCGATGACCCATCTGGGCTGAACTTAGTTAGGAAGCCGTATGCTCCGTACAAACCGCCTTGGTTGGGCGACATTGTTGCCTGATAAGCATTAGCAACAGGAAAGTTCTCCGATGAAGTGGCTCCCGCAACGTATATGTTTCCGAGACTGTCGATGCTGACCCCAGATGGCTGATCCGCACCGTTCCCTCCGAGATATGTCGAATAGAGGAGCGAAGACCCAGCGGCAGAAATCTTGGATAGAAAAGCGTTGTAGTGTCCAGGCTGTGTAGCCTGATATGCGTTAACTACCGGAAAGTCACTCGACTGGGTGCTACCGGCTACCCATACATCGTTCATGCTGTCCAACACCAGAGCATAGCCATAGTCCGGGCCGCTTCCCCCAATGTAGTCGGCATACACCAGGTTCGATCCGCTAGGATCGAGTTTGGCTAAGAAAGCATGGTAGGTGCTGGTAGGAAGCGATCCCAGAGTAGCTAACGGGAAGTCCGATGAGTTCGTATACCCCGCGATATATACGCTCCCTGCACTATCGACGACAATTCCGGAAGGCTGGTCGTAGCCACTTCCGCCCAAGTAGGTCGAATATACAAGCGCAGGGTCGATCACCAATGGCTTCTTTGGGTCGTAGGCGGCGACTCGGAAGGAGACGTGTGTAGAATCAGTCACAACGTACCCGCCGTCAACCGCTATGCGTTGACCTTTGAATATTTGGTAGACGACTGGACTCTGAAAATGTAGTTCCACGCTGCCTTTTTTAAGTACGAGGTTTCCCTCCGAATCCACTCGGACTTCATCAGCATCTTGGATCGCGAACTGAATTCGGTCTGGATCCGCTCCAGGCAGGATCTCGAAGTCATACTCGAGTTGGCGATGGTTCCCGCGGTAGACGAGATCAGTTCCGGGATACACGTTCTTATAACGAACTCTGCCATAGGTCGGCACACTGGTGTGCCACTTCGCCGGATCCTTTCCGAGGAAGTAGTTGACTCGCCCAGGTTGCTGATCCTCGCCGACGACGGTCGGATTCTTAGCTGCGCCTACCAAAATGAGCTGGACTGTCGCGCTTCCGGCACCTTCACCGGCCGAAACGAGGCCGGTCGTAGGTGTGCTTGCGCGCAAAGACAGCACTAGCCTGCCTGCGGTGAGGAATGCCGTATAGCCTCGGCCGCGGGACAGGAATTTTACTTCCGAGCTGGTCTGTCCCTGGTTCATTTCAAACGTTAACGGCAGCCTTCCGTATTCCGCCTGGCGAGCGTGAACCGCGGCCTGCACTGTCGCAGGCTGGGCGGTGGCGGATGTCGTCGCCGCAACTGCCGCCAGAATTCCCCATGCCAGAGTCTGAATTCGCATTCGAACCGCCCCTTCACGCAAAGTTGTGCGCATCAGCGTGGATTCCCTGTTTGTAGAGGCACCGAAGCGCGTACGGCAAGCTTAGTAAGCATGGCAGGTACCGAAGGCTTTGTGTTCGCTGGATCCCTGTAAGGCTCTGATTGTGGGCAGGTTGAGAGATTACTCGTTGGGAGCAGGCAAGTGGCGGCTGGGGGCATCCAGTCCATGTTTCAGACTCTTGTCTGGCACAAGGACACCTGAATCTCCTGTCTGCATGAAGGGGCTGGAGCGTACGCGGGACCGGAAAGGGGGAACGCTAACGGCGCATATGAAGAGGAGACAAGACGGCTAACCGTCGAACGCCTGTTTTCGTTCTTCCGGCTTCATTTTCGCCAATAGCTGGTAGATCGTCGCTCGACCAATGCCCAACACTTCTGCGGCTCGAGCTTTATTGCCGCCGACACCCTCCAGTACGCGCAGGACATGGCGCCTTTGCAACTCCTCCAGGGAGAGAAAACCCTCATCCCCCGCAAGGCTTTCGTGAAGCGGCCTAAGCAACTGTTCAGGGAGGTCGTTAATATCGATCAGGTTTCTGTCGGTCATCATGCAGGCATTGCCGATCACATTCTCTAGCTCGCGAACATTTCCCGGCCAAGGATAGGTCGCCAAACGAGCCTGCGCTCGTCGCACGAGTCCGGCAATGGGCTTGTTGTATTCGGTGGAGAATTTCTCAATGAAGTACCTCTCCAAGAGTGGCAAATCTTCACGGCGATCGGCCAAGATCGGCAGGGCGATTTCCACTACTCCGAGACGGTAGTAGAGATCTTCACGGAACTGCCTTTCGTTCACCATAGTCCGGAGATTGCGGTGAGTGGCCGCGACCACTCGAACATCGATATTCCGGGGAATCAGTGATCCCACCCGCTGCACCTGCCGGTTTTGGAGGACTCGCAATAACTTGGCTTGCGCCCCGGGTGCAAGTTCCCCAATCTCGTCCAGAAAGATGATTCCGCCGTCCGCGTGTTCGAAAAGCCCGACCTTGTCCTGGTGAGCGCCGGTAAACGCCCCGCGCACGTGCCCGAACAGTTCGCTCTCCACGAGATTTTCCACGAGCGCGGAGCAGTTGCAGACAACAAATGGGCCGCGGGAGGCCGGGCTTAGTCGATGCAAAGCGCGGGCCACGAGTTCTTTCCCGGTTCCGGTGGCACCGGTCACCAGCACTGTGCTGAAGTGCGGCGCAATCCTGCGAATTCTGGCAAAGACCTCCAACATGAGAGGACTGCGTCCGACCATACCCTCGAACTGATAGGCGCTAATGAGTTCCTGTTCCAAACGCAAAGTCTTCTGCCGTGTCTCAGCATCGCTTAGCAGGTTCTGGATGCGGGAGCGGAGCTTCTCGATGTCAAGGGGTTTCGTCAGGTAGTCGCAGGCGCCCTTCTGAATCGCTTCGACGGCTGATTCAGCGGAATAGTGCGCGGTGATCAGAATGACATCGACACCCGGGTCAATTCCGACCATGCGCTCCAGTAACTCAATGCCGCTGATTTTCGGCATTACCAAGTCCAGCAAAACCATTCGGGGCCGCACCCTCAAGAACGTCCTGAAGCCTTCTTCGGCATCTTGCTCCGTCAGGATATCCAACCCAGCAAACTCGAGCGCCGACCGAATGAAATCCAGGTTTTCACGATTGTCATCGATGGCCAATAACTTGAACACACTCGGTGAAGTCATGGAGTACTCCGAGGTTCATCAGCGACAGTCTGAACCTCCATGGTACCTGAGCCTACAGGGGTCGCGCCGTTGAAACTGCTCGGTCGGGAGAAACAATGCCATTCGATATTCATTGTCGCCTTGTTCGTGAACGAGGAGCGAGTCCGGCACATTCCACGGGTCGTCCTGAAGTGAATCGCACCTCCGCTTCAGGCTTTACATGAAGGGCTAAATAGGACGCTAATCGCAAATCCAAGAGCGAGTCAAGCTAACTCTTGATTCCCTCGCGCTTGGTAGTCACATCTGGTTGGCCAAAAAAGAGAGAAGATCATCACATTCGAATGAAAGTTGCTAGAGTCTGGAGAATTGTAAGAGCGCGACTGTCGGCCGGTGCTGGTTCAGGAGACAAGAGCCCGCAAAGTTCGCCCCGACGGAGAGCGCCACGCCTGCACGTTCTGGCCCATGGGGAGCGCGCCACTCAACCCGCGTAACTCCAACGCTACTCGGTTTCCTCGGAGAATGGCAACAGAGCTAGGTGAGCTCTAGTCCTGCAAGATCCATTCCGCGGTTCGTTCGATGAATTGAAAGGCGTAGCGCTGCCAAGGAGTGTTGGGAGCCTCTCTGCGGACAACCCGGGCACGACCGACATAGCGCTCGTGGCCGGATCCGGAAAGGAACACCTGAAAAGTAGAGTCCGCTGACAAGGTGAGCGGCAGCCCGCACAAAAAGCCTTCGGCGCTTACGTTTTCCGTTGTCGTGAGTTGTTCGAATGATCGCTCGGATTCGTCCGTTCCCTTTAGTTTCACGATGAGCTTCATCTTGACCCGCACGTGAGCACGTCGTTCCAGAGTCCGGTTCTGCAACTCGGTCGCGAGACGGCTCCTCAATCTCACGAAGTCAATGGGCTTCTCGAAATAGCCTGCCGCGCCTAAACTGCTCATGTATTCTTGGTATTTTTGCGCTGACTCGCCTGTCACAACGAAGATCGGAATGCGGGCTGTGTAACTGAGGTTGTGGAAACTCTGGCACAGTTCGAACCCTGAGCAGTCTGGCATCATCAGGTCGAGCAGGATGGCGCGAGGCCTGTGTTCGAGGGCGAGCTCTAGAGCTTGTACCGGATTCCCCGTGTCAATCGTCTCGTAGGCATCCGACAGGCGCATTCTGATAAGACCACGCATGGCATCATCATCGTCGACAACCAGGATCTTTTCCATTCCTCGCTCCTTACGAAAAACTCCAGTTCACCTTCGCCCGTGCGCCTTAGTTGGCGCCGGCCGCAACCGCTCTTCCATCCAGTGCTGCCCGTACTTTGCGGGCCAATGCCTCCCGGGTGAACGGCTTAGGAAGAAAGAAGCTGCCTTCTGCTAAAACACCGTGTTCGCCAACCGTCTGGCCTGTGTATCCGGACATGTAGACGACGCGAGTCTCGGGCCGCTGCTTGACCAGTTGGTCTGCGAGAGCTCGGCCGCTCATGCCGGGCATAACAACATCAGTCAGGAGCAGATGGATGATCCCCCCGTGATGCTCCTGGCTGATCTTCAATGCCTCCGCACCATTCTCAGCTTCGAGCACGGAGTACCCACACAATTCCAGGAGATGGCGGCTCAGCTTGCGGAGAGAAAGCTCATCTTCAACCAGCAGAACGGTCTCGGTTCCATGCAGAGAATCCGGCAGTTCAGCCGAGGGTTTTTGGGTGTCGAGAGCGTCCTCAACTTTGGGAAGGTAGATCTTGAACGTAGCCCCAGCGCCCGGCTCACTGTTAACCTCGATGTAGCCCCCACTCTGCTTGACTACGCCGTACACTGTGGACAGCCCGAGCCCGGTCCCCTTCCCTTTCCCCTTAGTTGTAAAGAAAGGTTCGAAGACGCGCGTGCGCGTTGTTGCGTCCATCCCGATTCCCGTGTCGGATACGGTGACCAGAACGTAGTCCCCAACCCGCACCGGGTAGGGATAGCGGCGGACGAGATTATCGTCCATGTGAATATCGCAGGTGGTAATTTCCAGGCTGCCGCCGTTCGGCATGGCATCGCGCGCATTGACCACCAGATTCATGATCACCTGTTCGATCTGACTCTGATCCGCCCTTATGCGTGCGAGTCCAGGGTCTAGATCAGTCTTAAGCTGGATGTCTTCGCTGATCAGCCGCTTCAGCATCTTCTCCATGTCTTTGACTACCACGTTTAGGTCGAGGACCCGCGGGTCCATCACTTGCTGGCGGCTGAAGGCGAGCAGCTGCCGGGTCAACGAGGCAGCTCGATGCCCGGCTTTGAGCATTTCATCCACACAGGTACGCAGTGGATTCTCCGCCGTGGTGCCCTCTTGCACGATTTCTCCGTAACCGATGATGACTCCGAGGAGATTGTTAAAGTCGTGGGCCACTCCTCCGGAAAGGCGACCCACTGCTTCCATTTTCTGAGACTGGCGAAATTGTTCTTCTAGTCGCTTGCGTTCGGTTACGTCGCGATTTACGATAACCATCTTGTCGACTTGTCCAGCCTTCACGATCGTGCTGGCACTGGACTCCAGGATGCGCCAAGTCCCATCCTTATGACGCATACGGTATTCCAGGTTGGTACCCGTACCCGTGCGAAGTGCCTCTGCGGCTGCCTTTATCACTTTGTCCCGATCTTCCGGATGGATTTGGTCTAGCGGGCTTGTGCTTCTCAGATCTTCCCTGGTGTAGCCCAGGATTTTTTCGTACGATGGGCTGTTATACAGTCGCTTGCCCTTCGCATCGACCACAGCGATCATGTCGGCGGCATTTTCCGTAATCAGCCGGAACAACTCTTCACGCTCAACCAACTGCTTCCGGACACCCTGGATCTGGAAGTGCTGGTAGACCGTGTAGATGTCGAACAGCAGAACCAGGCCAACCAAGCCAAGGATTGTGTCGTTCAGCGGCGCAGAATTCAAGTCCGGACGCCGTAGATGCAGGGCGGGGAACCCGAACGAGACGATGCCAACGGTCAGAAGCAGCGTGATAAGCACCGCGCAGACCCACAACCACCAATCGCGATGCTCAATGACCCGCATGCGATCTCGCATGCTCGTGCCACTGCCCATGCCAGTTACTTCTGAACCCATGAGTTCAGCTTCCATGGAAAAGGCCAAGACGTCCTTTCTGGCGGCCGGATCACCTGTCAACGCCGTTGGATCGTTCGGTTGGGGGGCAGATGCAAATAAGCACGCACGCTTCCACCCCGGTTCTCAACCAAAACTCTGCCGGTGGTCGTTAACCCCTTTCCGCAGAAGCACTTGCTACCGAAGATTGGTCGTTCGTTGGATCTCTGTCCCCGGGGAATGTCTGCCGGATGGAATCCCATCCAGTTTGTGGACAGCTGCAGGGAGAAGCTCTTCAGTCCGCTGTTGAGCCAAACTCCGCTCCATCTTGGAAGCGCAGAGAGATTGTCGGCTTCCGCCCATCTCTCAATTGCCATCACCTGATTCTTGAATATTCTTAAGTATTTGACTGAACTCCGTCCGGCGGATTTTACGAAGGCGGCGCTTCATCTTTCGCACCGAGGGATATTTCTGAATTCTCTATAGCCAATTAAAGCGTAGCCTTGTCGCATGCCTCCGAATCGCCTGTCCTACCTCGTATTTTTTACCGTTCGCAGGCCCTCATCTCTTTTCTCTTCTTGATATTGTTTCAGTACCTGGGGGCTCCTCAAAAGGTCCTCCTAAGGCTGAAGTCAGTTTCCAAGAATCTCATTTGACTGCCGATATCTCGTCACCCTGCCGATATTTCGGCAAAGCCTGACTGTCACAGAAGGACTCCCTTTACTCAATTCCGATGAGTTGCGGTCATTGCTCCTTCTGGCATGGCGTTTGCTTGTAGGGCCTGGGGGCTGAAACTATCAAGCATTTGGAGTCCAACAGCGGCAGCGAGCAGACGAAACTGCTCTTGAGAGAAAGGAAACGCGAATTGCACTCTCTGGAGATCAAGCGCGGACGGGTAGGGACTCCTGCGACTGACTACCTTAGTTGCCGCCGCTCACTGCTTCAGGCGATCAATGAACTGGAGACTCTATTACGAGCCTCCCAATTCGAACTGCGTTAAACATGTTGCCTAGCTATCCAACTCGGGATGTATTTTTCGGCGGTCTGCCATTGTTGAAACCTCGGCAGATGTTCTTGTTCGTGATTCGTAACGCAACTCCAAATTCTAGCGAACTTGGCGCTTAAATTGCTACGGTCTAGGGATAAGTTGGGATGATCCCCAATTACATGGGCGCCGAGAATTCTGTACGACACAGGTCGTCAACCGCACGACAGGAGTGTAACCGCCCGGTTCCGTACGTTTCGCAAGCGCCACAGAGCCGTGGCGTCAGCGCGCAGCGGTGGGAGTCGTGCGCTTCCAGCCCGGTGCCAATGCAGACGGGGCGTTTTACGCCCGTCCACAGTCGCCCATGGTCGAGAGTGGGCAGTCCGGATTCTCGGTTCCACACCGTGATCCTGGTGTGCGTCGTGGCTTTACTGTCCTTCCTCACTGCCAAGCTGGGGGGGGGGCTGGTGCTACGGCCCCAAATGCTCTGGCCGCTTTGGCCAGGTTGTGCGTTTCTGGTTGCGGTTTTGCTGTTGGTGCCGCGGAGGATGTGGCCAATCCTGCTCGCAGCAGGACTGGCTGGATTTGTCCTCTATGACCTGCTTGCGCGCTTGACGCTTCGTTCTATCGCTTTACTTATACTGTCCGATACGGTCGAAGTTCTCGTCGCCGCGCTGGGCCTTAGCTACGCCTTCGATGGTCCGCCTCGTCTGAATAGCATAAAATCCCTGGCCAAGTATTCATTCTGTGCCGTCATCCTCGCCCCGTTGCCGGCAGCGTTTATAGGCACCGTCGCGTTCGGGGGAAACTACTGGATTCGTTGGAGGATTGATTTCTTTACAGAGGCGCTAGCCCTTCTGACTGTAACGCCAGCCATCTTGAGCTGGGTGAGCACTAGACAGGCATGGATACGGAAGTCGCGTGTTTTCTATTTTGAGGAAGCCACGCTGATCGCCGGGTTGACTTTTTTGGGTTATTTCGCTTTCGTGGCTCATTCGAGCAGCAGCCTGCCGGTACTGCTTTATTCAATTCTGCCGTTTCTGTTGTGGTCCGCTTTACGCTTTGGACTGAGGGGAATCAGCACGTCAATGATGCTTGTTGCCTTTCTGTCAATTTGGGGTGCAGTTCACGGACGCGGTCCCTTCACCGGATCGGAGCCACTCAACAATGTGATGTCGCTGCAGATATTCCTGTTTGTTGCTGCAACACCCTTCATGGTTCTCGCAGTTCTCGTGGAAGAACGGAAAGAAGCCGAGCGAGCCTTTCGCGATAGCGAGGAGCGGCTGCGCGTTGCCGCCGAGGTCGGCAAGATGTACGCCTGGGAGTGGGACCCTGTCACGGATTCAGTGCTGCGATCCCCGGAATGCAGCGACATTCTCGGCTTAAGGGACACCGCCGGAAAGGATATCGCGAAGGATTATTTCAGTTTTGTCCACCCTGAAGATCGAGCCGAGCTGTGGAGTCTGGTCGAGTCTTTGACGCCTGAAGCTCCGGTATATCGGACCCAATACCGTAGGTTTCGCCCGGACGGTGCGCTGCTGTGGCTGGAAGAAAGCGGCTGCGCGACATTTGACGGGGGCGGAAAGATGGTCCGACTGGTGGGCATGACAGCCGACATCACTGAGCGCAAGCAGGCGGAGGAGGCGCTGCGCGAGAGCGAAGCGCGGGAGCGGACAAGAGTGAAGGAGCTGGAGACGATACTGGATGCAGTACCGATGCCGGTTCGTATCGCGTACGACGCCGCGTGTCGGTGGATGACGGGCAACCGAGCTGCATATGAACAAGCACGCGTGCCGGCGGGGAAGAATTTTTCGAAGAGCGCACCGCCCGACGAGCAAGCACGGTACCGGCTGATGGAGAATGGGGTGGAGGTTGCGGCGGATTCGCTGCCGATGCAGCAAGCGGTGGCCACGGGAAAGCCGGTGTATGGACGCGCCCTGACCGTCGTATATGACGATGGCACGAAGCGGGAAACGGTGGAAAGCGCAGTTCCTCTGCTTGATGAGGCAGGCCAGCCGCGGGGAGCTGTGGGGACATCGATCGACCTGACGGAACTTAGGCAGGCGGAGCAGGCATTGCGCGAGAGCCAACAGCGTGTGACTGGAATTGTCGCCTCGGCCATGGATGCAATCATTACCGTGGACGGGCACCAGCGCATCGTGCTGTTCAATGCAGCCGCCGAGAAGATGTTCTGTTGTCCGGCGGTGGAGGCCGTGGGGCAGCCAGTCGAACGCTTCATTCCTGAGCGGTTCCGTTCCGCACATGCCGCGCATATCCAGAGATTCGGGGAAACCGGTGTGACCAATCGCGACATGGGAGCCCTGGGTTCGCTGTGGGCACTAAGGGCCGATGGCGAAGAGTTTGAGATCGAGGCTTCCATCTCGCGGATCGAATCCAGCGGCAAAAAGCTGTTTACGGTCATCCTGCGGGACATCACCGAGCGCCAACGGGCTGAGGAGGCGCTACGCAAGTCAGAAGAGAGATTCAGAAAGGTCTTTCGCAGCAGCCCGCTGGCAGTCACGATCTCGACGGAAACTGAAGGGCGCTATCTGGACGTAAACGAGGCCTTTCTCGAGATGCTCGGTTACCCGCTCCGGGAGGTCATTGGCCGCACTGCGCTGGAACTGGGGTTCTGGGCAGAGCCGTCGCAGCGCCTGGAGATGATCCGGCAGTTAGAGGCAAGGGGACGGGTGACAGGGTTCCGTACGCAATTCAAAACCTCCAAGCGAAAGATACGGGAAGCAGAGGTGTCAGCGGAACTGGTCGAGCTCGATGAGCAACGCTGCATGCTGGCGATCACTCGCGACGTCACCGAGATGCGACAACTGGAAGAGCAACTCCGGCAGGCCCAGAAGATGGAAGCCGTGGGACTACTGGCGGGCGGAATTTCGCACGACTTCAATAACCTCCTGAACGTAATCCAAGGGAACGCCGATCTGTTGCTGGAAAAAATACAATCGGGCAAACCGCAGCACTACGCGGAAGAGATCAAGAAAGCGACGCAGCGTGCAACCCAACTAACGCGACAACTGCTGACCTTCAGCCGCAAACAAGTGCTGCGTCCAGCGGTCCTAGACCTGAATACCGTGGTGGGAGACGTCGTTAAGGCCCTACGGCACCTCATCGGCGAGGACGTGCAGATTGTGGTGGAGGGTGAGACTGATCTGGCCTCCATTAGGGCTGATCCCGGACAGATTGAGCAAATCCTGATGAACTTGGCCACCAACGCGCGGGACGCCATGCCCAACGGCGGGATGTTCACTATCCGAACTGATAATGCCGAGCTAGGGCCGGACGATGTGGCGCGCTATCCCTACATTGTACCTGGACGTTACGTGCGCCTCTCGGTAAAGGACACTGGTGTGGGAATGACCGAAGACGTACGATCCCGCGCATTTGAGCCCTTCTTCACCACGAAACCACCGGGCCGTGGCACGGGACTGGGATTGGCCATGATCTTCGGAATCGTCAAGCAGAGTGGCGGCTATGTCTGGATTTCTAGCGCGGTGGGAACAGGTACCGCCTTCGACATCTATTTTCCGCGCGTGGACGAAGCAGCGCCTGCCCTGGGTGGAGGGCTGGAAGTGCAAAGCGAATCTCCACAAGGCACAGAAACTATTCTGGTGTTGGAAGACGAAGAATCTCTGCGGGAAGTCACCTGCGAGATGCTCACCGCCGGGGGCTACAGCGTTTTGGAGGCTACTCAAGGTGGCCAGGCTATCGCGCTGGCTCGACAATACATGGGACCGATCCACCTGATGATTAGCGACGTGATACTGCCGGACATAAGTGGACCCTCGGCTGTGGCGGCGGTGCAAGCGGCACATCCCGAAACAAGAGTTCTATTTGTCTCTGGTTACGCCGAGGGCTCCGTGGTGCAAGAAATCATTGAAGGAGGAGGCGTCCTGTTGCAGAAACCCGTTTCACGAAGCGACCTCTTGAGAGAAGTGGATGAGATTCTCCATCTGCGTAACCCCTCCGCCGACGGCGTTCAATCTCAATAAATGACACCAATGTCTCAACTCGGCCCGGGTGCGCCAGTACCTGGGCCGGCATCGTCAATCGGGCGGGTCACTTCGCCGCTTCGAGCAAAGCCGAACTCACCAACATCTATAACGCCTACGGCACGGCGTCGACCTATGCTGCCGACTACAACGACATCAGCTACTGGTCAATCGTGTCATTTTACCCGCGCTGAATCGGTGTGAAGCGTGCGGGAAGGCGGAGTCAGACCACCCGAAAGCAGGCCGTCCGTACAAGCGTGACGCCCGCATCCCCGAGTGGCACGGTTGGCACGCGGCACGCCGGGGTCTTGGGAGCAACCTCTACCGCCTCGGAGTACCGGACGTTGTGATTCAGCGGATTCTACGGCACGCCAACGTCAGCACCACGGCAACGTACTACATCAAGACGGCAGCCGATGATGTTCGAAGTGCGATGGACAGGCTGGAAACCTATATCGAGCAGTCGAGACCCATTGGGACCGAAACCCTAGAGCAATCGGAAAACGGCTCTGAAATTACGGTTCCCCGGCTTCAGTGAAGTGCTGCCTGCGCGAACCGGACAACGCAACACTCTGATGACTGAGGTCGGCCACGGCATATCGATTCCATTTGCGGTGTGGTCGCCGGACTCCGCGCTGTATTTTCAAGACCTTCTCGTGCCGGGAGAACCGGTTTACCGGGTTCAGCCGGGCGTCTCGGGTCCGCACCGCGTCTACAGTTTCGAGGATATTTTGCAGGCGGGCGCCATGCGCTGCAGGTTTGAGGGCTTCGCCCCGGACGGCACTTTGCTCGTTCAGGTCAGCCTCGGCGGCGGCGACGTCTATGCCCTCACCGTCAATCGTCCCTGACACGCCATCTGGGGGGACTCCCTTATCCGCAAAGCGTCTGGGCCTGCTTGTTGTGGCGGTTATTTCCGTTTGCGAAGTTTCCTTCCGTCAAGCTCGAGATCGATCGCTGCAAGTGACCGGGTTGCCCATTTCGGGGTTGGTCCAACTGTCTGAAAATGTTGATCGTAATCTTTCTCCGCCCTGATTCTGGTTCGTAGTTGACGTAACATCCCGCGGCTGTTGAAAAACTCACTCACCAGAAAATGCCTGAAAAAACTTTGCGCTAGGATGCCCTACAAACGACTTTGGTTGTGCTCGGGACCCGATAATCCTCCGCAGTTGGCCTCGGTTGAAGTGGTCGATACCGCGAGCAATTCCTTGACGGCGACCATAACCATTAGGAATCTGCTCGGGCAGACACCCAGCGTCAATGCCGTAGGGAATCAGATTTGGGGGATTGATACTGTCTCGAATCAAGTCGTAGATGGTCCGCCGCCGAGTAGGATTTGGCTCGGCAGTTTACATCAGGGGGATCATCCATGAACATCGCATCTATCGGCATCGATCTGGGCAAGACTACCTTTCACCTGGTTGCATTGGGAGAGCGCAACAAGATTCTGCCGCGCAGGAAATTCTCACGCTCGCAATTGCTTGCCTACACCGCCAACCTGCCCGCGTCAGTAATCGGTCTAGAGGCATGCGCGGGATCGCACTTCCTAGGTACTGTGCTGCGCGAGCAAGGACATCAGGTGCGACTGATCCCGGCCTTACTGCGGACTCCACGTCGTTTCCACGCGCACCGGCATTTCGTTCTTAACAGGCATCGTTAACAACGACGGCGGGTCGATCTTGAAATCGGAGAGCGTTGCGGGAATGGTCCCCGAGATCTGGGTTTCGTTGCCTTGCGTCACCACTTGAAAAGGGACCTGCTTATACTGCGCTGTTTGCCCGGCAAACTGGATCTCCAGATCAACCAGAATGTTTGCCGATGCGGACGCCGTCTCCGGCAACCGGGTGCGAACCATCACCATCGGAAACTCTGCACCGCGCGTCACTTGGATCATGTGCAGGTCGCGGTTGCTGTCCCCCGAATCGAAGGACTTGACCGGCGCCGCGATCAGAAAATCGCACTGTCCCTGGTGGCAGACGCCCTTGCCGCGCGCCGCGTGACTCACGCCCTCGGACTGGTGCAACGGGTGAGAGATGTGGTAGGTCAGAGTGCTCTGCTTGAGAGTCCACTGCCGGTCGGTTGCAAAAAGCCTGGGCAGCGCCAGAAGCAAAACCACTATAAGGATTTTCCTGTGCATAATTTCAGCTCAGAACTTCACCGACACGGACAAAAGCGCGGCTCCAAAGGCCCCCGCCGTCACAATGGCCACCGGCCCGTGCGCAGCTGCAATCCCATGAACCTTTTCACCTTTGCTTTTCTGATCGAAGGCCATTGCTCCTAGGATCGGAGTCAGGATCATCCCCGGGCCATGAATCCAGGCGAGGGTTTTGTGCAGACGGATCGCGCCGCGTGTTTCAGTGCCCGGCACTTTGGGCGCGCGGATGGCATAGTACGCGGTAATTCCGTACAGGTCGCCCGTCAGTGCTCCCAGCGCGACATGCAGGTCGCGGGACGCTGTGCCGGTGCTTTTGCCGCCGGCGCTGGCCGAAGTGATCAGCGTCGCCAGCAGGGGAACAGCCGTGATCAGTCCCATACGTTGGTGGATCTTGAGCATGTGCGTGCGCTTGTCGAGCAGCGCCTGCCGCGCGGCGTCGCTTTGAGTCTCGACCTTTGAAAACCCCAGGTCTTCGAGCGAGGGCGCGGCCTTGCTGCTGGAAGGAGCATTTGGCAAGTCGGCGGTCGTCTGTGGTGCGGGTGCCCCCGGTGGGGCTTGTGGGACAGTTAGAGTTAGGTCCGTTGTTTGCATGGCCCCCGCCGTAAGCGTCACTTTGGCTACTTTCGTGTCGAAGCCTTCCGCTGCGACGCAAACCTCGTAGTCCCCGGGCGCGAGGTTGGACACTGTGTAGAGTCCGGCCGAGTCAGTCTGGATCTCCACCGACTCACCCGTGTACAAGCTCTTGACCGAGACCTTCGCGTTGGGCACAACCTTCCCCGAAGCGCTTGTAACGGTACCGGACAGCGTCGCATTGTCGTTTGCCTCCTGCGCCCACAACGGATGCGAGTTTAGTACAAAAATCAGTGCAAGCCCCACACCAAAGACGACCTTGGTCTTCACTGTCATTTCAAGTTTCCTCTGGAGTTGCGAGACTGATGGCTATTGTATTTGTGAAGAGATGCTACGAGGAAGGCAGAGGATGTATCGCCCCCACGTCGGAGAGACCCTCCGCCGGATTGAACCATGTGCCTTGGCGAGTTTAGCGGTCAGTTGACCTCGGCCCAGGGTTTTTCAGTGTGAGGCCCTGATTTCGCCAATCATGCCCGGGGCATGGCTTTTGGTTGCCGGGACAGCGAAAACAGTGCAGAATGAGCGCATTCACGGGGCTGGAAAGAGATGTTCCGCTTAACGCGCCGGACCCAGTTTGTTTATCTCCTCGTCCTTGCGTTCTTGTTACCGGGGTCGTCCGGCTGTTCCTATTCGGAACACCGCCGGGCAAAGGCCATCGCACGCGGATATCAGCTGTTCGAAATGCACTGCAGCGGCCGCCACGGCAAAAGAAGGCTCGACCTTGAGAAGGTTCCTCCTGACCTGCGCGGTGTCTTCGATAGCAGGTCCCTTCCCAGCGGGAGAACCGCCACCGATGATATGGTTCGCTCCACCATACTGACCGGGCGAAGCGGCATTATGCCTTCGTTCGAGGGAAGCCTGAGCGATGAAAACATCCAAGACATCATTCTCTACCTGCACACGCTCAAGGCGCCCGCAATAGCATCGCGATAGCACTCAGTGACCCGAAAAAGGAACGGGGCCAGGCCACGAGTACTTGGCGGCGCGAAGGGGACCATCGGCGACCACGGTCACGCTGCCCAAAATCCCTTTCGCAATTAGCTTTGCAAGTACCTGTATCTACGAGGTCACAAGATTAGCGTGGGGCTGCCCGAAAACAGATGTTTTTGGGTCAGCACGGTCGAGACGCGGCGGATTTTGAGTCCCTCCTCCCGTTTCTCCATCTTCTGCAAATCCGCATGGTTACAAGCCTTCTCCCAATCTCGTGAGTGTGGTCCGTACGGTTCCGTGAGGGTCCGTGGAGATCAAATGGTCACGAATTGGTCACGCCAGCCCGGCCACCCTGGGGTCTCGCTTTGCGCCGGGGTTAGTGTAACGGTGCTCTTTCGCGTACAAACCGGACTTCCCCATTTTGTTACGAAATTGGACAGGGCGTGGAAAGAGCTAGGGGCGCCCGGCAGATGGGGTGTACTATGTCGGACGCTGTTGCGCTTCTCTGACTCGTTGGAACGAGCCTTTCGCCGTTTATTCCTTCCAGCGAGGAGCTCTCGCTTAGCAGCCCGGTTCGTATACTATCTAGTGTCCGCGAAGAACAAACTTCTCGCCAGCTTGCGTCTTGTGCGCATACTGGGGGAGAACACGAGAACCTGCCATGACGGTTGCGACGCGGTCCTTCACCAAATCTCAGCTAGACGAGGTATTTCAAGCCAACCCGATCCGAGAGGTGGATTTCGAGATTCGGTTCGACCCGCGGCTTCGCGTTGCACCCGAAATGTGGCGTTTCCAAGAGGACCTAGAAGCGGAATACCCAGAGGTGGCGCTCGAAACAGCGTTGTTGCCCAATGGTGCCACGGTCAGTGTCACAGTCTTCCAAAACCGCAGGAATGCGCGCGTCATCAAGGTCTCGCCGCAAAATATGGCTTTGGCATTTTCAGCCTACAGCAGTTTCGAGGATTTCAAAGAGGAAGTTCTCAGGCGAAGCGGCAGATTCTGCGAAATCTTTAATATTTCATCGCTGACACGTGTCGGGCTTAGGTACGTGAACGAAATTCCCTTGCCCACTCAGCAACCAGAGTCCTTGATAGCCTTTGTAAAACCGCTGGTGGAATTTGATCGCATTCCGCTGGATTCGGTTCAGCAGTTTGCACTTCAGATGGCCGCGAAGTTGGACGATCACATGATCCTGGTCCGCACGGCGCTGCTCTCGGGGCCCATTCGCACGTACGTCCTAGACATTGATGCCTACGCGGAGACAGTGAAAGCCACACCCGAGATAGGTGTGTTGCTTGATCGCTTCCATGACAGTGTCCAGCGGGTATTCCTGGATCATGTGACAGATGATTACAAACAGGTGATGCGAGGGAACAAGTGAGCTCTACGCCGTTGCAGTCGATGAGCAATTCAGCACCTGTCTATGCGGATCCGGCTGCAACCATGGGTGGAGGGACGCCGCTGATTCTGGCTGTTTCTGCCAGCAGAGCTGGGGAATATCATCTCACCGTTAAGCTGCAACTCCTCCAAGCCTACGAGCGTGCAATATTCGAACTCCAACAGCAGGTCGTTCATTACAAGGCCCTCGTTGAGGGCTTGCTCCCAAGGCCAGAACCACCCGAGCAGTTGCGGCTTGAAGCCACGCCACTCAACGCAGCCAGCGTGCGATTGCTCAATAGCATCGTGGAAGCCAGGATGCCGATATATCCGGTACGCGGGAGCGATGAACCAGAAGAGACTTGAGACATGTACGTTGACGCAGCCCAAATGGAAAGGGACTGCCTCCGGCAGGGTGATGTTCTTGACGCTGTAGCATTCCCAATCTTCGAGAGCGATTCAGCCTTGCTCGGCAAGATCGATCACGGGAGCCGCATCGAAATTCCCCACCCCAAGATCGTTGCAATTCCGCGCGAGCACCGCAGCCAGAAGGATTGCGTCACGATGCAAATGAAGACAAGATTCGCTCCCGGTGCAGTGCTTGCACACTGTTGTGAGTTGGAACTTAGGAATGGGAAGTGTCTCCTGCCGATGATCGCGATCGCGCGTTTAGTTTCGCTGAAAACGTCGATTGTTAGGGAACCGGAGAAGCTCGCGAGCCTCAGAGCCAACAGGGATCCGCGCCCGCCGGAAGCCTCCGGCTATCTCGATTATTTTTACTTGTCTGCACACGAAGCGATCGGTGGTGTTGAATGGGTTGCCGACTTTTCTCAGATAGCATCCATTCCTGGTGCCGAGTATCAATACTTATTGCAGCGGAAGGTGCTCCAGTTGACAGACCGCGAACGAGTAAAGTTCAAAATCAAGCTCGCCGCATACTTGGGACGGCTCACCGATGAAGAACATGAGCAGGGACTGGAAAGTCCATGGGTTGATCTCTCCTAAGAGGCGGATTCTGTAGCCGCGCCTCTGCGAACCGTGAGGAGCAAATTAGATGTGCGAGTACGCGACCAGAACGTGACCGGTTCGTAGCAAAACGTAAAATCCCTTGAACGCCTGGCCATGTGGTAGTCTTCGCTGAAGACCCGATGATTCAGCAATCATTGGCATGAACGCAATATGCTCGCACCCGCAGAAACACGACTGCTTCGTGCTCGACTTCCAGAACAACAGCGAGGCGATAACCTTCGCCTTCCAGGACTACTACCGCACCACCCTGCTTGCGGAGGAGACCGATCCCAACAAGCTGCATGACTTAAAGGCGGCGATGGACGCTGCCCAGGTGTATACGCCGGAGCAGGTGCAGCAGGTGGTGGAGTTGTTTCTCAGTGGCGCGGACCGCGACAAGCTAGACCCGATCCTAGATGCGTGCGTGGCGGTTTATGTGGAGAGGCTTGATGAGGACGGCCAAGTGGACTTCAAGGGCAAGCCAAGGTCTTCTGCCGCACCTACAGCTTCCTTTCGTCGGTGATTCCCTACAGCAACGCGGAGTGGGAGAAGCTTTCGATCCTGCTCAATCTGCTGACGCCCAAGTTGCCCGCTCCCCAGGAGGAGGATCTCTCTAAGGGCATCCTCGAAGCCATAGACATGGACAGCTACCGCGTGGAGAAAAAAGTGGCCATGAAAATTGCGCTGGCGGACAAGGATGCCGAGATCGAGCCGGTGCCGACCGATGTTCACGGCCACAAGCCCGAGCCCGAACTAGATCGCCTGAGCAACATCCTCAAGACGTTCAATGAACAGTTCGGCACGCTATTCACCGACGGCGACCGCGTCGTGAAGCGCATCAAAGACGACATCGCGCCCAAGGTCGCGGCCGACGCCGCATACCGGAACGCGAAGGAGAACACTCCGCACACAGCGCGTATGGCTCACGACCAGGCGCTGGCGAAGGTGATGCAGCACCTTTTGAAGGACGACACGCAGGTCTACAAGCAGTTCGTCGAGAACGAGGCGTTTAAACGCTTCGTCGGCGACATGGTGTACGCGCTTACGAGCCAGTGATGAACAATAGCCCCTTGCAACGTGTGCCGCAATAACTAGCAACATACGACCAACAAACTGCGCACTGATGCTCTCCTCATAGCTGGGGATTACACATGAGCAATTCATCGAGCGGAATCTCAGCAGCACGGCGACTCCAAAAGGTACGCGCGCAGTGAAGGCTGACCCGGTGCTCTTTCTTACTGACGCGCAAGTATGTAAATGGCATCGTTTGCATTTTACGCGAATCCACAAATGGTTCGATCTAGGGTCGGTATAATTTTGAGCGGTTCAACTTGGGGAAGCCGAATGGACCCGAACTTCGCAGCCTTGGTTGAGGCACTGGCACCAAAACTAGAGCGCCTATGCTCGATGACCCCACTCCGCGCTGGCAAGCTACCGCTTGATATGCCAGTTTCAGGCGTCTACCTATTCACAGAAAACGGACGACACATGTATGTCGGGCGTTCAAACGTGCTGAGAAAACGTTACGGTCGCCATTGTCTGCCGGGTGCGACATACAAACAGGCTGCGTTTGCGTTTCAACTTGCGCGGAAGGCGACGGGAAAGACCAAAGCAGCATATGTGGCAGGGAAAGAGAGCCGAAAGGGTCTGATGGAGGACCCTGTCTTCAGGACCGCGTTCGAAGCTGCAAAAGAACGGATACGGGAAATGGATTACCGTTACGTTGAGGAACCCGATCAGAATCGGCAGGCGTTGCTCGAAATTTATTGCGCTATTGTCCTTTCGACCCCTTACAACGATTTCAAAACGCACTGACAGAACCGGAACCATTCTCAAATGTCGGCACCGACTTCATCCGTCATTCCGCATGGACATGCGTGTTGCGCAAGCAGTGAACGGCGTTAGAATCGTGACGGGGTGCGCGTATGTTCGCTATTTACCGCATGAACAAGACTGACTGTGAGTTCGTTCGCAACGTAACCCTTGCGGGAGTTCTTTGCGGTCACATCGCTGACACGGCAAAGACGATGAAACCCAAGAAGGACGACACGATGCCGTGGGCGTTGTCGGGATTTGATCTATGTCGCGCAGTGATCACTGAGCACGGTATCGAAGAACGTGCGGAGTCGTGCAAAGTCGTCTGCGATGCCACATACACACGAGCGGATGCCCTGATTTTAGAAATCAATCATGTGTGGGGGTTTTCGTACGGCCCGTGGACACCCATCTTGCTGCGAATGTCGGTTCTGTTTGAAGACGAACGGCCAAAAGGGAAGAAAACGACAGTGGACTGCTTTCCGTCGGACTCACGACAGCAGGACGTTATTCACGAGTTCCTGTACCTGCAACGTGGGCACAGTGAGGGCACATGCAGTTGGGGAAGAACGGGTATGGTGAATGCCGCTCTACTCTATCCAGATGCTTTGGCGCATCTCTTGGGGAAAATCGGATTCACCCAAGAATCTTGATTCCGGCTGATACCGCATCGTTGCTGAACTATCGCTTGAATTTGTAATCGATGACTTTCTCGCTCCTGCATTTAGTGCAGATTGCGATCACTCGCACGTGATGGGCTGGCTTCTTTCTCTGCTTCGCCATCTTCGTACGTTGGATAAGGAACTTGTGATTCTCGCACGGAACGCAGAAAAGATTTGTTGTTTTCGGGTCTTCCTCATCGTTCCAGAAATAGATTCGAGGTTTTGTCATAGCGACGCGAATATAGCACGGATTACGCAAAGATCGCATTCACCTTCTCCCGCACCTGTTGGCTACGCGAGGGCTTCAGGTAACGCATCGTGCTTTCCATGTCGGAGTGACCTAACCACTCCTGGACAAGCCATCCGGCGGCGGTCAACAGCTCGTCGATGTTCTCCCGCGCCCGGTCTTCGGGGGTGATAGGCATACGAAAGGCAAACTAGATTGATTAAACAACGGGGGAAGCCGGATGTTTCGCCAACTAACGAGACATTCCCTATGAAGCAGGAAGCACGGCACCCGTCTGCCGCCTCTAACCCGCTGCCGCAAAATGCGAGGATTTCGGAGTTTCGATCCTCAAGTTTCTCTGGT
>Ga0187818_10000004_pt1 | contig 63170 bp, 57 predicted proteins | sample NC_wetland_sal_i_14_FD_130581 | JGI IMG/M metagenome (GOLD analysis project Ga0187818, IMG submission 130581) | Wetland sediment microbial communities from Neuse River Estuary, North Carolina, USA - SO4_3 | ecosystem: Environmental > Aquatic > Freshwater > Wetlands > Sediment | place: USA... | reverse complement strand
TTGCGCATCACCGGCCAAGTAGGACCGAAGCCTTTCTAGGCCGCGATAATAGTGGTGTCGGACGTTTATGAATGTTTCGTTCCTCCGTTGCGCTATTTCCTTCAACGTCAGACCCTCAAAGAACGCCATTTCGATGGTCTGTCTTTGGTGGTCGGGAAGTGTCGCGAGAATTTCAGTTGTCAAATGGACGCTTTCCTGCAATTCCAAACGTGTAGGCGACCAAAGAGTCTTAGACTCGTCGACCGCATCCAAATCAAGCTGGCTGTAGGCCTGTCGAACAAGCAAGTAGTTTCGCCGACTGATGCTTCGGCTATACGCGTATTGAAGAAGCCACACTTTAAGAATTCCCCTAGCAGGATCAAATTGTCCCGCCTTCCGATAAATTTCCAGAAATACGGTCTGCGTGAGATCTTCAGCTTCGCCTGCATCCGCAAGGATACGCAAGGCGGTCACGTGAACGAGACGGTGGTAACGTTTGAAGACGACCGCGAATGCATCTGTATTACCGGCCTGCAGTTCTTGCATCACCCGTTCATCGCTCAGGCCTAATAGGGCCGGATAGGGGATGCGGCCGTGGCTATCCTTGAAATTCGGTTCTGATATGCTCATGCGTCCACAAAGAATATCCATTTCTATATCACAGGAAAAACCAAAAAATACGACGGAAAACTTATATTTTCGGCGTGGGACAAAGTGCTGACCTAGCAGGGATACTATGAATAGAAAGAACCGTCTGGATGTTCAAAAGGCCTGGACATACATCTTGAGATTTCCGCTTCCCCAGTTCTGGCAGAGCAGCTTCATCTTCTGATTGAAAATCTCTAGGAAGGTATGCCCAAAAGGAACATTGATCACCAATTGTCATGACTCCCTTTCACGTGGCTCGGCCACGATCAGAAGCCCGCGTTCCGAGTGAACCATGTCGGTCCTTCCCGGCTGATGTCACTTGCCCTGATCCGCTGCTCTAGCCATCGGTAGTCGTATTCGCTCGAACCGCCATAATTCGCGATAAACATTATTGAATTCGCTTTCAGGAGCGTTGTGATATTCACTTCTTCCAACGTTTCTGCAGATTTCTGTGGAGCTTCGAGAGCATCCCCGCGCTCTCCAGTCTCCAAGTGTGTAGGGCCCAATGAGGGGAACCCGTGCCGACGATTGTGACCACTTGCAGTAGACCGATTCCAAGGAACGCTATTCACCTGCTGTGCCGATTTCCTATCCGCTCGACCGCCCGCCTCATCTCACCCTTCGATTGGGTGTCCTGACCATGCCTCTCACCGACTGCAAGTTTGTCTGGAGGAACGGCAAGATCGTTCCCTGGCAGCAAGCAACCGTCCATGTATCCTGCCACGGGCTGCACTACGGCACCGGCGTGTTCGAAGGGGTACGCTGCTACGACACTCCCTCCGGCCCGGCCGTGTTTCGCCTAGGCACCCACCTCGATCGGTGGTTTGCATCCGCCCGGACCTACGGCATGGCTTGGCCCTACTCACGGCACGATCTCGCCCGCGCCGTGCTGGAGGTCATCCGTGCGAACCAATTTCGCGAGTGCTACATCCGGCCCATTGCCTTCTATGGTTCGCACACTCTCGGCATCAACCCAAAAGGGTGCCCAACGGAGCTGGCCATCCTGGCCTGGCCGTGGGGAACCTACATGGGCGCGGATGCTCTCGTGAGCGGGATCGACGTCTGTATCTCGGCTTGGCGGAAATTCAGTTCACAGGCCATTCCGGCGGGGGTCAAGGCCTGCGGTCAATACCTCAATTCTGTCCTGGCCGCCCAAGACGCCGCCGCTCGTGGATTCGGAGAAGCCCTGTTGCTCGACGATGCCGGCAATCTCGCGGAAGGCTCGGGCGAAAACCTGTTTGTCGTCCGCAGAAATCGCCTGTTCACCAACGACCAGAAAAGCCCGGTGCTCCTCGGCGTGACGCGGGACAGCGTCATCCGCATCGCCATCGACCTCGGTATGGACGTCTTTCTTCGAAACCTCGAACTCGACGATCTTATGGGAGCCGAAGAAGCGTTTCTGACCGGCACGGCTGCGGAGATTACCCCCATCGCCACCGTGGATATGGAACCAATCGGCCAGGGAACCCGCGGCCCGGTCACCACCAAGCTCCAGGAGGCCTATCGTAAAGCGGTCTTGGGGCGGACCTCCCAATATCATGATTGGTTGACCTATGTCACGCGACACTAAAAACGGAACCTCAGGAAAGAACTCCTCTATGGGAGAGAAAAGAGCCCCGAGACGAGCGTCAAAAGCAGATAGATGTCGGGCCCTCAACTTCGGCGACGGCCGGTCTCATGAGCGCCTCCAATCGTGTTGTCGGGCAACCCTCCCTCGTAGTGGTCGGGAGGAGCGTTGGCCACGTCTCGCACGATCTGAGCATCCGCACCAGGCACCGAACCACACTGCGCGCGCGGACCCGCTGCGAGCAAGCCACCCTTGAAGGCCTCCTCGCCCTGAATGTCATCGAGCGTTGGGCCGTCTCCGCATCATGAATCATCTCCCGGATTCAGGCGAGGGCCTCCCTTTGCCTCTGACATGCGATTTTTGGCCAGAATGGAGGGTGGTTCGGCTGCCCGTCTCGTTTTGTTCATACGCCATAAACATTATTAAACTCCGATGTCGCCTATTTGTGATAACTACCCCCAGCAGGAACAGGGCTCCCCGCCGCGTGTTCAAGGACTGTACGTGCTCGTGGAGAAGATCGACTCGCCGCCGGTTGCGGAGACGCCATTGAGGGCCAAGCCAATGCGCCAGAACACCTGCACAGGAGGTGTCGCGGCTGGTTGTGCGCACGTGATGCCCGTGGGCTCGAGAGGTGCCCATGTCTCATGCGCTTGCCGAAGAATGGAGCACGAGATTCTCTCCATCGGCCAGGGCGATCAAGTCCACCATGCTATTTGACGGAGGTAATAGAGGTGCAAGGACGAATCAAATGGTTCAACAACTCGAAGGGTTATGGCTTTATCGGGCGGGAGGATGGCCCGGATGTTTTCGTTCACTATTCCGGAATCCTGGGTGAGGGCTATCGCACTCTCAAGGAGGGTGACCATGTTGAGTTTGAAATCGTCCGAGGACCCAATGGCCTTCAGGCTGCAAATGTTAGAAGGCTAGACTGAGGAGGGCTGATTCGAATCATTGGTAGAGAACCTCCTCTGCCGGGCTCCCTTTACTGAATCTCAACTTTCTTGCGGCAAGTTTTTGCGGGTAGGAAAAATGGTCAACGAAGCATGCGGTTTGTTCGGTTTGCTGATGTTTCTTCTCGGCGCAGGTGTCGGGGCCGTGCTGATTTATGTTCCGTACGGTTTTAAGATTGCGAACCTTCGCCGCAAACTTGAAAAGCTTCAACCGTAGACGGTGGCCGCAGCAAGGAGGCACGTGAAGGGAAGTACCTTCTATAAACGCAATCTGTAAACCATCATGGACGATGCCCGAACGTTCTGCGTAAACGAACTCAGCGGGAAGATTCTGAAACAAGCCGTGAACAAGCAATTCTGACGTAAAGCGGGAGCTGCAATTCATAAGTGAAAGTTCGATTTTGCATCCGCTTCGGTCCCCCGACTCCTATGCGTGAAGCTATTCAGACAAACTCAGCGCCCTTGCCCCGCGGCCAGTATTCGCAAGCCGTGCGAGCCGGCAACCTTTTGTTCACTTCCGGACAATTGCCGTTCGACCGGGACGGGAACCTCGTCAACGGCACAATAGCCGCGGAAACCACCCAAGCACTCGAAAACATCCGCGCCATCATCGAAGCCGCCGGCGGCACTATAGCCGACATCGTGCAGTGTACGATCTACATCAGCGACATCGCCCATTTGGCGGAAGTGGACGGAATCTACGGCTCTTTCTTTTCGGCAGCCCCCGTGCTCCCAGCACGCGCGGTCGTGCCCGTCAAAGAGATGCACTACGGTGTCCGCATCGAGATTCAGGCTGTGGCGCTGCTCGACAGAGGCTAGCTCCAAACGGGGCGCTGGCTCTTTTGGGGAAGCTCAAAGGGGGGCTTATGACTGAAAACAACAATGGCCCTTCCTCAGACATGGGCCTCCCCCACCAAGAAATACAGGATATTCACAGGACCTGAATGGCGACTCACACCTATTCCCTATTGTACTGAAAAATAGGTACTTAACAACGGTTCCCGTAGAGAATGCATCCACGCAGCGCACCTAAACCTCCTCCGCCCTCCAAATCGTTTGGCACAAATCGGGCGTTTCCGAGGAATACTACAGTAAGGGAACCCGACCCAAACATCCGCAAGCTTCCGAATCACGAGGGTTTCGAAACAAGCCGTGGAACTCATGCAGCTCGAGATGTTGGTGGCTGTGGTGGAAGAGGGTAGTGTCCGCGGCGCCGCCGAGCGCGTGTTCCGCACCCAACCTGCTGTTAGCATCGCGGTGCGCAAGCTCGAAGAAGAGTTTTCGACGCCGCTGTTCGACCGCTCCAAACGATACGAATTCCGGCTTACCCAGGCGGGAGAATCTCTTTACCGCTACGCGAAACGCATGCTGAGTTTGCGCAAAGAGGCCACCTCGGAACTGGACGACATCGCACAACTTCGGGTTGGTCGCCTGCGGGTCGGCGCGAACGAGAGTATCAGCCTGCATCTCCTTCCTAGGCTCGCCAAGACTTTTCTCCAGCAGTATCCGGCGACGCGCATGGAGCTTACCTGTGCCCGCTCCGAAAGTCTTCTTGCGGATCTGAAACTGCGGAAGCTCGATTTGGCGCTGGTCTCCTTCCGGCCACAGGACGCCGATTTCGAATCGTCGTTCATCCTGCAGGATGAACTGGTGCTCATCACTCGCCCGAACCATGCTCTGGCCTCGAGAGAAAAGGTGCAGTTCCAGGATCTGGCGGGGGAGCCGCTCTTGATGATGGACGTTTCCCAGCCCTCGCCGTGGCACAAGCGGGTCACCGACGCCTTCGTGCGCTCCAAAATTCCCTACCATCTACAAGTCGAGAATGCACCGATCGAGACCATCAAGAAGATGGTGGCGATCGATCTGGGAGTGGGGTTTGTGCCTCTGCTCTGTGTACGGGAGGAACGGGACCGCGGTGAGCTGGCCGTTGTCGAAGTCGAGGGGTTCCACGAAAAACGTTCGGTGTGGCTGGTCCGGCGCTGGGGACTCGTTTCGCCTGTGGCGGTGGCCTTTTCTCAGGTCGCGGTCAAGTTCGGCGAGGAACTGCAGAACGCTCAGGCTGTGCAGGGTCCGCGATTCCTGACCGGCCAGGAATCCATTCCAAACAAAGACTCCAAACTCGTCATGGTGAAGCGCCGGGCGTGAACTTCCCGTGAATTTCCGACTCGCGATGCCGACCAACATTGCAGCCGGCGCTCCCGTAAGCAGCTCCGCCCGAACGATGCGCTTCAGATGAAATCAAGCTGGGTTGTTGCAAGGCCTGGATCTGACGGTCTCGCCCCCTATCCATTGCCGTTGATGACCGCAGCCGCCAACTGCCAAATCACCTTGCCGTCGCCGCTCTTCCAGCGGATTTCGTGGCTCCTGCAACGTTCCGTCCAAGCAATGAGGTACCGATTGCCGCGACCATCTCGAAGCCACATGATTTGCAACGGAAGATGCCCGATATGGGTACGCTGGCTCAGGAGCAAGCACTTGATCGAATACGCTGCTCGGCGACTGCTGAAACCATGCCAGGTCCTTCAGGTAAGGCATTTTTTATCCTTTGAGGTCGATAGACCCGCCCTGGTGCAAACGCCGCGCGTTCGCCGCGGGTGCGCAGGTGAAAGCCCGCAGGACTCAATCAGAAGTTTACTCCATCGGGAGTGAGCATGATCTTCCCCGCAAACCCGCTTTGCAGCAGATGGAACGCGTCCTCGAAATGCTCCAACGATCGTTGTTCCCCAAACAATGGATCGAGACGCAGATGTCCACCTCTAATCAGGGCGGACATCTGCACCCAGGTCTCAAACATCCGCCGCCCGTAGATCCCCTGGACGGTCACGCCTTTGAAGATCACATCGTTCACGAGATCGATCGGCACGGATTCCGTGGGAATTCCCAGCAACGATGCGCGGCCACCGGCCCGGAGAGCGCGGAATCCTTGTTGTATTGCGACGGGATTGCCGGACATCTCGAGCAGCACATCCACGCCCGTTCCGTCTGTGTCCGACTTGATGCGGGCAACGGAATCGGTTTCGGCTGGATCGAGCACTACGTCCGCGCCCATTTCACGCGCCATCCGTCGGCGCGACCCATTGGTTTCCGCGGCATAGACTGTGGAGCTCCCGCACGCTTTCGCGACCGCAATGGCCATCAATCCGATAGGACCGCAGCCGGTGACGAGAACTGTCCTTCCTGCGATAGGGCCCGCGAGAACTGTGTGCACGGCATTCCCGAGCGGATCGAGAATCGCGCCGTAGCGCTCGGGAATGACCGCGTCCAACTTCCAAATATTGGGAGCGGGAATCTGGACAAATTCCGCAAACGCACCATCCTGATCGATGCCGATCACGCTGACGTTTTGACAGACGTGGGCTTCGCCGACCCGGCACGGATGGCAACGACCGCAGTTGATATGCATCTCGGCGCTGACGAAGTCGCCGGCCTTCACCGCGGAGACTTCCCTTCCCACACGTTCGACGCTTCCGCAAAACTCGTGGCCAAGCGTTACGGGCGGCTTGATCCGCCCGGCGGACCACTGATCCCAGTTGTAAATGTGCAGGTCCGTCCCACAGATCGACGCGGCCTTGACGCGTACCAACACCTCCGCCGGACCTGGCGAAGGAACAAGCACTCTTTCGAGTGACAGGCCCGGACCATTGTTCATCTTTCGAAGCGCTTTCATTATCAACGCCATGCTCGCAAGTCCTCCGCCGGACGGCACGATTCCGGCTGCCGAAACCACAAAAGAACAATCTCGCTTGGATCAAGCCACGCAGGGCTACCCGGGCAGTGCGTCCCCAAGCCGCCAGCAAGCAATCCCGGAATGAACGGTTTGGATCTCCTGGGAAAGAGTGGTGGGCTCCCACAAAACTCGGCACCGGCCTCATTGATTCCCCGCCTCGCTGTGCGCGGTCTCCGCTGCACTGCGGTGCCAGGAAATCGGGCCCTCACATCCTGTTCAGTTCTCATTCACTCGTTACGCTCTTTGGCTCCATGTGCTTCGAATACCGTTTTGCCCCCAACTACCGTCCGCAATACCTTGGTCGCGAGAATTTGCTCGGCCGGAATCGTCGTCACGTCCCGGTCCAGCACGACCAGATCGGCCCATTCTCCGGGAAGCAGCTTGCCCTTTGTTTTTTCCATGAATTCCGCGTAGGCCGCACCCGACGTGTACGCTTCGATGGCTTCTTCGATCGTGAGTGTCTCTTCAGGAAAATACTCTTTCGTCCCTGCTTCGTTCTTGCGCGTCACCGCAGCGTAGAGTCCCCGGAAGGGAGTCAGCGGCTCGACAGGGTAGTCCGTGCCGAACGCAAGCGGCACGCCCGCATTAAGAAACGATCGCCAAGCATATGAGGTAGCAGCCCGTTCCGGCCCCAGGCGGCTCATCGCCCAGTTCATGTCCGTGAGCAAGTGGTTCGGTTGCATCGATGCGATCACGCCCAGTTTCGCGAAGCGGTCGATTTGTCCCCAAGTGGTGACCTGCGCATGCTCGACGCGCAGACGGGAGCCTGCCTGGCTGCCAGTGTCTTGCTCCTTTGCATGCGCCTTTGCATCCTCGAAGGCCGAGAGCGCCATTTCTACGCCGCGGTCGCCGATGGCGTGGAAACCAATCTGGAACCCGGCGGCGAGCCGTTCTCTCGTCAAATGATTGAGCGTCATCTGATCGTATTGTGGCAACCCGGAGTTCTTTGGATCGTCCGCATAGGGAGCCAAAAGTGCCGCCGTGCGCGAGCCGAGCGAGCCGTCCATGAAGCCCTTCAGCATGCCCGTTCGCAGCATGGGATCGTTTTTCGAATGATGCTCGCGTTCCCGCTCAAGTGTCTCGAGGGAATCATCAAAGGCGAGCCATTCTGTGATCCTCGCGGTGAGTTTGCCTTCGCGCTCGAGCTCTTCGTATACGAGGAAATCCTGCCAGCTCGAATTGTCCTGAAGGCTCGTCAGTCCCCACTCGGCCGCTTCCGCGAGGGCCAGCTCGATGGCTTTCCGGCGTTCTGCCAGCGTCACTTTAGGAATGACTTTGTCAACCGCCTCGCGTGCACCTTCCCGCAAAATGCCGGTCGGCTCCCCGTGCTCGTCATGATCGATCTTTCCTCCTTGTGGGTCCGGTGTGAGCTTGTTAATTCCCGCTGCCTCGAGAGCCGCCGTGTTCACCACGCAGATATGGCCGTCGACGCGCGTAAAGATCGCGGGATGTCCAGCCGTCACAGCATCGAGGTCCTCGCGGGTCGGGAGCTTCTGGCTCTCCCATTTTGTATGATCCCAGCCGCGGCCGCGGATCCACTCCCCGACTCCCGAAGTTTTGACGCGCTCGGCGATACGTTGCTGCATCTCGCGAAGTGATTTCGTTCCCACCAGGTCGACGTTCAACTTCTCAAAACCGCCCGAAGCCAAGTGAAGGTGCGCATCGTTGAACCCCGGGAGAACAAAGTGCCCTTCGAGGTCAATGACTGTCGTATGACTGCCCTTCAACTTCAGAATGGACTCCGTGTCGCCAACGGCCAGCACCCTGCCGTCTTTAACCGCCAGCGCCTCCGCATAGGAGTGCGATTTACAAATAATGCCGGCGCGAGCAGGGAGCTTCACGGGTAGCTTCGAGCAATCGAGCTGGCTGCCGTCCTGTCGTACCGGCTGGTAAATCCGTCCATGGACAAAAATGACGTCAGCCTTCGGTGCCGCACCGCGCGCGCGGATCACGAGCACCAGGACCAGCAAGACGGACATCGCGATAACTTCAACGCACATGGCACGCTTTGAAATCACAGAGGCGCTCCTTCGCTTCCTTGCAGAGATCCGTACCCAGATTGCACAAATCCAGCTTCCCTATCTCCGGTGCAATCCTCGTGCAGTCGCCCACCAGTTCAAGCCTTCGTGACCACCGGATCATCGTGAAGTTCCGGGGTGTCGCTCCTCGAGCCTGAAGCGACAGTGCTCGAGGGCGCATCCTGGTCCATGCTTCGAACGATCAAGGTTAGGTTGGCTCCCGCTGCCACGAGCAATGCTCTCGGTTGCACCAGATCGCACCCGCGGTTGGCCATCCTCAGCGCCTCTTCGAAGGTGAGAGAGGGGAGATGGGGAGACCGCGCATCCTCGCGCGGGTCGTCCCTGAAGTATCCGGGAACATCTTTGACGAGTTCGCACCGCGAAGCCTTGAGGCCGATGGCCAGCAGCACGGCCGACAAGTCGGAACCTCCGCGACCCAGCGTGACAACCGCCGCATCCCAGCGTGTCGCGAGAAAACCCGGGACCACCACAACAGCATGCTCGGCAAGCGCGGCTTTGAGATGATGCCCCGCCAGCAAAGGACGTGCAGAATACCCTCCACAACCGGCTGTGAACTGCAACCCTGTTTCGTGCACATTGAGACCGACCGAAGAAACCCCAGCGGCTTCGAGATGAAGGGTGAGCAGTGCCACCGAACGCAATTCACCGGTGCACCACAACAGGTCCAGGGTGCGCACTCGCGGTGTGCGGACAATGCGCCGAGCCTGAACTTCCAACTCGTCGGTCGCCTGTTTCTGTGCCGAAACCACGACCACGAGCCTTTCGCTCGGCGCCAGCTCGCAGCGGCTCTTCAGGAAGAGCGCGGCCCGGCCAAACGCCTTGGTTCCATTTAGGACCGACCCTCCTAGCTTCACTACGGCGATTTTGTCACTAGTAATCTTGGATTCAGACACACTTGGCCTTTCTTCGCATGCGTGCACCAAGGCTGCTTCCGTAGCCTTTCAGAGGCTTGGGAATGAGATTCTTCTCTCCGGCCGAGTACCGACCAAGGATCTTATCTCTCCCGTACTGGGCGGGAAGTAGCGCCTGGGCATTGCTACCTGATTGCTGTGGCTTCCTCGGGCTTGTCCCCTCTGCCACTCTGGATAAGCGCCGCTGGTCCGCAGCGACAACAAGCGCGCGAGGACTCGAACGCTGATCTCTACCGTGCACACCCGTGTCTATCAATAAGACGCTTCTAGGACGGGGTCAATTAAATTACGTTTATCTTTGGATTACGCGAAAAACGTTCGCGTTGGTGATCGTGCTGGATGATTGAGAGCAGTTAGCGCGCCAGGGATACATTGCCAAACACGAGCAGTTCCCGAGTCACGAGACAAGGACTCAGGCTCGGCGCTTACCCTGCGGCACTTTTTCCCGCTTGTGGAGTCCCAGAGGGGAGCACGGCGCGACCTTCGGCACGATCGCAGGCACCCGTCCCCGCAGTTGTTCTCCGAAGGCAACCGCAATCTGCATGAACGCTTTCGCGGCCGGGGACTGCACCGCGCGGCGCCGCACCAGCCAGACGGAACGTTCCAGCTGAAAACCCTCCACTTCGACGACCGCCAGTTCCCCGCGCGCCCTTTCTTCCCCCACCGACATCAGCGGCACAAACCCTACCCCAAGGCCAATCGTGACCATTTTCTTGATCGTCTCGATGGGAGCGTTTTCAACCGTGAGGTGCAGAGGCGCTTTGCTCTGGAGAAATGCATCCGCGATTTTCCGATGCCAGGGCGAAGGTTCCGAAACGTCCATGACCAAAAGCGACTCTTCGCTCAGATCCTTGATTTGCACTCGCTCTTTGGTTGCAAACCCGTGCGCGGGGTTGGCAATGAGAACCAGTTCATCTTGCATGATGAACTTGGCATCGAGTTCGTTGTCCACGGGCCGGAAGGAAAGCAACGCGAGGTCGAGCTTGCGGTCCTTCAAATCCCCAAGCAGGCTCTTCGACCGTTCGCATTTCACTTCCATGCGGATCCCGGAATGTTTGGTGAGGAACGCCTGAGCTAACTTCGGAAGAAGGTGTAGGCTGATGCTCTCGTTCGCGCCAATCCGCAGACGGCCCAGACGCAGGTTGCGGACGTCGCCGACCGCCGAGACCGTTTCGCTCCGCAGACTCAGCATCCGCGTGGCGTAGTGGTAGAGTGTTTCCCCCACCTGGGTCAGGCGGTATTCATAGCGCTTCGAACGGTCAAACAAGGGGGCTTCAAATTCCCGTTCAAGCTTGCTGACTGCGATGCTCACGGCGGGCTGGGTCCGGAAGACGCGTTCTGCGGCGCCACGGACACTACCCTCTTCGACCACTGCCACAAACATCTCAAGCTGCATCAGTTCCATTGCTAGCGAACCCCGTTCGTCGCAAAACCGGATTCTCCTCCCCGAATCAGGCAGCTTCAGGGAGGTGCGTTATGCAACAACTGCGCCCCCCAGTTCAGGTACACCCCCACCGAGCAAACCCTCTCCCTCGCTGTAGTATCCTCACGGCGGGTCGGAGCTGTACCGCATGGGGAGGCCGATCCCTTCCGGGCAGGGCGAGTACGATTTTTGGTAAGGTCGGTCGATCAAAGGTTCGAGAGCCTTCTGGGACTAAGTGCGACCTAGCATCGGGGCATCTTGGACCGCATCGAGCGCCCCCCAGAGCGCATCGAGGGCAGTTTGGGCCGTGGCCAGGACACCTTGCTCGTCCATTTCCTGTGCGGCGCTTGTGGCAGTCGTTCCATTCCCCTCTAACCAGTCACGCCACGCCGCCCGATGCACCCTGTCGGCACTTTCATGAACCTTGAAATACGCGACTCCCTGCGCCTTCGTCACCCCATAATGGCGCCGGAGTCCCTCCATCTTCGCCGTGGCGATCTCCGGCACCTGCGCTTCATAGGCATAAAGCGCTGCGACGGCTTCCGCGAGAGGCTTTTCGCGGCAAATCTCCTGGTACGTCCCTACAAGCACCTCCACTGCATACAGAGGAGCACTCGACCACAGCACTTCTTCCCTTACGCCGACGGCAGCCGCAAAGTCACGCCACAACTTCGGATGTGGTGCGGCGGGATCTTCTTCGTCGCCGAGATTTTCGAGGATCAGGTTGCGCAAGGCGCCACTCGCGCGATCCGCCAGCACCTTCAGATATCCGGGGAACGCCTCAACGTGGCGATAGTATTCCGTTGCATAGAGCTGCAGACTCTCTCGCCTTAGTGTCCCGGCTTGCCAGTGCCGATAAAAGGGATGCCGGAGCAAATTCCGGTCTGCAATCGCCTTGTCGAGCTGCTGCACCAATTCCGTTCTCTTCATCTTCAGGCCCTCTTTGATTTTCGCACCACTAATTCAGCCCTGTGGTTTGCCGTCTCTCCCTGATCCTTCTGCCCTGGAACAAACTTTCGCCCTGGTTGCCCCCTATTCACGGGACACGACGTTCGGTTAGGTTCCTTGAGAACACCAGATGCTGAGAGCCCTCTCGTCATCCTTCTCTTCGCCTGCCCAATCAGACGAACCGACGAAATCTTTGAACAACGCCAGAGGGTAAACAGCTTTTGTCATGTTTTTTTGGAGGACAGGAGGCCCACTCCGAAACCTCACCTTCCGAAACGAGGAAACGCAGCGCGAGGCACGGGTGCCCATAGATGTCCTCGCGCCACGTCTCGGTCGGTTGCCTTTCAAGGTGGTGCCTTGACAAGGAGTGATTATCAAAAGTAGTACTCTGCAACTTCATCCAACGCAATTCAATTCGGTTTATCTCTCGATTTGCGGCGTGCATCGAGCGTCCACAGCCAGCCCCGCCAACTGTTTAGGGCCGCGACACCGCTGACCTCGGTATAAGCATTATTAAACTCTGCCCCCCGGAATCTGTGCTATCCCACTTGTGCGGTGGTGGACGTCCTCTCAGGGGAAGGGTTGTCCTTTCGTCATGCAAACGAGCCTCTTTGACCTGTTCAAAATCGGAATCGGGCCTTCGAGCTCCCACACCGTCGGCCCGATGCGGGCCGGCTACCGGTTTGCCGAGAGACTCTCGAACCGTGAACTGCTTGAGAAGGTGGCCAAGGTCCGCATCGAGCTCTTCGGCTCTCTCGCCCTGACCGGCCTTGGCCACGGTACGGACCGCGGCGTGCTGCTCGGGTTGCTGGGGAAGCAGCCGGACAAAATTGATCCCGAAGAGATCGAAAGTCTAATCGGGGGCATCCAGAAATGCGGTCTGCTTACCCTCCTGGGCCTGCGTCCGGTGCCGTTTGCCGCTCCCGACCTGGTTTTCAATAAGGATGAGCGGCTGCCGGGTCACACGAATGGCATGCGGTTTATGGCGTTCGATGCCGACGGCCAAACCCTCGACACCCGCGTCTATTACTCGGTCGGCGGAGGTTTCATCACGGAAGAAGGCGAAGCGCCCAGCCAAGACGCGGCACGTTCGGTTCTTTACCCATTCGCTAACGCCAGCGAACTCCTCCGTATCGGTGAAGAAAAGAACCTGCCGATCCACCTCATCATGCTCTCGAACGAAATGACATGGAGGCCCATCCAGAAGATACGCGACGGCATTTGGACTATCTGGGGGGTCATGCAGGAATGCACAACACGTGGTCTCAACAAACGTGGCAGGCTGCCCGGCGGTCTCAAGGTGCAACGCCGCGCTGCCGACATGGCCGAGAATCTGGAGAAAATGGATGCCGCTGACCCCCTCGGCGGAATGGACTGGCTGAACGTCTGGGCCATTGCCGTGAACGAGGAGAACGCAGCGGGAGGGCGCGTCGTGACCGCGCCGACGAATGGTGCCGCGGGGATTATTCCAGCAGTAGCGCACTACTACGTCCGCTTTCTCGAAGGAAACGAAGAGGGAATTCTCAGGTACTTTCTCGGAGCCGCTGCGATTGGCGTGCTCTACAGAGAGAACGCCTCGATTTCAGGCGCTGAGGTCGGCTGCCAGGGGGAAGTAGGGGTGGCCTGTTCGATGGCGGCGGGGGGCCTGGTCTCTGCTCTCGATGGGACGAACGATCAGGTGGAGCATGCCGCCGAGATTGCCATGGAACACAACCTCGGAATGACCTGCGATCCCGTTGGGGGGTTAGTCCAGATTCCCTGCATCGAACGCAACGCGTTTGGGGCGGTAAAGGCGGCGAACGCCGCACGTATGGCCATGAAGGAGGCCGGCGCCCATAAGGTTTCGCTCGATCAGGTCATCCGCGCCATGTACCAGACTGGGCTAGACATGCAGACCCGCTACAAGGAAACCTCGCTCGGCGGCCTCGCCCTGAACGTGATCGAGTGCTAGGCCACCCCCCGTCATGAAACTGAAAACGATCTTCCTCATCTCGACCGGCGGAACCATTGAGAAGAGTTATTGCGAACGTACCGGCGCCGTCTCGAACTTTGAGCCGAAGATCGAGTCTTACATTGACAAAATTTGGCTTCCGCATACGCGAATCGAGGTTGTCTCTCTCCTGAGCAAGGACAGCCGGGAGCTTACAGCGGAAGATCGCAAGTCTCTACTCGCGGCCATCCGCGCGCGGCTTTCCTTGGGTTCCCCGATCGTCATCACGCACGGAACCGACACCATTCTTGAGACCGCAAAATATGTCGAAGCGAATCTCCCGGTCATTTCAATCCCGATCATCCTCACCGGCGCGATGCGGCCACTCGGCTTTGAAAATTCGGACGGCATTCAGAATCTCGCCGAAAGCATTTTCGCTGCTAAGATCCTGCAGCCTGGAGTTCGTCTGGTGATGCACGGCGAGGTCTTTGACATTCATCGAGCGAGAAAGGATCTTGAGCTCGGGACGTTTGTCGAGCAGGATTCCGAGTGAGTCTCTGCTTGCACCAGACCCTCGACCTCCTGCGGAACCCTTGGCGGTTCGCCAGGGAATTTCAAGCAGAGACGATCGGCGTTGTTTTAAGCGGTCTCCCCTGGCGGGCTTGTGCTCACAAAGGCAGGGAATCCGGGGGGATCCTGCGGCCTGGCGTTGGAATTCCAGCGGAGGGGCTCGTAGCTTCTAGGGGGGTTCGATGGCGTTCAACAGGAAATTGAGGAAAGTGGAACAGATGTCGGACGCGGTGAGCGATTACTACGACTGCGAAGGATGTCTTTGGCCCGGGGTCCTGGTGCCAAAGGGTGACGATGACCAAGCGCAGCGGGAATTCGACGCTCACAGTTGTAAGGACTATCCAGCGTTTCAGAAATAAAACCGCAGGCGCAAAACTGCGGAAACGGGCCTTGCACGGGGAACTACATCAAGCGCAGGGCGCGGTGATTTTGCATTCACTCCGGGCCCTTGGAACAGACGAGTCTTTGTGGCTGCCCTTGGAGAGGGCTGACACATTCAAGGAAACGGATGATTCCGGGGTCCCTGGAGATGGACAGTTCGACTCTATCCGCGCTGGCGCATCCTCGTCGCCTACCGGGCCGTTCAGGAGGAGAGCATTCTTACCAAGCCGTTCGGCTGGGCGTGAGTCCCGGCCGAAGTCCTTCCACCACGCCTCGTGCGGAAACGCAAGCGTCCAGGCTTCGACGCCCAGGTGCGAATGAGCGGAAAGGTCCGCTGGGAAACTTTCTACGGATCTGGTCAGCGCAGCTCGAAACGGTCGAAACATCTTTCCGAACGGGAGCAAAAGAAGGACAAGCACAGCGAGGTAAGTACGTTGGTTGCCCAGTCGTGATCCTCGCTGCGCATGTATTGTTGCCCTTCATGGGGTGGTTTATCTACAAGGAATAACAAGATTCTTGCCGGATACAACTAAATTCGGCTTATCTCATCTTCGTCGCCAAGCCCACACTCCCCAGTCCAGAAAGCCTGGTGTACTTGTAACGCCACAGAAGCTTTGGCCAGTATTCGGCAGAACCGCTTCGTGCCTCGACCTGTCATCACCTCGTGCCAATCAGGTTGGGGCCCCGAAGAACCGCGATTCTGTTTCGAGCAACGCCTCGTACATTTGATCGAAGCTGTCGATAGCAAAAAGAGCCTTATGGATTTCGTCGACCTTGACTGCTGTGCCGAGGACTGCTTCGAGCTCGAACCGTCGCACCTCGCATCTTCCCTCGAGAACATTCGAGGACTCGCCGTGCGAGCTGATGATTCCGCTGCCGAACATCTTGAGCTCGCCCTCTTGCCAAATTAGACCAAATTCGACGGTGTACCAGAAAAGCCTTCCAAGCTGCTCCAGAACCTCGGCATCTTGTGTCGCCGCGCAGAGTGCGCCATAGCGTTCGAGGAAGTCGGCGAAAACCTGATGGGCATGCATGGGCACATGCCCGAAGACATCGTGAAAGATATCTGGCTCCGGTGTGTACTCAAGCGAGCTGCGGTCTCGCAGCCAGGTTGTCGAAGGAAACTCTCGGTTCGCCAGCATCTCGAAGAAGGCAGGGGCGGGAAGAAACCCGCTGACCGGAGTAGTCTTCCAGCCGGTTCGAGGCATGAGCCGCTCGGAGATTCCCTTAAGATTCGGAAGACGAGCCTCTTCAATGCCAATGAGTTGGCAGCCGTCGAGGTATTCCTTGCACGCAAATTGCTCGATTTGCGGAGTGCGTCGACGGACAAGCTCCGCCCAAGTCGCATGCTCATCTTCGGTGTAGCGTTCGTACGACTGCCGGGCCAGGTAGGGCGCCGCGTAGGTGAAGTGGTTTTCCATGGCCTCCCTCAGAAGCTCCTCCGTGCAGGTGGGTTCGGCTAGACGCCGCTCTGCCTGGTTATCCTGACCCATGCTCTCGAATCTGCTTCCTACTTCGCCGGACATACAGGCCCCGCCGGCATGTACGAGGCCGAATTGCCGGCAAAGCAGTCGTGAATGAACTCGTCTTTATAATCCTTGCGAGTGGATTCGGTTACGTCTGACTCGTTGATTTGTTTGAACTCGAAGCGAATCGTCCCATCGGCTGAGACGGTCGCGAGCAAATATCCATAGACATCCGCCTTGTGTTGCGTCGACCCGCTGACGTCTGCGGGCAAGCGGTAACGAACGGCCCCCGCTGTCCCCACGATCCACCCCGGAAGGACTTCATCGGGAGGAATCCGATGGCAAGCCGTGTTGTAGACGTTGTCCATGACGAAGTGCGAGTGGCTCGCCAGAACGTAGACGTTCTTTTGGGTCTGCTTTCGAAACAGAACCAGTTCGTGGTATGCCTTTCGCCCGCTCTCCGCTTCCTGCGCGCTATCATTCATGCTGTGCCCGGCTGAGATGCTCTCTGGCAAAGCTTCGTGCATTCCCACAACCACCGTTCGAATCTCGGGATTCTTCGCATCGCGAGCCAGCTGCGCTGCCAACCAGGTCAATTGGGCATCGTCAAACTGGTCGTCCGAGGCGTTGTCGAGCGTGATGAAGTCCATACCACTGCGAAACCAGTGGTAGTAAAACTTTACGAGGTGATCGCTTGGGTTATCCCGCAGCCGCTGTGTCCTCAGTTCCGTCGTATCGAGCCAATCCGCAAATTGAGCGATGGCCTCCGAGCGTGTTTTCGGAGGCATGGTCTCGTGGTTTCCTAGCCCGAGGTAGACAGGTAGATCCCCGAACGGGCCGAGTTGCCGCTGGATGAAATCCGGCCAGGCGCCAGTTTCATACTGGAGGATAGAGGCGTTCGGATTGCGCGCCCTGTAATCTTGATCGAAATCGTAGATGGCCCGGTAATCTCCGAGGTGCCAATAGAATGCGGCGCCGTCTTCTCGTACCTTGCGGGCAATCGACGGCATGACCACGTCTCCGCAGTTGCGCGAGTCGCCCGAGACGGCAAACTGCCAGGTCTTCTCGTGCGGGCTGCTCGTCCTGGAAGACGCTGCTGTCTGAGCGAAGGCACCTGGTAGCCACCCCAGCAACAAGGAACATATCATCGCGAACACACTTCTCATTCTTCACGTCTCGCAATTAGAGTGCGACTCTCCGCTTTCTGACTCATCCCGTTTTTGAACTTTTGTCCCGCGACTGCCGGGCATCGACTCGAAGACAGGACTACCTCTCGAGTCTACTCGCCTTCGGAATCCCGGCCACGTGGCGCTCACACTGCTGCCAAGGCCTGTTCGAAGTCGGCAAGCAGGTCGCGCCAGTCTTCAATTCCGACCGACACGCGCACCAGTCCATCCGTCACGCCGGCCTGCACGGACTCCGCTTCCGTAAACCCCGAATGCGTCGTCGTCTTTGGGTGGCATGCCAGCGACTCCACGCCGCCGAGCGAAACGGCATTCCGTGCAACCCTGATGTTCCGTAGAAAATCGAAGGCGCTTCTCTTTCCGCCTTTCAGTTCCAGAGAAAATACCGCTCCCGGATAGTCACACTGGTTCTTGTAAATCTGCGTTTGCGCCGGATCGCCAAATAAAGTTGGGTAAAGAACGCGCTCTACCTTGCCATGATTTGTAAGACGTTCCGCGATCTGCTGCGCGTTCTTGCTTGCACGGTTCATGCGCAGGCCGACCGTCGACAAACGCCCATCCAGCATCCAGCATTCGTCCGGCTGGAGGATATTTCCAAACATGCCGCGCAACAGTCGAATCTTCTGCACGATTCCTTTGTCCTTGGCAAGCACCACCCCGGCGAGCATGTCGCTGAAACCCGAGAGATATTTCGTGGCTGAATAAATAACCAAATCGGCCCCTAAGGTCAGCGGGTGTTGAAACACCGGACCGAGGAGTGTGTTGTCCACCAGCACCACCGGACGAGCCGTTCTTCTCATAGAGCAGATCGCCCCTGCGGCATCACAAACCCGCCGGATATCCGTCATGACCAACGTCGGATTTGCAGGGGTTTCTACCAGAACAATCCCAAGGTCCTCGGCGAGTAGGATGGCGTTTGTGAGCGCTTCCCCATCGCCTGCGGGCACCGGAACGCTCGGCACACCCCAGGCGGAAAGATAGTCCTGGATGAAATGCTGCGTGCCACCATAGGCGGGAACCGTATAAATCACTTGCTGTCCCGGCCGCAGCAGCGCGAGCATGGCCGTCATGGTGGCGGCCATGCCGGAATTGAACACGACGGCACACTCCGCGCCCAACTCGAGCGGAACGATCTGGTCTTCGAGAATCTCCGCATTCGGATGGTTCAGCCGCGCATAGATGAGCTCCGGTCTTTCGCTTGCTTCCGCAGAAGCGCGGCCTGTTGCGATGTCAAAGGCTCGCTCGGCCGCTTCGGGGCTGGTGAAAACGTAGGTCGAGCTTCGAAACACAGCCGGCCGTGCCGAACCCACAGAAAGGGTCGGATCAAAGCCATGCGTCAGGATTTGTGTCTCCGGCCGCAAGGAATGTGTTTCGTGGTTGTTGTTTACGGGCATCTTAAAACCTCTTTTTGCATTAGAGGGATCTGGTGCCCCTCATCCATCCTTTGCCAGGACAGGGAATCTTCCATACCAACACCATTCCCCAGGAAAGCGTCTTTAATAATATTGATTTCGACTTTCGCGATGGCGTGGATCCAATGCACCAAAGATGCCCTTTGCCGATGCCTAAACCGCTGCCGCCGGTGCGTCCTGTCTTTGTTCCGACCTACCTTACATGCGCGACCTTATACAGGTGCGCCCCCACGCGACGAGCTTGCTCTCGCAGCTCCCCCCAGTTCGACTTCAGGGCACAGCAGGTAACCGGATTGCTTGCGGTGAAAGGCTCGTCGACTTCACCCGCATGCGTCTCTCGGGGAAGGAGCTACGTTAGCTGCCGTTTCCGGAGACAAGAAGACGCTTTGCCACAGACGGATTGCCTGCGGAAAGAGGCCGAAGTGGACTTCCCTTGAAGTCTCGAACGGCGCCCCGTGCGCACTGAAAGTGCCTCATCACACACTCCTCGAACGCATGGGCAAGGGCTGACTGTCCTAGTCTTCGCCTCACCATCCAAAATGCTCCGGAGGGACGGCCCCCTCGTACACGCGTGATGACGAAGTTTTTACTTCGGGCATCGCCCCTTGGCCGACCGGAGAGCAAAGCAATGTCCAAGCGTCGCTCCGTCAACTCCCGAAAGAAATGGGCCGGGTGATCGTAAAGAATTTCGATCCGAACATCGGGGTACTGGTCGTTGAACCTCTTCGTTAGCTGAGGGATCCATTCAAAACTCCCTCCGCTTGTCGCTCCTAGGCGCAAGCTTCCCGTCGAGATGCAATCTTCTTCTTTCAAAGCGGACAGTGCCTCGTCCCGCAAGCCAAGGATGCGGGAGGCGTAGTCATAGAGGACCTCGCCAGCAGGCGTCAGCCGTCTGCTGCGGCGACTGGACCGATCGAACAGGGGAACGCCAATTCTACCTTCGAGCTTCCGGAGGCCGATACTGACCGCGGGTTGCGTGCGAAAAACACGCTCCGCGGCTCTCAGGAAACTATGTTCTTCGACAACCGCCACGAACATTTCGAGCTGCATGAGTTCCATGTCGAATTCTCCCGTTCTTCCATTCCCGAAAAAGAACGAGGCCGTTATCCACTTCGGATAACGGCCCCTGGCACTAAAGCAAGATCTTTTTGCGCTGGCCGCTATCCGGTTCGGGCGTTCACACTGATTCGCCCAATCACGACAACGATTACAGTAAGGATTCTATTGAGGCCGGCCGCCAGAAATGAGGAAGATACAAACGAGCCTGGGACCAAAGCATTCGGCTTGCGGAGGAAGCGTCCCGATCGAGTAATATTTTCCATTACATTTATCAAATACCACGGCAGTCCCGAATGAGTCCAATCAATTGCATTTATCTCGACATGCAACCCATAGGGTTCGAGGGAGTCATCATTCGACAGTGTTCAGCGCCACCCCCATCAAGCGACGCCTCGACTATTCCCCACTTCCTTCTTGAACAGATGCCCCCGGCTGATGATTTGCAGAACTTAGCATTGTTGAGCCTCTGCCAGTCTTGAGCTCTTGTTTCATTCAAGGCTGGACGTGCCGTTAACGTTGCTTTTAGACTTTGCTTTACCCTTCGGTTTATGGCTTTAAAGGTCCTGCTGCCGCGCGCTCGAGAACCCACCAAGAGATGTCTCCTTGTAGCGCGATTGCATGTCTTTTCCTGTCTCATACATCGTCTTGATCACCGAATCGAGTGAGACTTTTTGTTCTCTTCTTTCGCGGATCGCAATGCGTCAGGTGTTAATCGCCCTTGACGGCCCCTCATTGCATTGCGTTCAATGTAGGGAATCTGAACCAGACTCAATTCATGCTGAATACTTCCATGCGAAGCCAATCCAAAGATACTCAGGAGGCGGACAGAGGCCACTCTCGCTAAGACCACAGTGCAGCAATGAAGCAGAGTCACGGAAACGTGCGGCAGGGCATGGACTCCTTGCTAACAGTTGCATCGGCCAGTTGATTCAGCGTTTCGACTACCCACTTATTTGACTTCAGCCATTTCAGTCGATCAATTTGGCGCCGTGTCGCCCTGAATTGCTGCCCCTGCTCCGGGCGATTGAAATGCCCAACGGAATAGGTACGAAGTCGCTACGTGGATATTTATTAATATCCGACAGTGGTGCGAGCTCCTCTTCGCGCTCGCTTGCAGCATCTATTGCTTCTAGGAAGTTGACCGGAGTCCATTCACTTTCACTCATTGCCCATCCGCGATCGATAGTGGCACCCTCCTGTGATGACTCAAGAGTCGCTTTCCCGTGAGAAGGTCCCACAATGACTTCTAAAAGCTTAGAATCTCGGCTTGCGGCGTTAGAGAGAGGATCAATAAGCAGTTTCCAGCGGCCCGCCTCGGGCCATCGAACAAGAACCTTCCCGGAGCCCTTCCTCGCATTGCGGATGTCCCAGAGCTTACAGGGGTAGTCTTTCTCGTTATCTTCGCAATCATATAGATAGAGGTCGCTTGTACTTACATCAGAAGGCGGTTCACTGGCCAATTGCAGATATAAAACCTCGGCTCCCTTTGGAACATCGACGTCGATCACTCTGGGCAGCAAGCCTCTACCATTGAGGCGAACCTCGTGCAGAAAGCCCTGATGACCGATGACAACAGGATTCAATAGTGGCGCCAGGTGGGTCTGTACCTTGGGTAATTGATTTGCCACACCGGTTGACGCCAATTCCGCGCCCTGCACTTCAATATGCAGTGTGAAGGTGGCGTCTCTCAGATAGTATTTCTGATCGACTCCCGAGTGCGAGTGTTCCCAATCATCCACCCGAAAGTGCCATATACCTGGTTCCGGTTGCGGTTCCAAATGCGTCCAAACCGCCGGATAGAGGTATTCTCTCGGAAATATCCAGCCCCCAAAAAAATATGGGGCTATACCAAAAAGATGGACGTTTCCTTTGGCAACACTGATTTGAATTTTAAGTGCGGAAGCGCCCGGAGGGACATCGACGTAAACGGATTGAGACTCTTCAAGCTTCAACACCCCGTGTACATCATAGCTGAAGTTATTCTCTCGCGTTAATGCGTTTCCCACGATAATTGTCAGTGCCGTCTGTCCAAGTGGCATGTTGCTTTCGGCATCTACAATACGAAGGATGGCGTCGTGCACTCCCGGCGCGGAGATCTTTACGTGAACCGCAATCTCTATTGGGTCTCCGTCGGGTAAACTAATCGTATCCGGAATGGTGAAGGTGCCGTCGTTTCCGATTAGCTCAAGTTTGCATCTCAACGCTTTAGGGGACCCGCCGCGCCGAAGCACGTTGACTGGGCGGACGCCTTGTTCACCCACAGTCCAACCCCCGTTCTCATACAAGCCAACTCCTTCCGTCGGTGTCTTCAAATACCTAGAGAGCGGACTGCGAATCGGGGCGGAAAACAAGATCTCTCCTGCAAGACGTTTGGAAGACTGCTGAAGCAACTTCCAAGCTTCACCCACTTGGATCAGGCCAGAACCCTGTCGATAAATCCCATAACCGGGCAAATGCCTGGCGCTCATTCGTACTGCCCAGTAAATGTTCTCGGCATCGTAAGGGACATGCGTTTGCTTTGCGGCGCTAATGAGCAACGCAACGGCTCCGGCCGCAAACGGAGCAGCCGATGAGGTTCCTCCCCCTACCCAATAGCACTGAGGCATTCGAAAAGATGCGGCCGCGTTGACTTCCGGTTCGGGGCGCCTAGCTTGCGCGCACGGCATCGCGGCCACTTCCAGGTTAGGCGCCAAAATGTCGGGTTTTAACGCACCGATGCTGCTCGGGCCGTTGGCCGAAAGAATGCCTACATAGTCTTGCCCTGCAACGAAACGATTACCGAAATAAAACGCATTCCGGGTGGAGCCGTCATTGTATCCTCCGACGCCTAGCACGCCACTGGCGGCCGCCTCCCCGCCAACCTGTTCCATTCCCGGCCATCGTTCATTGCCGGCACCTTGTAAAATTGGCTTCTTGAATTTAGCCACAATTCGGTTCGCAGCTAAACAAAACAGCGATTCCCCGTCCTCGGGCCTTCCATTGACCCCGTTCGATGAGGACATAAGATCTACTCGCGGGTCTTTAGCTGCGAGGAGCATGCCTTCGATGTATCGGTCGAGACGGTTGCCGGCGAGGTGAACGTAAACTATCTGAGCTTCTGGAGCTGCCCCATTCGCCTCTCCTCCCAAGAACCCTTTGCCCGCTGCAACGCTTGCGACCATCGTCCCGTGGTCACTGGAGGAGTAGTAGATGTAGACGACCTGTCGCTGTTGGTCGATAGTTACAGCAAAAGCTGTTGAGCCGTACTCTTCGGCTTGACCCGATTTCGGCTCGAATCTCGGTGCAGAGGGCTCCGCTAGAGCGGATCCGAAAGATGAAGGAAAGTAACCTAAATCGTGGCTCCGGTTGAAATCGCGAAGAGGTTTCTCGTCTGAGAAATCGCGATTCCCGTTTGTATCCACCCAGACAGCCCCGCGTGCAGAATCCCACAACACTGCTACGTGTCTCGTCTTATCGGGGTCCCCCGAGGGAATTGCCCACATACCGAATCTATAGGCTCCCGGTCCAGGTGCGACGTACTGTTTTTCCTGCTGTTCGAATACAACGCCCTTCACCTCCACCTTCGAACTCATCCGCACGAGTGTGGGATCGTCATTCATTCCTGCGTATTTTTCAAACGGAAATCCCGCCTCAACCATCTCGTCATGGTCGGGGTCATACGCATTCAGGATGCCAGCGATTTTGGACACAATGGCACCTTCCAGAGACCGCGCCGTTCGCAGCGTTGGGTGATCTAGATCGCCGTCCTCCAGGACGGCGATTGTAACGCCTCTCCCATCGAATCCTGGGTGGTCCTTCACGAACTGCGGCGCTCCCATGTCGCGCGTCGGCAGAAATGGATTCTCCGCAGTCATTTCTTTCGCTGACAAGTCGGGCACCGTACTGTCAATTGCATTCGATTCCGACGATTTCATCGTTTGCTGATGAGTAAACGTCGACAGTGGATGAGGAGAGCTTTTCTTCAGGTCCCAAAAATCTAAGGCAGAGTATCCCAACCGGATATCTTGCACCGCATCGAACTCAAGATACGTGTTTACCTTTTCTGTGGGCAGGATTCCACGAATATAGTCAATCTCGTCCGCTCTAAAGTGAACCTCGCCGCCTAATTCAATTAACGTTTCCGCGGCGGCTGCATTGCGTCCTGACCGCGCGAGCACGAGAATAGGAAGTTTTCCCCACTTGTTGGCAATCGCTCGATTCAGTAGCTGCCTGCTGTTGTAGTCGAGCACCACGCGCTTCAGGCCGTCGCGATCGAAGGTGGTGGGGACAACTTTCGCCGGGGAGATAGTCGCGTGATAACAAAACATCAAATACGACATTGTGAGAGCCAACGCTCCCCAAGCGCGAAAGTGGCTGAATCTTGTCTTCATTTCGTAGATTCCTCCGGGGCCATACGGTTCGTCTGGGCTTTAGTTACGAATTTGACCTTCGCTGTGAGTGTCTTAAAATAAGACTTTCAATGAGACCTGGAGGGACCGTGGCCCTCCTTCTTGGAATAGTGGGTTAAGCCCTCCTAGCCCCTGATTCAACATCTGTTGCGATTTGAGATAGGCAGGTCCAAATTCAATTTGTGCCGATGGATTCGTGAAATTAGGATGGTTCAGCAGATTGAATGCATCCGCTCGGAACTGCACAGCAACTCGTTCTGTAACAGGGATCCTTCGGCCAAGCGATAGATCGAGTTGAGTGAGGCCAAAGCCTGGGATGTCATTACGTCCTTCGGTTCCTTGACGCGTGCTCGAAGGAATGGCAAACGCTGCTGGATTCAGACTCTTGCCACCCCCGGCCTGGGAATTTGGAATCCACAGGGGCTGCCCGGGCACGAGATCGGGGCGACTCGTCGCGTAGCCTCCGGGGTCGGGAGATGCCGATGTGATCACCGCGTTGAAGGGAAATCCGGTGCGAGCAACGATTACTGCATCTAGGGACCAATCCTTCGTGAGTACAGCAAAAATGCCTGTGCGCGCCGCCGCAGGCATAGAAAAGGTCAGCGCGCCGGAAAAGCTCTGGCGGACGTCAAAATCGGATGAGGCGTAATCATTCTTGCCGGAAATCACGGCGTTGGAAAGTCCGACCACTACATCGTTCGAGCTGTTATCCAGCGAGTGCGACCATGTATAACCTAGCAACGCCTGAAGGCGGGTCGACATTGGCCTCCGGTACTGCAACTGAAGCGCATTGTAATTTGACCATGCATCATTCTGCGTAAACAACAATTCTCCCAAGAAATTTGGATTCGGCTGATATAAAGCTGTCTGTCTAAGTAAATCTCTCCCCGCCTGCCCCATATATGTCAGGGAGACCGCATGACGGTTACCAAGCGACTTTTCGACGGCCACGCTCCATTGATAGGAACGAGGTAAAATGAGACCGTTAGCAAATGCGAAGACTCCACTTGGGTAAGGTGGCTTTAGCGACGCCGGTCCCGGTAAATAGGGCGTCGGGTCACCAATCGGGACCGTTAGACCAGGCGTGAACCCAACCGAAGTATTGGGGAATTGACTACCCAATATAGCTGACTGTCCCACCCCGAGATCGTAGAAAACGCCACCACCGGCCCGCAAGACCAAGTCGCCGCTATCGGTCAAGCTGTAGGCTAGGCCGAGCCGTGGCGCGAAATTTCCATATGTCGTCCGCCAGAGCGGCGTACCCGACGGGGCAAGCATAATTTTTGCCGGGTCGCTCGTGTTGATCCACGACGCGAGCGTCGTGGAACCAAGCGCTGACGGAGCAGGAGCCAACTCCCAGCGCAAACCGTACGTCAAAATAAGGCGCCGAGTCACTTTCCAACTGTCTTGGCCATACAACGAAAATGCCTGCGTCAGGATGTGCGCTCGATTCTGCAAACCGGTTACCAGGAACAGCAATTGACCGGCTGTTCCAGGTGACACGAACGTCTGCGTGCTCGAAACGAGCGCGTCCACCCCGTACTGGGCGGGCGCTTCGTCTAAGAAGATGGCAAGGTAATCGCCACCAAATTTCAATTGATGCCTACCCGCCGTCACCGAGAGCCCATCTACAACATTGGCCTGCTTGGTTCTATTTTTGGCACCAGCTCCAACGGCATAGCTGGGGAGGTCGAACGATATGAATGCTGCTTCATTCCTCGTCGCCGGTAGGTTTCCCAAAAGCAAGCTAGGATCAAACGGGGTGGCACCCGCGAAGGAGTCCATCGAATAGGTGAGGCCCGCCGTTTGCGTCGAATAGTTTGCGCGGATGGTATTTGATATTCGACTGCCAAGCGCCATGTTTAAGCCTGCGGTAGCCGTTTGCGTATTCCCGGGTGTAGTTGCAATTTCGGATAGACTGTCAGATCTTTGTACGGTCTCAGATGGCGCGTTGTTGTACCTACCAAAAATGGAAAAACGCTCGTTGATCGTGTAGTCGATGCGAACACTACCTGCATCCAGCGTTGCTCGATCTGAGTATGTCCCCGTGAATGGAGAGGTGAAAACTCCGGAGATAACTGTCGAATCATCTGGCTTAGGGTAAGCGCCCAGGAAAGGCGCGACCGCTGTTGGCGCGATACTACGAGAATATTCGGAAGGAACCTGTATAACCTGGGTTTGAGGAAGGTCAAGGCGTGCGCCTTCATACGAGACGAAGAAGAATATTTTGTCCTTCCAAATCGGCCCGCCCAGAAACCCTCCAAAGTCGTTATGGTGTTCTGCGGCGCGTGCGTTGCCTGCCTGATTCGCGAACCAATCGTTGGCGTCCATTACCGTATTCCGAAAATAATCGAAAACTCCGCCATGAAAGGCGTTAGTTCCCGAACGCGTCGACAGGATCACCTGACCACCAGGGAACCGACCGAATTCGGGCGCAAACGAGGAGGTCTCTACGCGGAACTCTTGCAGGGCATCAACGGACACTAGGCTACTTGTTCCCCCCAACGCACTGAAAGCCTGCGCACTGCCGGTTCCTGCCTGCGATAGACCAGTGCCCGCACTTACTCCAAAATTTGCTGAGACGCCGTCAACGGTGAAGATGTTTGCATCTGTTCGTTGCCCGGCAATGCTAAATTGGCCGGGCGTCGAGAGGTTGTTTGCTGGAGCGATTACTACTCCAGGAGTGAGTTGCAACAGCGTATTGAAGCTTCTCCCGTTCAGCGGCAGTTGGCTGACAAAACTGCGATCAATGACCGTGCTCACGGCCGCATCTGTCGTGTTTACATTCAGCCCGTTGTCGGTGACGGTGACGCTCTCAGAAACGGATCCGACCTGGAGGCGAAAGTTTTGCTCGATGTGGTCCTGAACGTTAACAATCACATTGAGCAGGTCAACCTGTTTGAATCCATTTCGGCGAACAGTCAGGTTGTACAGGCCGGGCTGAGCGCTTGGAAATACATATAATCCCGCATCGTTTGTCCTGACAGTCGTTACTCCACCGCGCTCGACACTCTGCAGCTGTACTTCGCAGTTCGGTACTGTCCCACCGCCCTCATCAGTAATAATCCCGGAAATTGTGGCGGTCTCGGCTTGCCCCATCGTCATCGGTGCAAGCCCCATAATTGCGAACCAAAACGTAAACCCGAACCAGCAGAATCGCGTCAGAGTGGCCATCGAAGAATTTCCCCTTTGCTCGGTATGCCCACCGAGCAGGAGAAATTCGCCAGTATAAACAAACTTTCTTCTTTCTGACATGGACTAACTTTCGAAACACAGTGATAAGAACGAATAGGAAGGGACCATCGTTCGGAATTCTAGGACTAATGATGCACGGCCAATCACCCCCGACCTGCGGTCAAGGGTGATTGGGGGCACTGCCAAAATACGCGAAAAGGACTCTCTTGCCGTGTGGTTCGTTGGCCTGCTTATTCCCCGATTCAGCGGTAACAAAGACGGAGTTGATCTGAGAGAGTACGTTCGGATCATCAAAGGTCATGGCCCAACGAGCTTGGCCAGCGTCTTCTTTACGGAGAATGCCCAGACTGTGTGTCACTTCTTTGACGCCAGCCTTTCCTCCCCAAACGTGGAAGACCACGTTGGCCTTCAGTTGGCTGGCATCCTGTAGATCATAGGCATAGAACACGAGCGATTTTCCTTCGGTATAGAAAACTCGTCCGAACGCACGTTGCCGCTTGCCGCTGGGATCGGCATCGTAAACGTCGACGATATGAAGGTTCCGAGCCGCCACGAGTTCGCCCATCTGGCTCTTGGCGTCCTTGAGACTAAGCTCCTGTTGGAGGTTCGCCTCGGTGATCCGCAGTTTCTCAGAAACCTCCTGCGTCCTTTGCTGCTCTACCGCAAGTCTGGTCTCCGAGTCTGCCAAATGCTGACGAAGTCGCTCAGTTTCAGATTCGAGAAGGACGACTTGGCTTTTTGATTCTTGGATTTCGCGCGATGTCTCTTGCGATGAGGCCTGCGCGCGCTGAAACGAAGCAAGCTTCCCGTTCGCAGCGACGAGTTCGTTTCGCAGAGAATTTTGGCCAGCTTTTTCCTCTGTGAGTTTGGTTCGCAACTCCGCAAGCTGACTTTGGAGATTGTTTTTGTCTCGCTCCAGGACTGCGACAGAATCATCCGGCGGGGCACCCTCCACACTCATGGGGGGCGCCGGAACACTCAATGCGGTTTGGGCGGATTTCGGAGAAGGAAACTTCCTTCCCAAATAAAATCCCGCAACCGCAATCACGCCAGCCGCAACAACTGCTGCTGTCGGGCGCCAGTGTCTCGCTGATCCAAACGCTTCACTCTTTCTGGGTTTTCTCTGAACCCTACGACCTGTAACCTCTCCCTTCTCATCTATCCTGGTGGGGACGACTCGCTGGAACACAAGTTCTTCGGCGGGATCAACAGTCTCTTCGCCGAGGGCAGTTCCCGCTCCGTCCTGTTTCAGGTTGTGCGCCAAAACCTGTAGTCTCACGCCAATCTTGGTAGCGTCTAACTTGCCTTTGTTTTCAGCATTTGTTTCTTCGGCAAGCCGCGCAAGGAACCGTGCGCGCATTCCGACGGGGGGCACGCTTTCGGACAGAGGAATACGTTCCTCAGCGAGAACGGGCAGGACCTGCACACTGGCTTGCGCTACCGATTCAAGGTACGTGCGACAGCGCTGGCAGGTAGCAATGTGCTCGTTCAGTTCGCACATCTGGGGACCGCCCAATTGACCCACGGCCGCCAGAGAGCACATCTCGCGGTACTGCCCATGACCAATGGGCAAGAATTTTGTCGCCGATTTGAAAAACCCGCTATTCTTTTTCATGACGCTTTCCAATCGCTTCGCGTAAAGCCCCGAGACCGCGATGAAGATCGTGACGGACAATGTGCGCGCTCGTTCCCAGGCGCTGGGCAATCTCTTCCGCCGTCAGTCCTTCGTAATAGGTCATCTCGAGAACCGCGCGCTGCCGAGGTTTGAGCCTTCCGAGCATCTGTTCCGCGAGGCGCGCCATTTCGGGCAACTCTCCCGCGAGCGAGCGGCCCACGCCGAATTCGACCGCAGCCTCGAGATCTTCCCAGCGGTAGAAGTGATTGGAAACAAGATGGCGCTTCCGGTGCAGTGCCCGGTGATACGCATATTGCAAGATCCACACTTTGAGCATGCCCTTGCGCGGATCGAAATTCGCCACGGCGCGATAGATGTCGAGAAAAACCGTTTGAACTACTTCCTCGGCCTCGCCGGGATCCCGAACGATGCGGAACGCCACATCGAATACAAGCCGGTGATACCGATCGAAGAGAACGGCAAGGGCGTCGTGACAGCCGGCCGCCACATGCTGAATAAGCTGCTCATCAGAGAGCTTGCAGAAATCCTCCGCTTGCTGTCCGCACGACTTCGAGAGGCTCATTTCGTCCCACTACCCACAAATCACGATTGAAGTTCTATAGCATAATTGAGCCAGCTCCATGTGGACTTTATTTTCGTTCCGGCTGGCCAAAAGTGCCTTATGCGCGGGCATACTTACAAATGCCTCGCTTATTACGTGTAGCCATCGCTGCGTATTAAGCCGGCGAGTAAGCTGCAGTCAATGCGCCGCGTGCGGAGCAGCAAGCGCGAGCGCGAAGATCAGTGAACCCGACTTCGTTGCAAAGGACAGATCGGCCGCGCCCGAAATGTTAGTTCTTGCATTACCGGAAGGCGCCCCAGGGGTGGGTTTGGCAACCGGCACTTTCGCAACCCTATGGCAGTTTGCCGTAGACCTTGAGAGGAATATCAAGTCGATCCCCATTTCCCGAGGTGACGTGAAAAGTTAACGTCCGTGGTTCCGTGGTGTGTTCACAGCCTAGACCTTCTGCTGGAATTTGCAGTTCCCAAAGCACGCTATTGTCAGCCGCATTGTTATCAGGGTTACCAGCGGCGTGCTCCAAGTTTCCGATCAGACCTGTCGCAGCAATTACAATTGGGCCTGCAATCGCTGCTTGCGATTTATTTGTCACGGTGACATCGAATGCCACCAGACCTTCGAGACGGTCGTACCGCACGTTGCTGGTATGCATAACTACTCTGTCGGTGATCTCACTAAGCCCATCAAGCGTGGGTTTCATTGTGGTTTTGCCAGGCACTTGCATGGATATCGTTCGGGTCCATAGGTTCGTTGGTCCATTCGCCACTTCACTCCACATAGGATGAAAAACACCACTGCGATCTGCTACCAACGCGTTACCGGAGGGCAAGGGCACACCTGATAGATTGGGACCAAAAGCAAGAATCGTTAGCGGCTCAAAGCGATTGGACGCTTTGTTCCAGGCTGGCGGAAAAACAGACAGACGTCGATCGTCCGCCAGAGGGCCATTCCGCGACAGATCAACGCTTGAGTCGGGAGAGAGTGAAATCACTCTCGCGATAGAGTCGCCTCCATCCACGGACGCCCCAAAATAGACGCCTCTATTCGTTCCGTACCACATGAACCCTAGAACGCCATCCTTGTTGATCGCGAGGGACGCACTCCCGGCGCGCACGTCCAATGCGCCCCCTTGAGCCGATTTCACCGACTTGACAGTCCACGTCTGGCCGTTGTCCCGCGAAGTCCCCAACATGAGATTGCTCTTCTCGCTATGTTCATATCGAGGTGTCCAACATACGTAAATTTCGCCCATGATCTCATTGACGGCCAGCCCAGTCGGCACAGGTGGAACGGCGCTCTCATACACAGAAGTCTTACGAAGAGTCTTGCCCCCATCGGTGGAAATTCCCAACAGGACAGAGAAAACCGTAGTCTTTTTCCGCGGTTCGCCGGTGGGTACTTCTCTATCTCCCGAAAAGACTGCCAAGACTGTACCGTTGTTCAACACGGCCGAGTTTGCAGGGTATTTGCCTGGAAACTTTACTCCTGTTTCGCCTAAGTTGAAGTTCCCGCTCGTGAGTGAAAACCTAACTACTGGTAGCTCGTGGCGTGTGGCCAGAAAAGGTGTTTTGTCAATCAACGCATTGTCTGTGCCATCATCCACAACATTCGCAAAGATATAGAGCGTGCCCCGCTGCTGACTCCGAGTCGTATCGACTGCCAGCGACATCCAATCCATAAATCGATCGATCTGGATGGTTTGCCAACTGCGCCCTCCATCGGGGGAACGATAAAGGTGCATGTTTCCGAATTGCGGAGCTCCATGGGACGTATCCGCAACGCCTGTTGCAAAGTACGCCAAGTGCCCGGGCCCGAATGCACAGGACTCCTCGCTTACCCATTGGCTAGTTGCATCCACCAAAGCTTCGTGCCACGTCTTGCCGCTGTCATCGGACTGATAGACGTATCCTTCATATGCGGCGCCGGTCCGCTGGTCCGCCCTGAATCCGCAGACGATTAGGTTCTTTTCCGAGTCAGGGTCAGATGAGAGCACCACTTCTCCGTGATATCCGGTGTCGGCCGGATTGACAGGCGTGCGTGGACCAACGACAATTGCCCGCGGGCCCTGGGGAGTCTCGATTATATCGTCTTCGGAACTCGTGTCGGCGATACTGCTCTGCATGGCAGCAGTTCCCATGCAAGCAGGTATACACGGCAGCGCCACAATACAAAGGATGTGGGCCAGACCCAAACAATAGACTCGTCTCGTTGCCGATGTAAGTAACACTTATCAAACTCCCCATCTGGGCGTCAGTTGCACGGCGGCGGAGCCATGCTGCTGATTTTCGTTTCGCCCGTACGTTGGCTCCCCGCGAATGCCTTCAACCGATTACCTTATTCCGGATCGCTCCAGACAATGATTTTGAAGATTAGAAGAGAAGTTTTAGAGCAAACTGGATCGAGCGGGGCCCGCCCATCTGGTATAGGGAACTCAGGCCGAATAGGCTATTAGCCAGCGTCGCCGTAGCTTGACCAAAGGTGCATCCTGGTCCCGCCGAAGGCGAACAGTAAGTTGAGTCGATCGTCCCAAAGTTGGGATGGTTGAAGACGTTAAAAGCTTCAGCGCGGAAAAGCAGCTTAAGTTTCTCGTTGATCGGAAACTCCCTGCGGACAGCAAGGTCCATTTGCCAAGCTCCAAAACCGCGCGCGAAGTTGCGCGGCGCATTTCCGGCGTTATTCCCTGTTGGTAGGCTGAAAGCGTTTGGATTGATTGCCCTTCCGCCCGGGCACCCAGGACCCCCGGGAAGCCCATTGTTATAAACTAAAGCGCATTCCGTTCCATAAATGTAAGTGGGCTGCCCAGGGACTAGATTGAGCCCGGAGTTAAAACCTTGGCCGGTGAGCGGATCGAAGACCAGATTTCCATTTAGGGCCACAGGAAAACCAGTCCGGGCTGTAAAGCGGTCATCAAGGCCCCAATGATGCAAGACCGCACGAGCCACACGATTTTGAAATTTATTCGGAAAATCATAGGAGAAAGCACTAGAAAACTGCTGCCGAATGTCGAAATCTGAATTGCCACGCTGGTACGGGACGACAAAATTGTAGGAGCCATAATCGATCGAGTGCGACCAGGTGTAAGACGCAAGCGCTTGCAGACCACGCGTTAGCCGGCGCCGGTATTGGACCTGCAACGCGTTGTAGTCCGAAGTGAGTCCGTTTCGGACAAAGACCATACCATCGGCAAAATTCGGATTGAAGGATTGTGCGGCGATATTCTGCTCCTCCAGCAGTCTTGCTCCATGTGCGCCAACGTAAGAGACGGTCAGGGCTTGCGAGTTCCCCAATGCCTGCTCGACGCTGGCGTTCCACTGCAACGTGTAAGGCAACTGGAGGTGCGTGGGAAATGCGTAAACGGATTCTGTGTACGGCGCCACGGGCGGATTAACAATCGCCGGAGTCACTTGTGACGCGGGCAGTGGAAAACTAGCTGGCGAACCGACCAGTCCTCCGAACAGTGGTGTCATTGCGAAAAAGCCCGGCCCGTTGTATCCAATCGAACCGAGCTGCTGTCCCGTATCGAAAAACACGCCCCCTCCACCCCGTAACACCATTTCGTAGCCTGGAGTGTTCCGGACGATATAAGCTGCGCCGAGCCGGGGCGCAAAGTTGAACCAAGTCGTCTGCCAAAGTGCAGTACCTTTCGGGGCAAGTGCAAGAGCGCTTAGATCGTCGATGCTTCCTTGGGCAGTGTACGGAATGTCTCCCTCCGCTGCGCCGGGCGCCGGATTAACTTCCCAGCGCAAACCAAACGAGAGGCTCAGCCGTGGGGTTAGCTTCCATTCGTCCTGGGCAAAGGCTGAAAAATTCGTGTAAACGGGATTGGCTGGTGCGTTGGTGTCACCGAATCCGAGATCCACGCTATTCGCCTGAGCCGAGCTCGCGTAGAAATACCGATAGATCGCAGCCGGGCTCTCTACAAATATTCCGGGCTCCAACCTGCGGAAATCGAAGCCAAACTTCAACTGGTGGCTGCCCAGTGCCGTACTAACCGTGTCTACTACGTTCCACTGCTTCTGCTCACCCAAATTGCCATGCTGAGCAATCGTCGCGTAATGGAAATCGGGGGTGCCAATCCCGAAATACAGTCCAACCTCGACATCATGATTGGCATTCGCGCCCGCGGTAAACCCCTGCAATTGAAAAAGGTTTACCGGTGCCGCGCCTCCGAAGGTCCCCGGCGTAGCGGAGATGGTCTGGGTGTTCGAACTGTAGTTCAAACGAAACTCATTGCTCAGACGATTCGAAAGTGGACTTGTCGCTCCTAGCGTGTACGTCCGGGTTGTGAAACTGGTGGAATCTACAACCGAAGCCACCAAGAAATCCTGAACGCCCTGACTCGAGGACGTGTTGCTGAAGCGAAAGAAGAGTCTTAACTTGTCGCTCACTATATGATCCAGACGGACACTCGTCGCGTCAATCGCACTAGGATTGGATGACGTGCTGATGAACTCGGCAAATCCAGTCCCTAAGTCAATACCATTCGCCACCGGAAAGGCATTCAAAACCTGTTGGAGAGGGGCGGGTGTGTTCGCGCGCAGTTGCGCGTCGGGAACAAAAGTTACATGCGCAGCCTGTGGCTGATGCAAACGAAGCCCTTCATAGGAAAAGAAGAAGAACGTTTTATCCTTGCCACTATAAACATGGGGAATTTCGACCGGCCCACCCAGTGTTCCGCCGAAGTCATTTTGCCGCAGCGGAGGTTGGGGTTGTTGGAGGTAATCGTTAAACCAGTCGTTCGCGTCGAAGGCGTTATTGCGGAGATAGTCGAATGCAGTGCCATGCCATTGATTGGTGCCTGAACGTGTTGCGAAGGAGAATTGGCCTCCGGGGTTGCGTCCGTACTCGGCAGAGTACGTTGAACTTTGAACGCGGAACTCCTCCAGAGCATCCACCGAAACCAAGCCCTGCGTTGTGCCAAGGGCCGTAGATACAGGCAGTGACCCGCTGGTTCCCCCTGCACCCGCCCCGAGTGCAAAGGTACCGATATTGGCGCTTACCCCGTCCACTGTGTAATAGTTCGATTCAGTGCGCTGGCCATTCACGCTGAATTCGCCTGTGACACCAAGATTGACCCCAGCCTGGGGGCTATTGGTAGTTACGCCAGGGGTGAGCAGAATCAGATCCTGAAAACTGCGCCCGTTCAGCGGCATGTTCTCGACATACTTGCGGTCAACAACGGTGCTCACCGATGCGTCCGTCGTGTTGATGTTCAGCTGATCTGCAGTGACTGTGACAGATTCAGATATGGAGCCTATCTGAAGAGAGAAGTTCTCAACGGCAATATCTTGGACATGAAGCACGAGCCCCGTCTTGACGATCTCTTTGAACCCATCCTTGACAACCAATATTCGATACGCTCCGGGGTAGACATTGGGAATTACATAAAGTCCTTCTGGGTTCGTCTTCGTAGTTGCCGCGGTATTCGTGTCGACATTCACGAGTTGAATTTCTACGTCCGGGACGACTTGGCCTTGACCATCTGTAATCCGCCCTGAGACCGTTGCCGTCTGCGTTTGAGCGAAGGCCGGGAGCATTAGAGAGTTTAGCGTCGCCACGAGGAAAAATAGGAGAACAGGGCCTAGAATGGTTCGCATCGATGAGGATTTCCCCCTTTGTTGGAGTATGCCAACAGCACCGAGACTTTGTGCCGCAAGGCGGGGAAAGAAGACGTGACTCAATGGGATCGCAAGAAAAAATGGCTCCACGCAACCTGCGAGATAGCAATTTGCTCAAGTCTAATTTAGCTCTCCCAATAATTTATTTCTGGAAAGAGCCGCTCGTCAGGGATGGTTCGGCTCGCCCACGATGTACGCATAGAGGAGTTTCTTGCCGCGAGGCTCTGCCGCGTCGCCTAAGGCTTCCGCGGTGACGAATACAGAATCAATCCCCTGCAGCAACTTTGGATCGCTAACCTTGAGCACCCATCGCCGTTGCTCGTGGTCGTCGACCGCAAACGTTCCCAGCTTCCGGATGGAATGAGAGATGGATTCCTTCTGGCCCCATGCTTGGAACGTGTACTTCGCGGGAGTTAGTTTTCCACTCGACAGGTCAAAGGCATAAAAGATCAACGATTGCCCCTCTGCATAAAAGACGCGGCCAAACGCTTTCGACGACTTTCCGGTCCCGTCCGTATCGTGAACGTCCATGATGTGGAGGTTCCGTGCACCCATCAGTTGCCGGACATCGCTGCTGGCAGTCATCAACTGGCGTTCACGCTCAAAATTCGAGGCTTGTTGCTCAATCGCCTCATTCAACTCTCTGATTCGCGCTTCCTGGATCACGACCGTGCTGAGATTCGAAGCATTATCACGATGCACTTTTTCGTTGTCCGCGCGCAGAACTGCAACGAGAGCATCCTTCTGTTGGGTGGTGCTAGCCAATTCCATGTATTCCGAGCGAGATTTCTGGAGGTCAGACTCTATTCTTCGTGCTTCCTCTCGCTCCTCAACGAGCTGCTCCTGAAGCTTAGCCAACAACTCTCGGTCGGAAGCATCGTTACGCTGCACTTCTGTAAGCCGCAGAGAGCTGGACTGGACCGCCTGCTCAAGGCCCGTGATTCTCCCGCGCAGCACCTCGTTCTCACGTGCCAATCGCATTTCCCTTTCGCTATTTGGGGCTTCGCCTGGTTTCAACCCTTGCAACCGATAAATCGTCAGTCCCATTACGGCGATGACTGCGATGGTCACCGCAGTGAAGACGGGTTGCCAATGCCGCAGGGACCAGAAGCGGCCTCTGCTTACAGATGCTGGACGTTGGGCTTCTGCGGTGAATTCAACTCCTTCCACACGGGCTCTCGCCAAGAAGCGATCGCGCAAGTCTGCATCCGGAGCCGCTTTGGGAATCAAATCTGTAATCCGCGAACGAATCGGATCTGCCTGCGGCAACTGATGCTGAATCACGTGGGCGTATCCGGCATTCGCCTCGCGACAGCTTTGACAATTGTAAAGATGCTGGTTTAGCTCCCGATTCTCTTCGGACGAAAGCTGGCCGATGGCCGCCAGCGCACAAAGCTCCCGATAATACTCATGGTTCGGCATCAGGCACGCTTTCCCCCTTGGCAAGGCCGGATTCCGGCCGCTCACACAAGAGCGAGCGAAGCTTCTCTAAGCCTCGGTAATAGTTATGTCTTACGGAATCGAAAGACTCTCCGATTTTCGCGGAAATCTCCCGCATCGTGAGTCCCTCGTAGAACGCGAACTCCAGGATCTTGCGCTGTGTGCTGTTCAGTGATCCAAGGGCTTGTTGAACCAGATGAGACGATTCCATCATGACGAAGGGCCGGGTGCCGCTCAAGTGAAGTTCTTGCCCCTCGCGAGACTCTCTTGGCCTTTCATACAGACCGCGCAGGCTCAGGTAGTGTCTGCGATTGAAGCTCCGGTGGTAGACAAACTGGAGGAGCCACACTTTAGTGGTACCCTTCGCCGGATCGAATTGCGCAGCGGAGCGAAAAATCTCGAGGAACACCGTTTGCATGAGATCTTCGGCTTCGCCAGCGTCTCGGAGAATTTTTAAAGCGATGTTCATCACCAGTCGATGGTAGCGGTCAAAAAGGACCGCCAGAGCGTCATGGTGACCAAGCTGCAGACGGAGCATCAGGGCTTCGTCAGCCAAATTGGCCAGCTCCGTGTAACGCATAGGCGGGAGCGTGTTTTCGGGCGCGCTCATGAAGAGGAAAGGGAAATCTCCTTCTCTCGCGTATACCACAGAGGATTGCGGTTTCAGAAGGAATTTAAGAAAGAGAATTCGCACGCTCGCTGGCACATTTTACGCGTCTCAGCGGCAACCGTAATGGCACAGCGTATGAGACGCATTTTCCTTCAAGCATGAAGACCAAGCGGTGCTGCTCTGTAACCTCATGCAGGTGACTACGGCAATGAATTAGTGGGCAAAATACGTTGCGGTCCGAAAACACCAGAGTCCCAGAAGGCTGATTTTACAGGTGAACACTTTCTCGTCCTAAACAAGTGGGCGGCCATCCCAAGATCCCGTGCCGAGAATAGATTTGATCCCAGGCCGGCCGCACCGAAACACCTCAACGTTCCACCGCAAGATTCGAGACGGCGTAATATCTCCAAGATTTTGAGGGATTGTCACGGCTGATTCACCGAGCCCCGTGGAAGCGAATTCTTCGGCGGTGAGGCGGCCTTCAAATGTTTGTCAAACCAATCGATCATCCGATTACAGAAGTCCAACTGGTTCGCGTAGCTCCAAAGGGGTGGAGAGTGCCCTTCGCCAACGTACTTCGCGTACTCGACTTCTTTGCCTAGCCTGCGCAGATCTACGAAAACCTCATCCGAAAGAAAGGGGGAAACTGTTTCATCCTGGTCCCCGTGAACGATTAGCAGTGGTGTCTTAACCCTGTCCAAATAGAAGACGGGCGAGTTCTCGATGTACCGTTCTCGAACTTCCCAGGGAGTTCCGCCCAGCCCATCAAACGCGCGCTCCAAGGAGGTCCCAAAAGCCTCACCGGCTGCATTCATCTCTCCATACATTCCCATAAGGTCACCCATGCCATCAGCATCGATAGCCGCCCTGAAAAGCTGGGTCTGCACGATTAGAGATAGGACGCTGTACCCACCATTGCTGTGACCCACTATCCCCACTCGATCAGGGTCAGCGATACCCATAGCGACCACTTTGTCCACGCCTGGCAACACCGTCTTCGTCAGGTCGGCCATAGGGGTTCCCAAATGTTGCGGAGCATCTGGGAAAAATACGGCGTAGCCGCGAGTAGCGAGAAGTTGTAAATTGAAAGGGCCTGGCAGAAAGCCAAATTGGTGAAGGGAGTCTGACCCGTTCTCACCACCGTAGACCCAAACGGCCAATGGATACCGTTCCCCCTCTTGGTACGGTGAGGGCAGCATCAGCGCACCTTGCAAGCTGTTTCCGTCGAGGTCTCGCCACTCGATTAATCGCGCCGCCCCCATCCGATAGTTGTCGAACGCGGGGTTAATGTCAGTGATTCGCTTCGGACTCCTGAAATCAGCCTGGGTCAGCCAAATATCCATGTCACGGTCAGCATCTTGCGAAAAGTATGCAAATTGACGACCGTCTTTCGAGACCGCTCCAAACAGATTCAGCGCAATCGAGAAGGGATTCTGTCCGATCGTCATCAGCGCCGTGCTCCGAAAGGAACCCATGTCGATTTCGTAGAAACCCAGCTGCTTCGACCGTTTTTCGAAAGCAAGAACGATGGTTTGAACGCCATTCTTGGGTAACCACAACACCCCTCTTCCATCCGCAATCAGTCGAACGATCCGATGTCCCGGAATATTCGCGACTTCAAACGGTTTCGCTTGTTCGGACGACGTCCTCCACAGAGCATCCCCATCAGTGAAGTAGATGTACTCAGCGCGAGCATCCCAAAGAGGCGCCTGCGAAGCATACCCAGCATGCTGTTCTCTAAAGGAGGTCACATTCCTGGTAGCCCCCGTTTCAGGATTGAGAAGATAGCAGTCTCCTTTGCCCTCCATTCCTCCGGTCCGATAGGCGATTTTCGAACTGTCCGGCGACCAGCTGAGAGAGCCGCCACCGATTTCGAGTTCGAGATTTGCCGCGAGAATGTGTACTTGGCCGGATTGCACTGAAATTTCAACAATACTAAACACGATCTGTTGCGAACCTGGTTTCTCAAATGCTTGAGGGCTTGTATATGCGAGTCGCGAACCATCCGGCGACAGGAAGAAATCTGAAATCCGATGTCCCTGGTCGATGCGTCGTATGCTTCCAGATCCTACGCTAAGAATGGCCAAGTCCCGCAAGTCGCCATCCAAATTCCATGGAGGAGACTGTTCCGTCTTGCTGCCGGCATCAGAGTTCGAACGATACACGTTAACTGTGGCATGAAATGACGTAGCCTCTTGCTTCTTCGTGATTCGAGGATGGATCAGCACGTTGGAGAACTCAAAGGGACTTAATCCCTTTGGCAAGACGCCTAACATCACCCGATCACCATCGGGCAGCCATTGAAGTTTCTTCGTCCATACGTTTACGTCAGAGACCTGCCGAAGGTTGCCGCTCGCCACGTCCCATACCCACAGGTGGACGTATCCGCCTCCACGGTTCGACAGAAAGGCCAGGAGGTGACCATCGGGCGACCACGTGGGCAGCCAATTGTCACCCTTCCCTCCCGTCACCGTTACAAACTCCCCGCTCGCAACATCGACTGCGATTATGTCAGCACCCCGGGCAGTCGGGGGGACACCATTCAGAAATAAATCTTCTGGAGTTCTGCCCGCATCTTTTTCCGTGGCTGGAACGCGCACGGTATAAACTAAGCGCCTTCCATCCGGGGAAAACTCTATCGGCGAGTACTCAACGAAACTTCGCGCTTTCAAGATTTGTTCGGGAGGCAATGGCCTGATTTGATGCGCGATCGTGGGACTCCCGCCTCCGCCGCTTAGTAATAGTGAAACGAAAAGATATTTTCGAAGGTGGTGTCTGTCTCCATATAGAATCACGTCAATAATCTCCGGCTAGAGTGGAATCAGAACGTCAACTTTAGCGACAGCTGCAGCGACCGGGGGCCCCCTTCCTGGAAGAGGGGATTTAATCCTCCAAGTGTCTGATTAAGCATGAACTGTGACTGGAGGTATGAGGTTCCGAACTCAACAGGGCCCGGCGGATTACTAAAGTTCGGGTGGTTAAGCAGATTGAAGGCATCCGCCCGGAACGCAAGCTTTAGTCGCTCCCCAAGGGGAAACACTCTACTCAGCGAAAGGTCAACCTGCGTTAGGCCAAATCCTGCGATATCATTGCGCCCTTCGGTTCCCTGTCGGACAGTGGAAGGAATCGAAAACGCTGCAGGATTCAATGCTTTGCCGCCCGCGCATGGTGGACCATCCACCGAAACACAGCGTGAACCATAGAGCCAAATTGGCTGACCCGGCACGATATCCGGTCGGCTAGTCGCGAATCCACCTGCGTCCGGGGATGTGGAATAAACAATCCCGTTGAAGGGAAAACCAGAGCGGGCAACCACAACACCATCGAGAGACCAGTCTCGCGTTACCGAAAACAGAAGTCCGGAATTCCCCATGGACGGAACCATATAGGTAAATGCTCCTGAGAAACTATGCCGAACATCGAAGTCGGAAGATGCGTAGTCCGTTGCTCCTGAGATGACGGCATTCGAAAGACCCGCCACAACGTCATTCGAGGCATTGTCCAGCGAATGCGAGAAGCTGTAGCTCAGAAGCGCTTGAAGACGAGACGACAGAGGCTTACGGTACTGCAGTTGGAGCGCATTGTAATTGGAGTAGGCATCGTTCAATGTCAACAAGAACTCTCCGGAGAAATTCGGGTTCGGCTGGTACAACGCCTGCTGCCTCAGGAGATCCCGCCCCGCCTGCCCTACATACGTCACGGAAACCATTTGCTTACCTGCAAACGATTTTTCCACGGCGACGTTCCACTGATATGAACGAGGAAGCTTGAGATCAGGGCTGAACCCTTCCGCAAATCCAAAGGGAGGCTGAAGCGTGACCGCCGGGAGATAGCTCGAAATGTTGCTCACGGGCAGTGAAACTCCGAAGTTTGACTGATAGAAGTTATTGGGAAACCATGTTGCAAGACTTCCAGCTGACCCAACGCCAGTATCGTAGAAAACTCCCGCCCCCGCCCGGAATACAAGATCGCCTTTCTCGGTCACGTTGTATGCAAGCCCGAGGCGCGGGCCGACATTTCCAAAAGTGGTTCCCCACAAGTGCGTCCCAGGGGGCGCGAGCGCAATAGCAGCCGGTGTGTTCACATTCTGCCAAGAAGCCAGCAGTGTCGTACCTCGTCCCGTGGGTGCCGGATTCAGTTCCCACCGCAAGCCATAGGTCAGGGTCAGTCTTGGTCTGATTCGCCAACTATCCTGGGCATAAAAAGATAGAGCCTGGGTTAGGAGTTTGGCCGACTGATTGGTTCCGGCGCCGAGAGTAACTTGTCCGCTGGAGACGAGTGCCTGAACGCTCAAACTCTCGTACGCCAGATTGTGCTGGCCAGGATTGGTATCAAGAAAAATGGCTCGGTAGTCTCCACCAAATTTCAACCCGTGCTTGCCGGTTGATACTGACAAATCGTCAACGAAATTCCACTGTTTGGCCATATTTCTTGCATAAGGCCCGACGTCATACCGAGCGATATCGAATGGGAAGAACAGCACGTAAGTATTTGCGCTCGGAAGCGAGCCCGTCAGCAGGATTAGATCTGGGGGAATTGCTCCGCCAAAAGAATCCAAGATGGCAACTAGGCCGGACGCCTGTCGTGAATAATTGGCGCGCAACGTGTTTGACAGACTGTTCGACAGCGCCATATTTAGACCTGCGGTAACCGTCTGTGTACTGTTAGAGAAGGTATCAAGCTCGCTGAGGCTGCCAGTCCGCTCGACAAGCTGGGATGGGGCGTAGTTGTAGCGCCCAAAAATAGAGAATCTGTCGTTTATCATGTGGTCTATTCGAATGCTGGTGGCATTCAGAGTGCCGCGATTCGAAAAGCTGCCAGTCAGCGGCGCTGTGTATGCGCTGGGGGAAGCGGGCTGTCCGTTGGGCAGCGGATACGCGTCCAGAAAGGGGGCTAGGGAAGCGGAGGCCTGTGTGCGCGCATACAGCGAAGGGACCTGGATCACTGCCGTCTCAGGGAGGTCCAGCCGGGCTCCTTCGTAAGAAAAGAAATAAAACGTCCTGCCTTTCCAGACTGGCCCACCCAGAAAAGCTCCGAAATCGTTGTGATGTTCCTGGGCCCGGGGAAGCCCGGCATTATTCGCGAACCAGTCGTTCGCGTCCATTACGGTATTGCGAAAATAGTCGAACGCGCCACCGTGCAACTGGTTCGTTCCAGAGCGCGTTGTGAGAATCACTTGTCCCCCGGGACTACGACCAAATTCCGGCGAAAACGATGAAGTCTCGATCCGAAATTCCTGCAACGCGTCGATGGAAACTAGACTGCTCGTACCGCCGAAGACGCTAAATGCCTGCGCCCCTCCCACTCCGGAGTTTCCCAGGTCAGAGTATGATGAAACGCCAAAATTAGCGGAGACACCATCAACTGTGAAATTGTTCGCATCCGTCCTCTGCCCCGAGATGCTGAACTGCCCAGGCATGCGGGAGTCGGAAGCAGAAGCGGCGATTACGACCCCCGGCGTCAACTGCAGCAGTGTATTAAAACTGCGGCCATTAAGAGGCAGGCTCTCCACGAAATTGCGGTCAATTACCGTGCTCACCGCCGCATCCTGCGTGTTCATGAGCGGCGCCTCACCAGTCACCGTCACGGTTTCCGAAAGGGACCCAATCTCAAGCGAGAAGTTTTGCTCCAATTTGTCCTGGACGTAAAGCTGAAATTCCTTAATCGCGATTTCCTTAAAGCCCGGCTTCCGGACCACTAAGTGGTAGTGCCCCGGCATCAAGGCCGCAAATACATAAATGCCCGCCCCGTTGGTCTTGGTGGTCACAACGGTGCCGGTTTCTATGCGCGCCGCAGTTACCTCAACGTCGGGAACGACCGCGCCGTTTGGGTCCTGTATGACTCCGCTCAGTGTTGCCGTTTCCATCTGGGCAAACACTGCAGCCCCGACTAAGAAACACAGAACAATGGTTGCGAGCAGCGATCTCACACGCACGGCAGTGGGCATAATTTCTCCTCTGCAGGTATTGCGCATGGGGTCGGCGGTTTTGTACCGCTTGGTGGTTGTGAAAAACTACTAAGAAGAGTTCTCAGAAGGATTCCTTGTGATTGTCCGTCACTGAAGACTTGACGCCAAATGAATCGCTGTCAGGGTATTGCGTATCTCGCAGAGTGAATATACTGAAGCTCTAATCGATACCGCCGAGGCAATTTGTTCCGTGCATCTGGCCCTCGAGCGCATCACAAGCCTCAGGGATGGTTGGGTGGCGTGCCGAAGTACGCTTCAAGAATCGGTTTCCCCGTAGGTGCCGCGAAGGGCCGACCTGCAGGTTCAAGAGTGACGAAGACCGTGTCAATCTCTTCGAGAAGCTTAGGGTCATCGAACTTCATTGCCCACCGGTGCTGTGCCTGGTCATCGTTATAAAAGATTCCCAGACTATGGGCTACTTTGCTATTCAGGTTATTACTGTTGCTTCCCCACGCGGCATACACGAACTTCCCGTCGGCGGTATTCTTCGTGGGTAGATCGAACGCGTAGAAGATAAGAGACTTTCCTTGCGTGTAGAAGGCACGCCCAAATGCTTTTTTAGGACGGCCCTTCCCATCTCTGTCGATAACATCAACGATGTGCAGATCGCGCGCACCCATTATGTCGCGGATCTCGCGCCCAGCCGAGAGCATTTCCCGCTCGCGATCAACCCTCGCTGAAACCTCGGTCAAACGCGCTTCCCTGTCGGCAAGAGCGTATTGCAACGAGTCGATCTTGCTCTGACTCGCGGAAATGGATTCTTTTGCCTGTGACAGCTCGTTCCGTGCCGCGTTTAATTCGTTGTGCGCCTGGATCGCCTCCTGGCCTTGCGCGTTGGACTGTTTTTCAAGGTCGTTCAGCTTGGTTTCCAGTTCGCTGGCATGTTGATCCGTTAAGGCCAGTTTGTCCCGCAACGCGCGATTCTCCCCACGCGTCTCTTCGACCCGTTTTTGCAACTCAGCGACAAAAGTCTGCAATCGCGTGCCTTCATCCTGCGCAAAGATAGATGTCTCTGGCAATTGCGCTGCCACAGGACCTGTAACTGTGACGGAGGTCTTGGCAATCCTTTCCGACAGCACTCGGTACCCAACAGCGGTGCCAACTCCCGCTCCCAGCAAAAACCCGGCCGCAATCCCCGCTGCCACAAGATGCTTATAGCGCTCGACGAGAGAAACCGGAACAACCGCAGGAAGGCGCTGGGCTATGCCCTCCCGCAAGCGACGATGGCGCTCACCTTCGAGGGCCTCACCCTCGTCGTTAGGTGAACTTGCGAGGAACGCGGCAGTCGCGACGGATCTAGTCTCCGCGACAATTTCGCGGCACAGGGGACAGCTATCCTTGTGGCGAAGAAACTCCTCATACTCTTCAGGAGAGAGTTCGCCAATCGCTGCTAAGGATGCAAGTTCTTCAAATCGATCGTGCTCAAACACCTGACACCTCCGGAGCCACCCGCTTGGTTAGCCGACGATGCAATCTCAAGATGACGTTTCGACCGGATTCTGAGCATTCTTCCTTTTCGTCTTTTGGGGCCAGAGCTTTACGCATTCTTTCAAGACCACGGTACAAGTGGTGCCGGGCATTCCCGAACGACTCACCTAGTTCGACCGCAATTTCGTTCACGGAAAGCCCTCGAAAGAAATACGCGGTCACGGCCGCTCGCTGCTTATCATCCAACTGCTCCAAACCCTGCTGAATGAGTCGCGTTCCTTCTTCGAGAGACAGGCCGAAAGCGGGCGACACTTCTCGTGCGAGCACTTCTGGCTCGAGCTCTTCGATCTGCACGCTCGTGTAATATCGACGGCTTTCCAGGTGACGCCGCTGGTCGATGGCGCGTGTGTATGCGTATCGAAGAAGCAGAGTGCGGAACGAGCCTCGTTGTTCGTCATACCGCAACATGGTGGTGTGTACTTCGAGGAAAAGCCCCTGTACCAGGTCCTCGGCCTCTGCTTTGTCACGGATGACGGAATAAGCGAGCCGGAAAACTTGCCGCCAGTAGCGGTCGAACAACACGAGGAAGGCTTCCTGATTCCCTCGCACCACTTCGCGGCAGAGCGATTCGTCCGAAAGACATCGAAGCTGTTCCTGACCCCGCGGTCGGTTCCAGGAGATCATCTTTTCCTCTCACAACGCTCTCCGTCGAAGATTCGGAGAGGCTTAGAATGCGCACCGCGATCAGCTTTACAGAGATTGAACACAACATACAGCCGATCTCTGCTGGATGAAAGAACTCCGTGAAGAATCGCAGAACTTTATTTCTCGGTGCGCTTGGTACAAAACACACTCGCCCTGCGCAGCATAGGAAAAGTACTACTTCGGATTTGTGTAGAAGCTTTCTCTCGATTTGGTGATTCTCTCAATTCAGGAGTCTGCATCAGACCTGCACTTACCCGGCGACGGAAAGTGGGTGCTAGGAACTACGCCACTGTGAAAGGTCGCGCATTCGCCGATTCCGCAACATCACTTGGAAGAACGGTACCGACTTCTAGTCAGAATTTGGATCCGGTTCGTGAAGTCCATCCTCGTCTTTGTCTTCGAGCAAGCGGCAGGAGCTGAGCTGCAGTTTATCTGCCAGAAACAGGGCCGTGAGATCGAACCCGCCGCGTTCCAAGAGAGCGGTCGGGACTGCGTGCTCCTACTGCGCAAGAGCAAGCAACGCAGTCGAATTTACTTCCCCGTTCGCACCCAATGCGTCTTCGCTAGCCGAGGCGCAGTATCGATTTACGTACTCTGTAAGTCAGACATAGCTTTACATAGCTTCCGGCTGTCACGTGCATGTCGATGACGATCTGGAAGCGCGCTACACCTTACGGCAGTTTCGCATAGATTTTCAAAGGGATTTTAACGGGCTCGTATGTCGACAAACTGCCTTTTGCCGGTATCTTCATGCGGAAGGTTAGAGTGCGCGGCTCTGCGCTGTGTCCGGAGGCCAGCCGGTCTGATGGAAGTTGTAGCTCCCAGAGCGCACCGTCACCAGGCTTGCCGTTGTCGGCATTGTCGGCAAACATTTCCAATTGCACACTCGCGTTCGCCAGGAGGACGAGAACCGGACTCCCAAACGTTGCGTCAGACCTGTTGGTCACGGTGATATCGAAAGCAGTCAAATTGTCGAGTTCGTCGAATCGTATGTTCCGTATATCGACGGTCACTTTATTTGATATATCGGTGAGACCCTCCAATGTGGGCACCGTGCTGTCGTCTTCTGGCTCAGAGACCGTTATCGTCCTCGTCCACAGATTTGTTGAGCCATTCCCCACTTCGTTCCACACCGCATGAAAGGCGCCGCTACGATCCGCAACTAGGCCGTTGCCAAACGGAATGCCCGATATGCTGGGGCCAAAGGTAAGGATGGCTAATGGCTCTAAACGATTCAATTTATTGTTCCAAGCTGGCGGGTAGACGTCCAACCGCCGGTCATCGGCAAGCGCCCGCTCCGTGGCTGGGAAATCGAGCAGATTAGGCTTTAGCTGAACCACCTTGGCGATCGATTCCCCTCCGTCGATGGACGCCCCAAAGTAAACCTGATCTGAATTCTTGCTGTACCACAGGAATCCCAGATCACCATCTTTATTGATCGCAATAGATACGGAGCCCATATGCAGATCTAGCGTGGTTTTCGGAGGCAATCTCACCGATTTAATGCTCCACGATTGCGCTTCATCTTTCGAGGTGGCCAGCATTAGGCGACTCTCTGCCGCAGTCCTGTCGTTGAGCGTCCAACAGACGTAGATCTCATCCGACTTGCTCACAGCTAGCCCCGCCAGTACAGGCGGCGTGAAGTTTTCGAAAATGTTTTTTTTGCTTAGAGACCGGCCACCATCCGTGGAAATTCCCAGGTCGACCGTATAGATCCTGCTCTTTTGTCCTGATGTCTTGTCTGAGATTTCGTGGTCTCCCGAAAATATAGCGAGGACTGTCCCGTCGCTGAGTACGCCGGACCCGCGAGGAAACCTCCCCGGAAACTGTATTGAGGTTTCGCCAAGATTAAAGCTCCCGCTCGTTAAGGAGAAACTCAGCTCAGGCAATTCGCGGAATGTGGCCAGATAAGGCGTCTTGGCAAGTGAGCTCCAGCCAGGCATTTTGTCGCCGATGGCTGAAAGATAAGGTGCGGTGATCGGCGTCCTGTCGGTCCCGTCGGCCAGCGCATTTGCAAATATGTAGAGAGCGCCCCGGCGCGCGCTCAAAGTTGAATCCGCGGCCATCGAGGTCCAGTCCATAAACCGGCTCAGTAGAATTGACTGCCACATGCGGCCGCCGTCGGACGAGCGGTAGAGATGGAAGTTCCCGTACTCGTGATGAGGCTCTCCGCGGGAGGTATCAGACTCGCCTGCCGCAAAATAAGCTTGGTGGCCGGGGCCGAAAGTGCAAGATTCCTCGCTGACCCACTGGCTATTGGCGTCAACTAAGACCTCTTGCCACGTCTTGCCTCTATCCCCGGAATGATAAACATACCCTTCGTAAGCGGATCCAGACCGTTCGTTCGATCTGAATCCGCACACGATCAAATCCTTGTCCGATTCTGGATCCGCTGCAAGCACCACCTCTCCGTGGTATGCGACCAGGGGCGGGCTCACCGGGGTGCGTGGGCCAAGGACGCTCATTTGCTGATGTTCCGGGCGGTCCTGAGCGTACGATGTTTCGAAACTAACAAGCAATCCACAAAGAAGGCAAAGTGCCGTCAAGCAAGACAGAATCCAGCCGCGACATTTGGGTGCTCTAATCATCACGAAGCGCCCAGCGACGCTCCCTTCTGCGACGCGGCTGGGCGTCAGGAGCAAGCATCTAAGCTCCTTGCGCAACGGACCTCCCGAGCGTGGCGTAATCTGCTGAAACTTGCCATTGAGCATGGATCACCGTTCTTAGAAGACAAGTTTCAATGCAAGTTGCATAGAACGTGGACCACCCATTTGGTACAAGCTGCTGAGCCCACCTAAACTGTTCGCAAGGGTTGCAGTTGCTTGGCCAAATGTGCAACCGGGCCCGGCGGACGGCGAACAATAGGTGGAATTGATGGTTCCGAAGTTCGGATGGTTGAAGACGTTGAACGCCTCCGCCCGGAATTGCAGCGTCAGCCTCTCGTGGATGGGAAACTCTCGCCGGAACGCAAGGTCCACCTGCCAGCTTCCGAACCCGCGCGTGAAGTTCCGTGGCGCGTCGCCCGCAGCAGTCCCGGGCGGGCAGGAGAACTGGCCGCAACCGGCCGGCAGGACAAACGCATTGGGGTTAATTGCGCGCCCTCCGGGACATCCTAGGCCAGCATCGTACACAGCGGCACACTGTGTCCCATAGACATAAATCGGCTGACCGGGCACGAGGTTAAGCCCAGAGTTGTACGTCTGGCCGGTTGCGGGGTCAACTATGGGGGCTCCCGCCAGAGTTACCGGGAACCCCGTCCGTGCCATGAGGCGGGCGTCTAGCCCCCAGTGATGAAGGATGGTTCGTTCAAATCGGTTTCCGTTGATATCCGGTACATCATAGGATAAGGCGGTCGAATAATTCTGTCTTACATCGAAGTCGCAATCCCCGCGCTCATAAGGAATAGCTGCGTTTTGGGACTCGTAGTCGGAGCAGTGTGACCAAGTGTAAGATGCGAGCACCTGCAGGCCGCGTGCCAGTCTGCGTTGGTATTGAATTTGGATCGCGTTATAGTCGGACGTCAACCCGTTCCGAGTAAAAAGGACGTCACCAAAGTTGGGATTGAGTGGCGTCACCGAAAGCTCCTCCGTCTCAAGTAGCCGGGATCCATGTGAACCGACGTAGGAGACGGTCAGCGACTGCGACTTCCCTAGAGCCTGCTGAACGCTGGCATTCCACTGCCACGTATAGGGCAACTGCAAGTGCGGGGCGAAGGCAAAGACGACGCTGCTAGTGTACGGCGGCACAGGTGGATTAATGATCGGAGGATTTATTTGCGCCGGTGCTGCAGGAAAGCTAGTCGGCGAGCCAAACAACCCGCCAAAAAAGTCTATTGCAGAAAACCCCGGCCCGATATAACCATAAGAGCCAAGCTGCTGACCCGTATCAAAAAAAACTCCGCCGCCGGCACGGACTATCATCTCTTGACCTGCGGTATCGCGAAGCTCATACGCTATACCCAATCGAGGAGCGAAGTTGTACCAAGTGGTTTTCCACAAAGGGGTTCCTTGCGGGGCCAACGTCATCTCCGCCAAGTCATTGGCACCTTCCACTGTATAAGGGAGCTGGTCCTTTTTCGCGCCGGGGGCGGGATTTACCTCCCACCTCAACCCCATCGAGACATTCAAACGTGGTGTCAACCTCCATTCGTCCTGGACAAAAGCCGAGAAGTTGGTATAGATGGGGAAAACGGGGGTCGCTGACTCTCCAAAACCCTCATCGACGCTGTTCGCTTCAACTGAATTTGGACTGAAGTATCTATAGACGGCAACTGGACTCGACGTATTCACGCTTGGCGTTAGCCTCCGAAAATCGAAGCCGAATGGCGTTCGGTGCCGACCGTGCGAGGCAGCGACGGTATCTACTACGTTCCATTGTTGCTGCTTGCTCGACGCAGTGGACTGGCTGATCGTGGCAAAGTGGAAGTTGGGGGCGCCAATGCCAAAGTACAGCGCAACTTCGATGGCAGCATCAATTCCTTGTTCAAGACCCTGCAATTGAAAGAGATCCACGGCCTTTGCCCCCCCCACGTTGGCGAGTGCCTGGGATGATGTGGCTTCGTTCGAGCTGTAGTTCAGCCGGAATTCATTACTGACCTTACTCGACAATGAACTCGTCGCACCCAATGTATATGTCCGCGTCGTAAAGGCTGTTGAATCGAGAACCGAAAACACCGAAGCGTCGTGTGCTGCTGCGCTTGAGGAAGTATCGCTAAAACGAAAGAACAGTCTGAGTTTATCGCCGACTATGTGGTCCAGCCGAATACTAGTCGAATTGATGCTGCTTGGATTGGATCCCGTTCCAAGAAACTCAGCAAACCCGTTGCCCAAGTCTATTCCGTTCGCCACTGGGAACGCGTTGAGCACTGCTTGCAGGGGGGCGGGTGTGTCTTGTCTGATCGCTGAGTCCGGTACGTAGGTCGTCGTGGCCGCTTGGGGCTGCAATAGACGCAACCCTTCGTACGAAACAAAGAAAAAGGTCTTGTCCTTTCCATCATAGAGATGGGGGATCCCGACGGCTCCGCCAAAGGTACCGCCAAAGTCGTTTTGACGCAGCTCCGGCTTCGGCAGACTAAAGTAGTTGTTGAACCAGTCGTTAGCGTCGAAAATGCTATCACGCACATAGTCGTAGGCAGAGCCATGCCACTGGTTCGTGCCAGAACGTGTTGCAAATGAGAATTGGCCCCCTGGATTGCGCCCGTACTCCGCGGAATATGTCGAACTCTGGACGCGAAATTCCTGAAGCGCGTCTACCGAGACCAGACCTTGCGTAGACCCCAGTGCCGTTGATGCAGGCAGTGAACCGGTGGTCCCGGCGGCGTCAGAGAGCCCTGGAGAAATGGCGAGGTTAGCACTTACCCCGTCCACCGTATAGTAATTCGATTCCGTGCGCTGGCCATTTACGCTGAATTCTCCGGTCGCTCCGATAGTCGCGCCATTTTGCGGATTGTTAGTGACCACCCCCGGCGTAAGCAAAATCAGGTCTTGAAAGCTCCTGCCGTTTAGAGGCATGTTTTCAACATAGTTGCGATCTATCACCGTGCTGACTGAAGCATCTGTTGTGTTGATGTTGTTCTGGTCCGCCGTTACAGTCACGGTTTCCGCAATAGACCCGACCTGCAAGGCAAAATTTCGGACAACGTTGTCCTGTATGTTGAGCTCCAACTCCGTCACCGTCACCGTCTTGAATCCAGGCTTCCTTGCAGAAATGAGATAGTGGCCCGGATGCAAGGAAGGAATGGTGTAGAGCCCGTCCTGATTTGTTTTGACAGTCACTGAGACGTTGGTCTCGACGTTTTTGATCTCGATCTCGGCATCCACAATTACCGCCCCGGTCTGGTCGGCTACGCGGCCGTAGACGCCAGCCAGTTCCGTTTGGCCGAGAGTTGGGGAAGAAATCACCAGGCAAGCAAAGAGCAAAACCACTCCGATGAACAACGAGCAGCGACTACAAAAGGTTTTACGGAATCTGGACACAGGCATTCGAGAGCCCCCTTACTCAAGTGTTCCTGTGCCAACATCGCTTTGTATCAACCCTCCTGGGAAATATTCCTGAGCGTTGAGCGAGTCGGGAGATCACGTAATAGTAGCTAAGGATGGTTGGGTTGGTTCCGCAGGTAAGCGTAAAGGAATTTTTCGCCTTTCGGTTCGATGGGGTTCTTGCCTGGAGGTTCGAGCGTCACGAAAACGGAATCAATTTCGCTAAGGACCTTGGGGTCGTCATACTTAAAGATCCAACGCCTCTGCGCGTTGTCGTCGGAGTAGAAGATTCCTAGATTCCGGGCCGCCTGGCCCGGGCCTTCTTTCTTTCCCCAGACCCGGTAGTGGTAGCCAGCATCTTGGACGCGGTGATCGTTCAGGTCGTAGGCATATATGAGGAGGGACTTGCCTTCGGTGAAGAAGACTCTGCCGAAGGCCGCGCGCGTCTTACCTTTGGTATCCGTGTCAAACACGTCCGCGATGTGCAGGTTGCGGGCGGACATAAGATCGCGGATGTCACGGTTCGCGGCAAGCATCTCACGTTCTCGGTCGAGCGCGCTCGACTGCTCTGCAAGCTGGTCCGTAAGCTCGTGAATCCTGGTTTGGTCGGCGACGAGGGTCGCCTGATTATCAGCTTGGGCCTTTTTCAATTCTGCTTCAACGGCTCCTGCTTGACTCTGCGCCAGAGCTAGTTGGCGCTGCAGTTCGTCGATTTTGGCGTCCCTTTCTCTCGCCGCTGACAGCAATGCACCCCGGTCCTTCTCGGATGTTGCCGCGGTCGCCTGCAATCGGTCGAGAGTGGAAGATTCGCTCACGATGGATGCCTTGAGACGGGTGGTTTCTGCCATCAATCTTTGGTTTTCGTCCTCCAAGCGCGAGATCAAGGCTTCGTGGTCCTGATCTGGCGAAATGTTCTTGGCGGCCGGGGACGGCAAAATCCGGGAAGCCGTGCGTTCGTGCGCTTCGTCCAGAATTCCGCCAGACTTGAGCCGATATCCGCCGACTGCCCCCAGCATCAATAAAACAGAAGCAGCCAGTCCCAGCATCAGGCGGTTGCGCCCTGCGTGCCGGATCGGCCGAATCAGCGGTTCCGGCATCACTGAACGAATCTTTTCTCGCGAAACGACAATTCCCTCTGCTTCCGCTTTCTTCAGGAATTTCTCCCGGAACAGAGCCGAGTCGATATATCCGATCGCTTCGGAGCCGGTGACCTCTTGTTGCTCGTTTGCTTGGACGACCGCCCGAACAGCGCCAAGTTGAAGGAAATCCGAATAAGTCCGCTGGCAACCCGGGCATCCGGCGAGGTGCTCTTGGAGTTCGGCAAGTTCCGCTCCTGTAGCCTGCCCGACACTGGCAGCCGCGCAGAGCTGCTCAAAATGCTCATGCGTTTTCACGGTTGACCTCCCCGAGGCCCAATACGGCTTCTCTGCGGACAGTAATCTGGCTTGGGACCAAGCACGTGCGCAGATGACGGAGTCCGCGATAGTATTGGTTGCGGACGACGTCGTAAGACTCACCGGTACGCTCAGCAACCTCCCGCAACGTTAAGCCTTCAAATATGACTTTTTCGATCGTTCGCCTCTGCGGTTCATTCAGAGTAGACAAGGCCTGCTCTATGACTTGCTTGAGTTCTTGGGCAGGCATGCGGGGGCTCGTTTTCGCGTTCGCTTCCCAGGCCATCGCTTCATCCAGATCGGGGCGATTGTAGAACTGTCTCAACAGTAGATAGTTCCGCCGGTTGATGCTCCGGTGATAGGCGAACTGCAGCAGCCACACTTTAAGAGTGCCTCTGGCTGGGTCAAATCTTTTCGCCTCCCGATAGAATTCGAAGAAAACATTTTGTGCAACTTCCTGGGCTTCTCCGACATCGTGCACAATTCTAAGGGCAACGGTCAGGACTAGACGATTGTATCGATCGAAGAGCACGGTGAAGGCATCTCCGTCGCCACGTTGCACGTCGAGCATCAGCTGCTCATCGGACCGCGTGTCGTGCGCGGTCTCGTGAGCATTCGAGGTGTCATTCCGATTTCGCGAAGCGTCGAACATGCTCTCCCGGAAACACCCTGTCCTTTCCCTAATTAGGGCAGCGATGCCAAGGATGTGCAAGAGACAAATTTTCGTATCCTGCTGACACAAATCGCCGTTGGCAGAGGAATACTATGAACCAAAGACAGCACCGCTGTTGCATCTAATACCGTACTGATTTCGCAACTATGGAGTTATAAGAGAATTGCGATTTCGATTTGTGTAAGCGCGTACTAGGTCGTCAATGAACTGGGATCGGGCCGATGTGGTCGGCTTGTGCAGAATTCTCTTTTGTAATTTGCGGAGTTCGTGGCGGCGTTCGCATTCTTCGGCCTTCGCCTTGTCTGGAAGTTCGTGGCTATTCAGCGAACAATCAAGACAATCCGCATTGGGCCTGGCCACCCCTGTTGTTGCTTGTCAGGCGATCCTGATCGCACCTGATCACCGGAGCGAGAGTCACAGTCCATTTTTTCGACTTTATTCGAAGCATTTTCTGCTCAATACGTCCTAAGAACGGCAACGTCTTGTCGCTCTGCCTCCTCGGCCTCCCTGACAGACCCCGCTCCAAGTTGTGAATTCGGTCCAAGATGTTTGCCGTGGGCAACCGCAATCTGCGCAAACGCTTTCGCCGCAGGCGAATGCACCATTTTTCGTCGCACCAGCCACACGGACCGCTCTTGACGGAACCCTTCTAGGGGAACGACGCACAGTTCGCCCGTCGCCACCTCTTGCCGCACCGAAATCCGCGGAACGAATCCCACGCCGATACCAATGGCCACCATCTTCTTGATCGTTTCGATGGGCGCGTTTTCGAGCGTGAGATGGAGCGGCGCATTGCAGCGCACGAAGGCATCGGCGATCTTCTGATGCCAGGGCGAGGGCCGCGAGATGTCCATGACCAGGATCGATTCCTTGCCGAGGTCCTGGATGTGTACGCTGGTCCTTTTCACGAACGCGTGGCTGGCGCTAGTGATCAGGACCATCTCGTCCCGGGTGACGAATTTCGCCTCGAACCCCGCTTCCTGCGGTTTGAAAGAGACCAGAGCCAGGTCGAGTTTCCGCTCTTTCAGTTCCCCGAGAAGGCTTTCCGAGCGGCCGCATCGTAGCTCGATCTGAATCCGGGGATGTTGGTTCAGAAACGCCTGAGCGATTTCCGGAAACAGATGCAAGCTGATGCTCTCATTAGCGCCGACACGCAAAAGACCGGCGCGGACATTGCAAAGGTCGCTCAGCACAGAAATCGCTTCCTTGCGAAGGTCAAGCATTTTCTTCGCGTATTTGTAGAGGGCTTCTCCAGCCTCGGTCAATCGGTAGTCGTAGCGTTTGGAACGGTCAAACAGTGGCGCCCCAATTTCCTCTTCAAGCTTACGGACCGCGATGCTAACAGCAGGCTGCGTCCGGAAGACCCGCTCGGAGGCCGCACGTACCCCTCCCTCATCCACGACCGCAACAAACATCTCCATCTGCATCAGTTCCACCGGTTTAGGCCGTTCCAAGGATCTTCGACACGCATCCTCATATGTATATGCCCACGCGCGGCCCCGAATTGGCCGGTTCCGGCAAACAACTTCGGAACTTCAGACCAGAACCGTTAGCCACCCTGAATTCATGAATGGTCCGAACACGCTTTGGGCCCCGCGTCCTATGTCTAGTATTCACAAAATTCGGTCCGGATGTGCCAATCGTCATCCGCCTTCGCACTCCCGGACATCCAAGCCCCCACCAACTGAGTGGTAGATGACCTCAGCAAGTGTTGTCCTTTTTCGTTGCATGCGGAGAATGTTTCGAAAGAGTTCGGTCTCTATGAAGGAGCAGGCCGTTGGGTTCATGGAATTCGACCGCCCAAAGGCCTCGAAGTGGCAGCCCATGCGCCGCGCAAGCTGCTGCCCAATGCTCGCAGGATCTATAAACTCCGGATGGTCTGCATACAGCCTGGAATCACGGCACTGTCCGCGCCGAACTATGAAAAAACAACCCCTATAATAAATACGAGGGCAAGGGCTGAACTGTACCAGCCTGTTTGAAGAATGGCTTTCCGGCATGAGATTTGAAAGATCTTCCATCCGCGCGACGTGCTTCTATAGTTTGCAAAAGGCCCTCGGGGTGAACGCCTTGGGCTCTGGCGGCTATTTCTTGAGAAACTCCCCGGCGATTGCCCCAGCATAATATTCCGGCTGCCATGCGTGCTTCACTCTGACACGGCACCGTTGCTTCGGCCTATAGCTCAGACAGTGTTTTGCGACCGAGGAGGCCAGCCTTGCAGCCGTCTTTGTGTTCGATGGCTCGATGTTGTCCTTTTGGTCGAGCCCAGTGAGCGATCAAAGCCCCTAGGCCGCGCTTTGCGCAGCCTAGGGACCCCAGCAGGAACATGGCTTAACTTTATTCCTCAATGTTGCTTCGAGGCTTTATATAGAGGTCGCCTCTGGGAGTCTCTCTTATTGAAGAGAGATGGCTGCACCCGCCGCAACTTCAAGAAAAGATGCGAGCTCTGCGGTCGCGTTGAATTGCGGGATCGGATCGAGACTCTTGAATGCGCTCGTGAACGCGTTAGACAAGCTCCACAACGTTCGCGGAGCGAACTCCTCGACCTGCGGGTCGAAATACTGGTTGTGGACTCGCCGGGCCAAGTGTCTCGGGGCGCCCAGCTTGCCCTCCACAAAAGCCCGGTAGATAACCAGTTTCGCGGCTTCGTCCCGAAGCCGCGTCCCTTTCCACGCCTCGACCTGTTTCCTCATGGGTTCGAAATTCCGCTGCATCCGGTCCACCCCGACCGAGAGGATGTCCACCAGACTGATATGCTTCGTGTGCTTTGCTAGCACAGGCGTGAAATCGCCGTGAAACGCCATGTTGTCGCATACCAGCACGCGGTAACCTACGGTGAGAGCAAGCCGCATGGATTTGTCGTTGGAATTCCGGACACCGACTGAGAATCGGCATCCGTCAAAAGTGGTTTCGAGGTCAAGGACCCCGAACATCTTCAAGCCATCACCCGAAATTGCGTATTCTTCCCGCACCACCGAGATCTGTCGGAAGCTCAGGGTTTCGACGAGCGCCCCGACAATCTCGAAGTGGGGAAGGGGTTGATAGGTTGCACTCCCTGCCGGCGTCGGAATTACCTTCAATTCTTCACGGGTGATTGTCGAGCTGCCGCAGTGCGCTAAGAGTCTAGACTGCTCCATTTCATCAGTCTCCTTTTCATTCAGTCGTTCAACTCCGATGCCCGCGAAGCGAGGCAATTCCTCAAGGCACGGACAACGGATTTCGTTATGAAAGGGGCAACGCGTATGCAAACCGCGTCTGGCACCTGCTGGAGATGCGGCAGGAAGAGAGATTTACTAAACGTCTAGGGACGCCAAAGACGAAGTCTCTGCGGGTTCACAGAAGCACTGAGACACCACTCACTACTTCTAAATTAGGCGGTATCACGACAATGGTCTTCACCCGAGATGAAGTTGCGCGACGGCAAGGGTGGGACTGGCTCGTGGTGGTACCGTAGGTTCCAATAGTTCCAGGAACGGACATCGAAGATGCCGGACGGAGGGTCGGTCAAGACCCGATCGAAATCTTCGTCAGAGTAATACCTCATCGCGATGACGATATCTCTTAGCGTGCCGTATGTCATCAGATGAGCGAGGAACAACTTCGGTTCATTAAGTGTCTCGTCTGGCGGCTTGAACCAGACGACACGCTTGGCAACTGTTATGAGTTCCTCAGTATCGCTCATAGCCCCCTTCTTCCTTGGTGATACCAACCCTCGCCATCACATGCGGAAGTCTTCTCAGGTCCACCGATGTGGTCACCTCACGCAGCCTGTTGCGTGTTTCAGGTGTCAGGCTCGGTAGATCACCATCCTCGAAAAAAGTGAGCGCTTTAAGACTCAGTGCTCCGTTAAACCCTTTTCCATAAATCATATCAGCAGCAGCAAGAGCTTCAACCAGATCCAAGCCTGCGTTAAGTGCCGCAGCAATATCCATATAGTCTCTGGCCTGCGCTCGTTGCTGGACCGTCTTTAACTTGGTCGCCACTACATCAAGCATTGACGCCACCTGGATTCCATTGTCTTCGACAATGTCGGGGTCCTGCACTCGATTGAGGTTAAGACCCCCGAAAAATGAGACCTTCACCGGTCCGCCTCGATCAACAATTACGGTCAGCGTGTTCTCCTCAAGCTGACTGATTTCAGCATTCTTAAGATAAACGATGGTATCTAGCAATGTGGAAGGCTGAAAAGGTCTGTTACAAAAGAAATCAAAATCCTCCGAATGCCGATGTCCTAGCCGTAAGGCTAGAGCAGTCCCGCCATAGAGCACGAATGACCTCGGGGTTTCCCTTAGTTCTCCCCATAGCTTTCGCTGAGCATGTGGCAAAATGTCGAGATTGGGAGTGAGCATTCTCCATTCCCTTTCCAAGCTAGAGTCGGACCGCACTGTTTGATGTTCCGCGCATAAATGCTTATAGTCGCCAAGAGCCTTCCACAGAGATTCCAATCGGAGCTGCGCTGACCTAGACGGAAGAAACGCCTGCGATGATCCGTTTGCAACAGGTTTGCGGCCAGCTACCAGAAAGCTCGTTAGCCCCGATTCATTATACGAACTCTGCGTCTGGTTTTGGGCTCGTTAGACCCTGCCTCTGGGCTCTCCATCCGTATAAAGCGCGGGCCTAGAAACGAAGGGGCATCACTGCGTAGCGCCATTGCCCGCCTCATTTGCCCATCGTACTCCGAAACTGATAAGAGAGGGGCCACTGCTTGACGCAATGGACTAACGGCCTGTTGTATTGGTAGTTGGCGTGCTCATCGACGGCTGGACCTCTTCGTGGTCGACCAGGGCAACCCTCGGTTTGAGGTATTCCGACGAGAGGAATCTGCCTCCAAGCCAACGGGCAACGTAATCGAGCACGGAACTCGCATAGCGAATGCTTGGGTTCTCCGTGAACCCCGAGGGTTGAAAGCGTGTGTTCGTGAGCTTATCCACCAAAGTTTTCAGCGGCACGCCATACTGAAGGCCGATCGAAATAGAAAGAGCAAGGCCATCCATGAAGCCCGAGAGCGTTGAGCCTTCTTTCGACATCTTGATGAAGAGTTCGCCCGGTGTTCCCTCTTCGTACATCCCCACAATGATGTAGCCTTCGTGCCCGCCAATCGAAAACTTGTGCGTGATGGCCCTTCTTTCGTCGGGGAGCTTCCGCCGCCGAGCGCGTATGCACAGGCGCGCCTGTTCAGGTGCTTCAGCGCCAGCTAGTTTTCTCTCTTCTTGTTCACCTTGGGCTGGAGATGTACCAGACGGCGGCGCTAAATCGGTCGAATTTCCCTCTTGCATCTGTTCCTCCCCACCGGTCGAGCCTGATCAGACGCTCGCGCCAGCGACCCCAACGACAACGACCGGGGTGACCAGGTAATGCGAATGTGAGCATCCGACACAACATACGCCCTTGGTTGCCGCCCCAACCGCTGCGGCAAATTCCGCTGGGATTCCGAGCATCTCGCCGGCGCGTGACCAGAACTCGGGCATGACCGGTCGTCCGGCCCCGTCACTGCTTGTGCTTAAGAGTTCCAGATCAACGAGGCCATTCACCCCGCGAAACAGAACCCTGTTCTGGAGCGGAGGCCGTCTGCCATTTTCGACGTTTCCAGGTTGATGCTTCGAGATGAGTAGCTGGCAGGTCCGACCTGCTCGAAATAACTCGATTCGCACAAGGACGGGAGCTATTACCACTGCATGAACTCCGTTCACCCCGATGGCATCGATTGGATGGAGATAGGGCAACGGCTCACCATCCGGCCCACAGAATGTCACGTACCGGCCGAGGTCCTTCACGGCACCGCCTGATTCGATCCCTCGCACCACATAGCGTTTGGCCAGATGCTGATGTTCCAGACTCACGTGGGATTGCGCCAAAATGCCTACCTCATTCAAGCGTCGCAGCACTCGCCTGGACAGAATGAGCCCTCGACGCGTCAAAGAATCTTGCTTGTCCGGCATGTGCCACCTCCTCACGCGGATTGCCGAACGGGGATCGGACAACCCACCGCTCGACGGATCATTTCTTTCGTGCAACCTGCCCAGCAGATGTACTTTCGCGGGTCGTCAATCGAGATCGCCAGGTTGTCGCCACTTCGATCCTGACCTGCCTCGGCACAGGCCGGACATCGCGCCACGTAGTTCCTACCAACCCTCCGAACCTTGCCTAAATGATCGAGGATTCGAAACTCGCGACCGGAGGTGCGAACGAAGGAAACGGCTTGGTCGGGCGACGGGCGTTTTCTATCAAACTCAGGTGGCATGGCCTTGCCCGCAATGAAGCTCCGCAATTGATCCTCGCTCAGCTTTTTAAGCCGGTTCAGGTACGCAATTTGTTCTTCTAGGTCGTAGTCCGCACCGTAAAACCAATACCTTCGGTGCGCACCGCGATGAATTCCAAGCGGTCCACGAATGGCGTTCCCAAATTCTCCCGCTCGCAGCTCATCGTGTTTCGGAAAGACTTCGATTCCCTCCGCCAAGCCAGCACCCTTGATTCGCACTCCGAGTTTCAACGCTAAGTTGTAGATGTAAATCCGACACTCGCGCGCCAACGCAGGCCGTTCCATGAAAATCCAGAGATGGCCACCCCGCTTGCTCATCTCCAAGGCGGCCCCCACCTTGTCCTCCTGGAGAAAGTACTGCAACTTGAGCAGGTCCTCCATCGCGCTGGCATAATCGGCATCAATCGCGACCCACTTCGATCGTTGCGTTGAGGGGTTAATCGCGTACAGCCCGATGGTGAGTTCGCCTTCCAGGTGACGGCGGATCGTGGCCGCGGTGAGGCTCAACTCCTTGCCCGTCCCCTTTGCCTTCGGTCGAAAGTAGTAGTGACGGCCGCTCTCAGGATGAGGCCGTAAGGATTGAAGTGTATAAGCCCCGCGATTTACAAACAGACGGCCGTAATCACGCACGACCCTGGGACCAGCCTTGATTGGAGCCTCCACGGCTCCTCCTTTCCAAGCAGATCCTGACGCACGACGTCCGTGTTCTACCTAAACCCACTCCTAGCCTTTGTCAAATAAGTGGGGCTAGCCGCTAACTTTTTGTGCCGATTGGAATTACCAGGGATGAAGAAAGGGAGGAAAGGCAGTTTTGCCTCAGGCGGGCTTTTTCATTGGGGCTTCGGCAATCTGACCCATTCGCTGTGGTCGAAAACCCGGCTGAACAACCCATCGATTTGTGCCCGGAAGCAGGTGGGGATGTTCGACGAGGTCCAGAAATCGGCAGTCGCGGACCAATCGTTCAAAGTCACTAACCGTATAGCCGCCGAATTTCTCGTCTTCAAAGTCTAACCAGAACCAGACCCTTGAATGGCGGTCATAAATGTAGAAGGCGCCGGATTCGGGGTCCCCCGGAACGACAAGGAACACGAACAGCGCCTTTGGGAACTGGACCCATTTCTCGATCTTGGGGTGCTCAGTCACATCGAGCAACCAAGCGACTGCGCATTCGACGGAGCCGCCCAACTCTTCCGGTGCATGTTGGAGGTCGACGACCGGGACTACATTCATCTCTCCGAACATAGGCTTCCTCCTCTCAACTTTCAGCTAATGAACATCTGAAACCACGCTCTGCATCCTAGACAGATTTCGAGACTACCATGTCAATGGCGGGCGACGGGCCTGACAATGACACTTCCTGTAGCCCCCCGCTCTGATTTCGCTAGAGGGGAAACGGCAAGGCACTAGGATACATTCCTAGACCACGACAATTCGTCCGGAACCTCCGCTTTCGTGCCCCACAACGCCGTTTATCAGGAGTTAGCCCGCCGCTGCTAGGCCCGAGAAACTGCGATATGGCGATTTATCAACAGAAAGTTCAGACGGAGGCAGAAGTTGTGGCAAATGCGGGCGTGGTCTAGCCCGCCTTATTCCGTGTAGACTTTCAAGCCTAAACGAATCTTCGGAGGCTACGCTCGATGGCAAATGATCCATTAGCCAAGCGCGCATCATGAGGAAGAACAGATATGCTGAACTCCCAATGACGGTGTTGCTGCCCGTTCGTTCGATCTTCCGGGCAGTGGTTTCTACTGTTGTGCCAGAGGCCAAGAATTTGGGTGAGCCAGGCTGGAACGAACTCGAGACGCTGGTCGAGACAACTCTCCAAAATCGTCCCCGCGCCATGCATCGGCAGCTTCGGCTGCTCATTCGCACAATCCAGTGGCTGCCCGTATTTCGGTATGGTAGGCGTTTCACTTCCCTCAGTGCAGAACGACGGATGCAGGTTCTCTGCTACCTGCAGGACCATCGGCTCGAAGTTGTCCGTTGCGGATTCTGGGGACTGCGAACACTGGTCCTCCTGGGCTATTACGGAAGGCCTGAAGGTGTGCAGACAACTGGATATGCGGCAGATCCTCGAGGATGGGAGGCGCTGCGATGACGCGGCGCAGCTACGACGTTGTGATCGTTGGCTCTGGCGCAGGTGGTGGCACAGTGGCTCAGGAGTTGTCTTCCCTGTGCCGGGACGGCGTACGCATCGTCGTGCTCGAAAAGGGTGCTAAGCTCCGCGCTGAAGAATTTATAGGGCGCGAACTGGAGATGGCCCAGGTCCTGTACGAAGATGGCGGCGGCTTCCTGAATGCCGAACGAACCATGACGCTGGCATTTGGCAGCACCTACGGTGGCTCGACTGCCGTGTACACGGGAACGTCGCTACTTCCTCCAGAGCACGTTCTGCAGCGCTGGAATGTGCCCAACTGCACCTTCGCCGATGTGGAACAGCGGGCGCGAAAATTCATGAGCGAAAATAACGTGCACTTTCTCGAAGACAAATGGATCAATGCGAACAATCGGCTTTTCGTGGAAGGGTGCGAACAGCTGGGCTATCGTGCGCAACAGTTTCCTGTGAATCTCAAGGGATGCCGTGGGTCGAGCCTGTGCAACCTTGGCTGTCCAAACCAGGCGAAACAGGGTACCGACCGTGTGCAACTGCCGCGAGCCGAGCGAAATGGGGTGGAGGTCATCACGCGCTGCGAAGTACTCAGAATCGGCGAGAAGACGATATTTGCGCGGGTCCATGCGAAACCACCCGGCGGGAAGGGTGAGCCATCCCCTTGGCAGGCGGGAGATTACCAGATTGATGCCAAGGTGATTGTGGTCTGTGCCGGGGCAGTTAATTCTCCCGCCTTGCTGATGCGGTCCGGCCTGGGAGGAATGCTGCCACGGCTAGGACGCGGTTTCACCTGCCATCCCGCATTCATCATGGTTGCCGAGCACGCGCGGGCTATCACTAATTTTGTCGGTCATCCCAAAAGTTTCTACTTGGACCAATTTGCGCAGAGTGACCGGTTCCTGCTGGAAACGTGTATGTACTTCCCGTTTATCACAGCCAAGGCAATGGCCGGCTTTGGAGAGGAACATAGCCGCTTCATGCGTGCATTTCCACGGCTCCAGATGATCCTCGTATT
>Ga0187818_10000001_pt1 | contig 96724 bp, 78 predicted proteins | sample NC_wetland_sal_i_14_FD_130581 | JGI IMG/M metagenome (GOLD analysis project Ga0187818, IMG submission 130581) | Wetland sediment microbial communities from Neuse River Estuary, North Carolina, USA - SO4_3 | ecosystem: Environmental > Aquatic > Freshwater > Wetlands > Sediment | place: USA... | reverse complement strand
GCCGCTCGGAATTTCCTGCAGCAGCAGGCGCGCTTCGACAAGTTCATGGAGGTCTTCAACAACGAACGCCCGCACGAAGCGCTGGACATGAAGTGTCCCGCGGAGGTCTACCAACCTTCCCCGCGCCCCTACACCGGCTTGCCGGACATCGACTATCCCCTCCACGATAAAACTATCGTGGTCACCCGTTGCGGGCGCATCTGTCTGGGCAAGAAGAAAATCAATTTCAGCCAGGTCTTTGCCGGCCAAGCGGTCGGCATCAAAGAAGTTTACGACGACATCTGGCTGGTCAGCTTTATGGATTATGATCTGGGATACTTCGATCTGGAGACTCGCGTGTTGGAACCGCTGGAAAATCCCTTCGGCCCAAAAGTGTTACCTATGTCTTAGGTACGTTGTGTCACCCATGTGTCCGGGCCGGACCTGGGAAAAGTGGTCGGGGCGAGTGGATTTGAACCACCGACCTCCTGGTCCCGAACCAGGCACGCCTCCGAAACTTCGAAACAAACGACACCCTCGCGTCAGTTCTCAGCATCCTCGACGAGGCACTTCCTTATATGTCTGAAGAAAACATTGCCGCGAAACCTGCGGACGCCATGATTACCACCGATGGTCATGCGTGCTCAGTCCCGCGAACTAGATCGCCAAGGTTTTCTAGCTCTGCTTTGACTGAATGCCGCCGTAGGCCTCCCACAGAACATCGGCGAAGAACTTGCCGAACCGAGTCAAGGCACTGGCCTGTTCCGCAAGGTTTGTGGCATTGGTAACCTTTATTGTTCCCAGCTGCCGAGCAAAATCCTCCGGATCGATTCTCATAACGCCTTTCCCGATCACCGCACGGTTCACATCTGGCCCGTCGTAGAGCGTGAAGTAAAGGGTAGTGTTCTGTTTCCACGCATCAAGCACTGAGCTATGAGTCACAACCTTGAATCCGTCGAAGAAGAAGGTTTGCCCTTCCTCGCTGGTGAGACGCATGCGATACCGCATGTTGCGCGTATCAACGTTCGCCGGGTCAGCCGTAAAAAGGTTGAACACACCATCGCTAACCAAGAGAGGATTAGGAGACAAGCCAGCAGTTAGGGTACCCGCAGTGCGCGCTTCGTGCTGGGGATTCGACAGCATGCTATCCAAATCATCTGAAGTAATGGTCAGGACAAATTCGATCCTCGAGCCATCCGCTTTGCCTTGTTCAGCGGCGCTTTCATAGCTATCTGCGACTCTTGCACTGAAGAAACCCGCCATTTTCTCCGTAAACTGAATACCGACCTTGGGCTTTCCAAAGACGGGTGGAATCGGCCTCTTTCCATAGTCAATCGTCCAGCCGTAATCGCGAGCCATCAGGCGGCAGCAGCGCTCGGCCAGCGCAGAGATGGTGAGCAGCGGATTAACGCCCAGAGAACGCGGGATCACCGCGCCATCGCTGACGTAGAGGCCTTTGTGGACCGACGTCTCGTCCAATGTGTCGAAAACCTCTCCGCGTTCGTTGACCACCCCGTTTCTGACGGTATCGGCCATCACACACCCGCCCAACGGGTGCACCGTAATGAGTTCGTGACGAAGCAACTCGCTCCATACTGGGTTGCTCAAGAATATGCCACCCAACGCATTGCTAGCGGCCTGGAGTTTCTCTTTTGCGCTTTCGAAGATTGGTTGGTCACCAACACCGGGCCACTTGATCCGAAGCCGGTCATTATCGAGATACATCTCTCCGGCAGAGCCGTCGTGGGTCATCACTAGGTAGGTCTGGGTATTGTGCACCGCGCCCTTGTAAGCGCCGAGCGCAAGGCTCTCCAACTCGCGTGCCTTAGCTTTAATCCTCTTCATTGTAGTGTCTGTACCGGAAGAGATGGCCCCGCCCAACACCTTCTCTGACTCTTCGACGGCTGCGAATGCAGCCGGGATCATGGCGGCGAGCGCTCCCGGAATCGATCCCTCTTCTATGACCATGCCGCTATTTAGATCGGGACGCTCCCGAAGGTCAATAATTCCTGTGATGCAAGGGCCGACCGGGAACTGGTGTTCCGGATCGCGGTGACCATAGCCGATCCCATTGATCACGTGGTCTGTGTTGTATCCGAAACCCAGCACATCGCCGTTTCCGCTGAAGTGTTTTCCGAGAGTACCCGAAATGGCGAGACCCTGCTGGCGCGAGCGCAGAAGAATCTCTGTGGTGCCCAAGGCGCCAGCGGACAGTACGACTATGTCTGCGGTCACGAACAGAGTGGGCGAGCTGAACTTCTCGCGATCCTCACCGAGGAGATCAAAGTGCACCACCCACTTGCCGTTCTTGCGTTCCACATAGCGCACGCTTGTCTCAGTAAAGATCTCGGTCCCGTGATTCTTCGCGTCCGGCAAGTAGTTCATCAGGGCGGTGTTTTTGGCAGAATGGTTGCACCCGGTGACACAATCACCGCAATTGACGCACTTCCGCTGTTGCACGCCCGCATAGTTCACACGGTCTTCAAAGGTCACATTAATCGGAGGACGATAGAAGCAGGCATTGAGGGCCTTGCCAGACTCAGCGTGAGCGGTGAGCTTGGGAAGCTGAGGGTAGTGATCAGGATAAGGCTGCGGCTGCAGCATCTGTTCCGCCAACTCGTACCCGATTTGGAGCAGCGGTTTCGCACCAGCGGGATCGGTGATCGCGCCCGCCTCCGACCGTATAGCTTCCGGCCAAACGGCGTCGGCGAACACCCTTGGTTCCGCGCGCAGCGATACATTTGCATTGACCAGAGAAGTTCCGCCCAAACCACAGCCAAGGAATACGTTGATGTCGTCATTGACGCGAAAGTCGTACAACCCAGTCTTGGACCCAAGATGCATCTCAGGAGCATCAATCTGCATCTCCTCAATTGCTTTCGGCTGTGTGTCGGGATATTCGCCGGGCTGGAACTCCTTTCCCCGCTCCAGCAGGCAGACACTCTGCCCGGCACGCGCCATGCGCGAAGCTGTGATTGCGCCGCCATAGCCGGAGCCGACCACGACGACTGCGTAACGTTCCTTGAGGTCATCAATACTGGACGAAAGCCGCGGCATGCTGGTACCTCCCGATCTCAAGACGTGACCAAGGTTGCGTATTCCGCACCGCGAAAGTCGAGTATTACCTGGCCGATTCGGACCGTGGAACCGTTATCAGTCACGTGGGCCGCACTGGCCACGGCAGTGGTCGTGGGGCGGTCCAAAAGGAAATGTGCAAAGCTCTTTAGGTCCGATAACTCGAGCCGGGCGCCCCCGAGCGGGATGATGCCCTTTTCAAGCTTCCCAACGGTCAGGAACAAGGCAGGAATTGGACCTGAACCGTATCCGTACACCACAGATTTGCCGCCGATCAGCGCCGCTCCGTGCTTGATGTCATCGGAATCCGTCACGTTCACGAGAATGCCAGCGCGGGAGAGACTCTGGGGAGGCACGCTCGCGATTCCCGCGTAATTCGGCAGGAAGTCTCCAAAATGCATCGAGGCGTATCCGATGACGCGATCCAAATCGATCCGATCACCGTTGAGGCTGATCCAGCCGGACACCTCCATCCTCAGGTAATCCATGGCATTCATGTGAGCCAGCAAAAGACCGCATTCTCCTGTTCCCTTGCCCGGGACCAGAACCTTAAACTCCAATAAGAACGACACGCTGTTGATGGATTGACCGGAAACAGAAGCAGAAGCTGCCAGCCAGTTTTCGCCGCGTCCAAGAACGGGCCTATCCTGAGGCATTGCCGGAGGACCGGCGGTGGCAAACGGTGCCCACTCCGAGGAGGGGCTTTCCAGAACCAGGGAGGCAATAGCAGCCCCGGGACGGATGGCAAAGACTCGCAGAGCCCGCCGCCCCATGTCATCGCTTCTCACGACATCGACGCCAATAAGTCGCCCATCCGGTACATGGAACCAGTGAAAGCTGCACGTATAGGGAAGTTTATGCGGACCAGAATCCGGAGCCAGGAAGTTGTAACGGTTCTCAAACAGCGTTTTAAGGAAATCGGTCCCGATTGACATGCGATCACCTCTACTGCAAGAACGGGGCTAAGCGTGAAAGTCAGGGTCGGAGATCAGCTTCGTTTGGGAGACGAACTGGACTGACCCGCTGGCATCCACAGACCAAGTCTCACGCAAGATTTCAGTACCATCTAGATCGACGTAGGTAGCGCCCAAGTTTGGACCATCAAATGACAAATTTACATGCCCATTCACGCCATAACCGCTAGTTCCTTTTCGATTGTCATAGAACTTCGGACTCGGCTTTTTACTCGGCGCTCCAAGCGAGAGGGGCATGCCAGCATGGCCAACGCAACGCCCGAACGCCTGTAGCTGATCGCCGCCAAACAAATCATAGCCAGCCAAACGATGTTCGTGTCCCCAGAACCAGAGTACCGGACGCTTAATTCCCGCGTCCCACAACTGCTCGGCCGGTTTGCGGAACTGGTCTTCAAAGCCGGAGTAATACTGGTGATGAGACAGAATGATCAGACCGTGATTATCTTGTTGTTTGAGCACAACGGTTGCCAGCCAATCCATCAGCTCTGGGCGCAGCTTGCCATCGCCACCGATCCCAGGGATCTTGTTGACAATTGGTATTTGTCCCAAGATCGGCACGCCGATCGAGTTGTAACCGGTGTCGATCGCGATGATACGCCAGTGACTATTTTGCAGACAAAAAAAGCTGGTTTGCTGGCCGGTCATCTGACCCGCGACACAAAGACCTAACTCAGGAAGCAGCACGTCGAAATAGCCTCCACCATTGGCGTACATTTCGTGGTTGCCGTTCATTGCAAAGCTGCCTCGCGAGCCAATCGGCCAAATGACCGGGTCGTAATTATTATTGGGATTCTTGATCCCCAGGCAGTTCTCGTTTACCTCCGGCGGATCCCCCACGTAATAGACGTCGCCGATGTGGATGGTAAAGTGGGGGTTGAATCTTTTCATCTGCTCCGCTACGCGCGCGGCTTCGTCCGTTCCAGTGCCCCAGTCGCCCGCAAGTGCAATGCGGACATTATCGGTTCCCTTTTCGTCGAGCAGGTCATAGATGGCGCTCTGTGGAGAAGCAGTGTGGGGCGGGAAGTCATGTTTCTTGTGGAAAACATAGGCAAGATAGTTCCTAACCCACGCCCAAAGCGCTGAGGGAGCAAAGAACGATTCGGGTGGATGATTGGGCAGAGCGACGGACTCGGCGGCCAGATACAGGTGGGACAATGCCGCCGAACGAGGCAATTTGTACAGGTCGCGAGCTTGTCTTTTTGTCCGAGGCGCTTTCGAACCAGTGCCAGGCGGCACTGTTGGCGATCCGGCACCTTGAATTGCTGACATGTTCCATACCCTCTACTTCGCGCGCTCAAACACCGTGTCTTGTGTAATCCATAGCCTTATTTAACACTTGGCCCTTGCAGTTGCAACTAACTTGATAATACTCCGGAGCGCTTCGAGGAGACCGGAGCGCGACAGTCACTCAGCTGCACTGCCAGCAAGATTTCGCTTGTCATGTGACGGTGTTTACGAGGCAAGTAGCCCGTTTATTGGTTGCCCCCATAACAATCCACTCAGGACTGCTTTAGTCCTTCGAGAATGCTGGCGCCACGCGCTCGCCTTGGCATCCTTCCCATGAAGAATCTGGCGGCAAGGGATCGGGCTGCCGTAGGGCCCGGATGCGTGGCGGTCGCCGCCGCTAAAACAGCGGACTATCTCACTTCCATAGGGAGTGAGGAACAATGATGTCGTCGGCGGGCACCAGCGTGTTCACCGAGACGTGCGGCCAAGTGAGGCCATTGAAGTTCAGCAGGACCGTTTGGGTGTACTGAATCTGCGTAAATGTGACGGTAATCTTGCGCGGCATATCCACGTCAAACGGTGCTGTGCCGGAGAACGTCGGCACGCGCTGACCCGGAATACTCGGTGTGCCTTTGACCGCGAACTGCTGGCCTACCTGCAAAGGCCCCACCTGAATGACCTCTTGGACGGTTTCGATCCAGAAGACCGCGGTCATCTGCGTGGCCTGAGCGTTCGGTGCGGGAGGTGGGACTGCGGCCTGGCCGAGCAGAAACGCGATGTTGTCGGTTCCTCCGCCGAAAAGCCCGACTGGCGGAGGCGGGGCGGTGGAAATGAAGATAGTAGTTGTGCTGATGATGTTTTGTTTGCTGATGTGCGCTCGCAGCAATGAGTTGGGATCGTCCAACATCGCCTGAGTGATAGTTCCGCGTGCGATAAAGGGTCCTAGATCTTGCGGGATTCTCAGAGTGTTGGGGTCCGTAGCGGTCTGGCTCGGAAACTTGAAGGGCTTGCCCGTTGCGTTAATGATCGGCGTGATGTCCACTGCGGCGATTGCTGGTGGTCCAGGCTTTGCGGGATCGACAAGACCCTGAGCCTCGATGGTCGTCCCGTGGGGAATGGAGGCCATGCGCGTGACGGTTTCCCCGAGTTGTGGGATGGTGGTCGCGGGCACATGAATCCAAATGCCGGGCTCGAAGTGGATCGCGACGCTCTCGCCGTGGATCGTAATATCGTTGATGCTCTGCACATAGGGCACGCCGTTGAGGAAGGCGTCTGGCTGCGCCCCCGTGCCGCGATTCGGAACCGAACCCAGGCTCTTCGAAAACGAGAGCGTCTCGGAGGTGAGGTTCAGTTCGAGAATGTTGTCGTGCGGAGGCGGGGGCGGGGGAACTGGATTCGGGAGCTTCGTCGGACTGGCTGTACTATCCGGCCGGAAGATGGTGTTGAAGCCGTTGCCGCCCCAATCTCCCACAAAAGCGGCGAGTGGACCAAGGGGCGGGGGCGGTGCGGAAGGGGGCGGCTGTTTATGGTCTGCGCGAAGTTCCCCAAAAAAGAAGTCACTGGGTAGCGTGATGGATGCCCTGGGTTTTGCGTCGCTCACTTTGATCCTCCCTATGCCGTGCTCCTGCTTACGTTGAACGGGAAATTCCATTTGGCGGTTTTGGCGAACGAGCGTGGCCCCGACGCTAACTTCGCCACCGACCAAGGTTATACGGTATAGTGGTTGTAACTTCGGAATCGTTTCAAAGAGCCAACAGGAAAGTTAGGATTCTGGGCGTCGGCTTGCGGCTACGCCAGCGTCTTCGAAGCCATGTCCGAATAACGCTATTCGGAAGCAATTCAATTTGCCTAATCCCATGAAACGTCTTCTTGTTCTAGCTCCGCTGGCCATGCCTCTCATCCTGGGCCTGGCAGGTTTGACCGGCTGCGCCGGTGGATCGTCAAGCACCCAAACGCCGCCTCCGCAGCCCTCAATTTCCAACTTCACCGCGAGTCCCACCTCCATTACAGATGGATCAAGCGCGGCTCTGACCGGCGTCTTTGCGAACGGCACAGGCGTTATCACTCCTGGCAATCTTCCAGCCACCAGCGGCGTAGCCGTAACTGTGAGTCCCAACACGACCACCACCTACACCCTCACCGTGACCAATGCCAGCGGTACAGCGGTCACCGCGACGGCCACGGTAAACATCGTTACCTCGGTGATGGTGGACTTGGTGAGCAGCGGCCCCGCCGTGACCGACAAGCTGCTGGGAATGAACATGGCCGTCTGGTACGATCTGGTCACCAACCAGACCGGAATTGTGGATGCTTTCCAGGCCGCCGGCATCACCCAGGTGCGTTGGCCGGGCGGATCGGATTCCGACCTCTACCACTGGGCGACCAATTCTGAGTGCGATGGCGGCTATACCGATGGGAATGACACTTTTTCGAATTTCGTCACCGACATGGCCGTTCCCGCTAACCTCGATGTGGCGTTGACGGCGAATTACGGCTCGAACGCAAGCTGCAACGGAGGCGGCGAACCAAGCGAAGCTGCCGCCTGGGTCACGGCTGCGCTGGAAGACGGCATTACCGTGAGCCACATGACAGTCGGCAACGAGGAGTATGGGAGCTGGGAGTACGACCTGCACTCCACTCCGCACGACCCCACCACCTACGCCGCCGCGGTGCTGGGAACAACCGGCTACTACCAGTCGATTAAGACGGCCAGTCCGAACACGCTGGTCGGCGTCGTTGTGGACGCGGATAATACGACCGGCGGATGGGACAACACGGTGCTGGCCAATGCAGAGGGGTCCTATGACTTTGTGGAATACCACTACTATCCGGAGACGCCGGGCGAGGAAAACGACACCTTCCTGGTGCAGCAGGCGGCGCAGGAGTTGACCACGAACATCAACACCCTCAGGTCGGAGCTGACCAAGTGGGGCACTCCGGACACGCCTATTTACGTGGGCGAGATCGGTGGGGCTTATAGCAATCCAGGCAAGCAGAGCTGGTCGATTGCCCAGGGCTTGTATGCCGGCCAGGTGCTGGGCGAGATGATGAACGATGGAGTCTCGCGCCTGACCTGGTGGATTGGCTTCGGCAATTGCAACGGCACCAACGGAAACGATAGTACGTCGCTCTATGGATGGCAGGATTTCGGAGCCTACAATGTCTTCTCCGATGGACCCTCCGATAGCACCTGTCCGGGCGCGGGCCCCATCGGCACCATGTCTCCCACGGCGCGCGCGTTTCAGCTGTTCAGCCAGATGGCCGTCAACGGCCAGACGGTGCTGACGGCGACCGTCACCGGTGACACGACCGACGTGCGCGCCTATGCGGCCACCAACCCCAACGGCACGGCGCTGCTGTTGTTCAACGACAACGAAACCACCTCCCAGCAGGTGGTGGTTACGCTTTCGGGCAAGAGCTCCTCTTCCAGCGTGAACGTCACCACTTACGACAAGGCCATTTACGACCTGTCGGGTTCGCCGACCGGGACTCCGCCGGACCCGGCAGGGACGAGCACGTGGGCCCCGCCAATTACCACCAGCATGGGCGCGCAGACCCTGCCTCTGACCCTGACTCTCACTCCCTGGAGCATGAACCTGGTTATCATCCAATAACCGAGCCGGAAGGTCCGCGCCGACTTTGGTAGCGCACTTAACGGTTTTGTGAAGCGCTGAACGAATGCAGCGCGGTGTGCACAAGGGAGCAGCATCTTCTTGCCATCTGATGTCTTGCCCATAGCAGCGGTCAGCGCATTCTTCATGGCGACGTATTTGCCCCAACGACCCTGCGGAATGCCACAGAGACCGCTAGCCAGCAGATCGCGCAAAGGGATTTCGAATCGTGAGTTGCCCATCGATCGTCTGGCCATCGTGAAGGTCTTCGGAATAGAGAATTGCGCATCCAGCTTCCAACGCGGCGGCAACAACCAGTGCGTCATAGATGTTGTAGCCGTGCTTCTCGGCAATTGTGAGTGCCGCTTCATGCATTTCCATGGTGATGGGGAGCGGAGAAGGGCACAGAACCCGAAAAGCGCCCAACGCTTCCGTCACATCACTCCAGGACATCAAGATTTTTCGCCGGGCGACAGAGACAAATTCGTTCAGGATCTGTACGCTGAGTGCCCCTCCCGATGCGAGGAGTTCCTCGGCTTGCGTGCTGCGTGGATCGTCCTGCGCCACGGCATAGATCAGCACGTTCGTGTCGAAGAAAGCCTTAACGGGCATTGGCCTCTTCCCGGTCAAAGACAAATCCGGGAGGCAAAGGACGCCGGAGTTTGCGTAGGCGGGCGAGCGCGCGAGGTTTGCTTTGATCGCGGCCCACTTCAAAGGCCCGGTCACGTGTGATCCGGATCTCGATCTGGTCGCCTTCTTTGAGATTGAGCGCGTCAACCACAGCCGCTGGCAACCGCACCGCCAGGCTATTGCCCCATTTCGATACCTGCATTTGCCCTCCTTGATATACATTTCAATTGTATATCCTAAAGAGAATTCGCGCAACTCTTTCTATATCTTTGAGGACGATCTCCTGAGTTTTGTCTGGAACTGCTTTGATCTAGAGAAACAGAGAATGAACTGCGGCGTCCGATGCAATTTCGAATTGTGGAGGCGCAAAGCGGCCCATTAAAATAGGGCCATGAGCGCTCGCTGTGGCGTTACGATCTGTTCCGGCTTGTATTTCTTCATTGGCACACCAGCTTCCCCGCCTGTTCGGCTTGCAATTTCTGCAATTCGCGCCAACGAGCATACTGTTCACTCTTGGAAGGGTCATGGTCTTCCTCCCCCTTCAGCCAAAAACAAAACCAATCCACATTCCCCTGTTGTGAGGTCAAACGTTCCCATGGCTTAACTAGGATATGGATCGCGTCGGGAAGGTTGATCATTTCGACTGGACGACCCAGATGCGTGAGGAGTGAAAACCATTCCCAGCAACCAATGACTCCATACCCGAAACATTCGATCCGCACAGGCAGGTGAACTTTCTCAACTCCGAACGTCGGTGAATGCTCTAACCAATTGGCAAAGGTCGATCCAAACGGAGGACCGCCGTTCACAAAGACATGATCCTTTTCGGAGAAAGGGTTAACCAAGTACTGCAGATAGCCGCCGTCGAAGCCATCCGCCAGAGTCGCCGCCCGAAAATGGTAGGACGAATGGGTAAGGGTGTACTCGACGTGGTACTGCGTTCGGCTGAATGCAATGATGCCAACGCACTCTCTATCAATAAGACCGAGCCCGTCGAGATAGTCGATAGCACCTTCGTATGCGGCCATCTCGCGCGGGGCTTCCTCCAAGCTTCGATGGTGTTTCATGTATCCTCCGGGCTCGGTACCGTGCCCTATTTGCAGCACCACAATGTCCCGGGCAGCAAGTGGCTGAGCAGCGAAAGCGCTATTCCAAGGCCCGTTGACCCAAAACTGATCCTTGGAGAAGCCATGCGTTTGAATAACGAGTGGGTATCGTACCCCTTTCTGGTAGTCAGGAGGCAGGTAAAGACCTCCTTCCACTTCGTGGCCGTCGGTGGCCTTCCAGCGCACGGCTTCCACCTTGCCAAACTCAATTTGGGAGAACTGCGGGTTGAGGTCGAGTAGAAGGGCCTTCCGCGAATGGGCCAGATCATTGGCATACAGTTTGGCTGGAGTATTTAAATCCTGTTCCAAAGTAATCTCGGGCAAATCATTCTTGGGGTTATCTGCAAGTGAAGTGGATTCCTCAATCCATCCGGATGGCCCTTTCCCATACGTTAAGGGAACGGGAGGGGCAGTCCGAGAAGCCGCGCGAAAGAACAGTCGGCTTGTCCGGGAGTCCCATCGAGAAACAATTAGATCATTGCCCGTGATCTTCTCGAACTTGCCCGTTTCACAGTTCACTTCCACAGCAAAGGGATGTTTTTTCCTTGCCTCTAGCTCAGAAGGATCCGATACATCCAACGGGAGAAACACCCCAGACGCGGCGATGCTTTTCCCGCCGTTCAACCAAGCAGTTCCACTGGAAGCCCAGATTGCGGGCCCAGGATGAAGCGGTCTCACCTTGTTTGTTTTTAGATCCAAGAGCATGTAGCGCATGATCCAGGAAGTGGTGGCTTTCCCCCTGTACGCCTTGACTTCCGCCTGCGTTATTTCGTCTTCGTAAGCAATCCAGGAGGGGGGAACTTCTCGCACCAGGACCGCAACTACAGCGTTTCGACCGTCGGGTGCGATGGAGATTGGTTTGTAAGGCAAATAGCGGTCGGTCAGAACTACATTTACCGCTTCCCGACCGGGACGTTTGACAAAGAGATCTTCGCCTTTGGAAAAGTCCGGTTCTCTGAAGGCACTTTTGCTCCTAGGAATTTCATCCGCCGTTTCGTTTGTAATCACGAAACCGTGATCGATCTTTTCCAAAGCCTCTTTTTCGCTCCGTGGTCCGGGTTCGGCAGCGTATACCACAACTTCGTCCGTCGCATCTACATCAAAGTCCACAACTGCTGTAGGATGTCTGGTCAAGCATTGTAAGGCTCCACTGGCGACAGATAGGGAATATACCTGAGCAGAGTCTTTCACCTCTCCAATAAAGTAGAGTTTCTCGTTTCCCATCCACCTCACATTCTTTATCGCATCGCGGTTCGATCGCGAGCGCATCGATACCAGCAAGCGCGGCTTAGGATGATCGAATGCCTCGGAAGTTTCGAAAAGCAGGAGCGAATACTCATTTTCGTTCTTTTCCGGATCACCTTTTTGAGTCACAACGACAAATTGCTTTCCATTCGGGGAATATCTTACAAACCGGCTGCTGGACGCATCGTTGGCCGCGTAGGTCGTTTCGGGCAGAGTAGTCATTTGAATCGTATCTCGAACAGTAACACGATGCTTTTTCGTGTTGTCCTGACCGGCTATGGCACCGTTGATAGCTCCCCCCAACAAAATGATCCACAGAGGGAAGACTATTTTCATTCTTCTGTTCACAGCCGTCTCCTTATCTAGCGAATAGCCCCGTAGCCATACGTGGTTGCGCCAAAGTCAGAAGGTTAACTTGAGCGAGAGTTGCAGTGATCGCGGACCGCCTTCTTGGAAAAGAGGATTCAGGCCGCCGAGACCTTGATTCAACATGACTTGGGAACTCAGATAGATTGGGCTTTGCCCGATCAAAGCAAGTGGATTGTTAAAGTTCGGATGATTCAGAATGTTGAATGCGTCGGTCCGGAACAGAAGGTTAATGCGTTCCGTCAGAGCAAACTTGCGCGCGAGCGACATATCCACCTGGGTAAGCCCAAAGCCCCTAATGTCATTCCTACCCTCGGAGCCCTGCACGCCCGCCGGGGGAACCGAAAAGGCAAGGGGATTTAGCGATTGCCCGCCTGGGAAGTTACTTCCGTACAACCACACCGGCTGGCCTGGAACCCGATTTGGCCTGGGCGTCGAACCCTCCACGGGGGTGGAAATTTCGCCATTGAATGGAAATCCGCTCCGCGCTACAACGACCGAATCCAGTGACCAGTTCCCGAGAATCCCGCTGACAATCCTAACTTTGGAGGGACTGGGCAATGAGACCGTCAACGCGCCAGAAAAACTATGCCGCACATCGAAGTCCGAGGACGCCCTGTCATTTTCCGCAGAGATCACGCTACTCGAAACGAAGTCCACTGTATCGTTCGATGCGTTGTCAATGGAATGGGAAAAGGTGTAGTTCAACAATGCTTGGACGCGGTTCGTGAGCGCTCTGCGGTATTGCACTTGGAGCGCATTATAGTCGGAACTTGCGCTGTTGTTTGTGAGATAGAAGGTCCCGGTAAAATTTGGATTGGGCGCACCGAGGCCCTCTGTTCGAAGCAGGTCTCGTCCCGCCTGGCCTAGGTACGTAATTGTCACTGCTTGATTGCCGAGAAACGACTTTTCAAGAGCTGCGTTCCATTGGTATGACCGAGGAAGATTCAGATCTGGTGAAATCGCATTCACGATTCCCTGGTAGGGCGGAGTCTCTGAATTCACAGGCAGATAGGGCGTAATGTTTCCAATCGGAATCGGCGTGCTAAAGAAAATCGCCAGGGCGCTGTTTGGGAAACTGGAAGCTATGCTGGCCGAAGCTCCGACCCCCAGATCGTAGAACGTGCCACCCCCCGCTCGCAGAACCAGGTCACGTTTTTCTGTCAGAGCCCAAGCCAGCCCAAAGCGCGGAGCGAAATTGCCATATTGCGATTGCCACAGGGGAGTTCCCGGCGGGGCAAGGGTAATGGATGCTGGATCGTTCACATTCTCCCAAGCTGCAAGCGTTGTGTTCCCACGGGCTGCAGGCGCAGGACTGAACTCCCACCGCAATCCATAGGTAAGCGACAAACGGGGTGTCACTTTCCAGGTATCTTGCCCGTACACAGACAGAGATCGGCTGAGAAATTTGCTGGCGGTGCTTGTGACAGGCGCGAAAATGTCCGCGCTTGAGGTGGAGAGCAAAGTGGAGAGACTGAAAGACAGATATTCCAACGCGTATGGAGGCTGATTCGAGTCTAGGTAGTAGGCTCGGCAGTCGATTCCGAATTTGAATTGATGTTTCTCCTTTGCCACCGAGAAGTCGTCCGCCAATTCAAATTGCGTGTTGCGATTCCTCGCAACCGGGCCAGAGATGAGGAAGGAAGTGTCCAGGGTACCGAGCAGAACGTAGTTCTGATTGGGCGGAAGCGTTCCTAAAACCACCGTCGGATCATACGGTATGCTTCCATCGGCTGAAGTCAGGGTGTAAGAACTGCTCGCCTTTTGTTTCGAATAATTAGCGCGCAGTGAATTCGACAGCTGAGGCGTAAAAACCATGTCCAGACCCAATGTGATCGTGCGGGTGTCAACCTGGGTCGTCTGGGGATCGTTCGGACCTTGGCCAAGATTGATAAAGCTCGATGGCGCTTCGTTGTATCTTCCGAACAGTGAAAAACGGTCGCTAAAATGGTGATCGATGCGAATGCTACCTGCGTTAAGAGTGGCACTGTTTGACGACACACCGGTGAACTGGGCGCTCAGTCCGTCCGGGGAGATCGGTCCATTTGGTTGCGGGTAGGCATTAAGAATGGAGGCGACTCCCGCTGTAGCAGCGGCACGCGCAGCCAGGGAAGGCACGATCGAGATGGTGGTCAAAGGCAATCTGAGACGCGCACCCTCATAGGACACGAAAATGAATGTCTTATCTCGCTTGATCGGCCCACCCAGGAATCCGCCGAAGTCATTGTGACGCTCCGGCGCACGAGGCTGACCGGCACGGTTCGCGAACCAATCGTTCGCATCCAACACGTCGTTCCGAAAGTATTCGAAAAGCCCTCCATGCCAGTCATTTCCCCCCGATCGGGTTGTGAGGATGACATGCCCACCTGGCATGTGCCCAAACTCCGGAGCGAACGAGGACGTTTCAACACGGAATTCCTGCAAGGCATCCACGGAAACCAGGCTACTCGTGCCTCCGAGAGCACTGAAAGCCTGAGCGCTGCCCGTCCCCGACGCACCGAGGACGGCGGTAGAAGCAACCCCAAAGTTTGCGGAAACACCATCGACCGTGAAATCGTTCGCACTGCTTCGCTGGCCACTGATACTGAACTGTCCGGGGGAGGTCGGTGAGGACGGCGCGATCACCACTCCTGGTGTCAGTTGCAGTAGCATGTTAAAACTACGACCGTTGAGCGGCAAACTTTCTACGAAGTTTCGATCAATTATCGTGCTGACCGCCGCTGATTCGGTGTTTACGAGAGGTGCCCCGCCTGTCACTGTCACTGTTTCTGAGACAGAACCGAGAGGAAGGCTGAAGTTGATCGCAATCACGTCTTGGACATGCAGAACAATGTCAGGCTTTAGAAGCGCCTTAAACCCCGGCTTTGACACTTCCATGCGATAGATCCCTGGCTGCAAGTTTGGAATTGCATAAATTCCCTCGCTATTTGTTTCAACGGAGTCCTTGACCCCGGTTTCTGAATTGACGATTTCCACCTTGGCCCCGGCAATCGTTGCATTGGCCGGGTCAACGACTCGGCCGGTAACTGTCGCGTACGGATTCTGCGCGATCGCGGCGCAGGCAAATAGAAAAAGGTTAGCAAGTATGACTGCACAGACGCGCATTCGAGGACTCCTTTAGGAGCTGCGGTTTAACTTCTCATGTATATCGGAGAAACCTGCGCGATTTGTACCCGCGGCTTACAGAGAATCCACAATCAGGGATGGTTGGCCATGCTGCGGAGAGAGGCAAACAGGAGTTGCTTGCCATTCGGCTTCTTGCTTCCGCCATGCGGCTCAACCGTCACAAAGACGGCATCGATCTGCGCCAGCTTGTCAGGGTCGTCGAACTTCAGAATCCACCGCCGGTTAGCTTGATTATCCAGATAGAAAATCCCCATGTTGAGTGGGAACTTGTCGGTCACGCCATGACGGCCCCACGCCTGGAAAATCGCGGCGTTGCGCACACGTGGCTGCTGGTCCAGGTCGAAGGCATAAAAGATCAAGGATTTGTTCTTGGTATAGAAGATGCGTCCAAAGGGCTTGTTCGTCCCGTTGCCATCCACATCGAACACATCCGCAATGTAAAGGTCTCTGGCGCCCATGAGTTCGCGGATGTCGCGATCCGAGGCCAGGAAATTCTTCTGTTCGGCAACGGCCGCATCTTGATCCTTCACCCGCGTAGAGAGAGCCTGAATCTCAGTTTCAAGACTCGCGGAGCGCAGAAGATCACGTTGACGCTGTTCACGCAGGGAAGCCAATTCAGACCGAGAATCATGCAACAACTTCTCTGCATCGCCGAGCTTTCGGGCGAACGAGTCCCGTTCCTTAGACAATGTGCCGATGACAACAGATTGCTGATGGTTTTCGGCAGCGAGAGAATCACTTTGGATTTGCCGCGCCTCTCCGAGGGCTCTTAGCTTGACAAGGTCTTCGGTCTGCTGTCGCGTCCTAGCGGCAAGTTCTGTGAGGCTGTTCGCTTGCGCTTCGAGCTTATTGTCGAGAGCGCTTTTCTCCGCCGTCAAGGACTGCAGACGTTCTGACAGCGAATGATTCTCGGCTACGGCGATTGCCGCTTCACGCTGGCCCTTGTGCTCTCCACTCCGATAAGCGACCGGCAGGAGCCCGACGGCGAGTATTAAGACTGCGGCCAATCCTATCCATTTCGCTCGCGGGAGATTCCATGGACCGGGGCGCCGGAATGAAGCGGTTTTTTTTGCTTTTAGTCTTGAGAACAGCTCATGCTTCGCATCTGCCTGCGACCAGAGGAGCTGAGCCTCACCTTCTGGTTCCGCGACCTCCGACGCCAAATAGGCCATCCCCGCGTTCACAAATTGCCGGCACTCGGATAGCGCCTCTCTGCAACTCCTGCAAGAGTGAACGTGATTCTGAAGTTCCAGGGCTTCCGCTGCCGTGAGCTCTCCGGCAGTGGACAGCATGCACAACTCCTCGAACCGCTCATGTTCAACGAGATGTTTTTCAGGATTCATGGGATCGCTCTTTCCGAACGACTGCGAGAGCGGAACTCTTCCGGAGTTTACCCAGGGCTCGATAGTAGTGGTGCCTGACGTTCTCAAGCGACTCGTCCATACGCCGGCCGATTTCGCGAAAGGTCATGCCCTCGAAGAAAAACAACTCCAAGGTCATTCTTTGTCTTTCGGACAACTGCGCGAAAGCCTTCTTGAGCTGTTCGGCGCTGTATTTCGCCCCTAGCTCCTGCTCGACGTCGGTAGTCCCCCTGGAAGAATCCTGAATTTCATCAAGATTTGTACCGCTCCTAGAGTAGTGTTTCTGGAGAGCGACACGACGGTCTAATGATCTGTGATAGGCGACCTGCATTAGCCAGTTCCTGGCCGCCCCTTTTTCTGGATCGAACAGGGCAGCCTTTTCGCGAATGTAGAGAAAAGCGTCCTGAACCAATTCTTCCGCTTCGGTACGGTCTCGAAGCACGCGATAACCTATCGCCAGCACCGTTCTTGAGTACCGTTCAAAAAGCAGGCCCAGGGCATGGTCATCGCCAGCTCTGACACGAACAAGCAGTTCCTCATCCGACAGCGGGTTCTGCTCCACCGCCGATTTGGCGGCTTCAGAAGTGTGAGCGGGGCGCGGCATCGCGGCAAAGGGTAGTGCGCCTTCTGTTGCGTCAGAACTCAAGAGAGACACTCCCACAATCTGAGACGCCGTTTCGGGACATGTGCCGCCGAGAAGTGCTTGCAACATATAACAATTCTCAAACGAGCGGAAGCGAATCCAACCAAGATTATTTTCGGAGAACCCTCATTCTGCGTGGTACAAAGTGAGCGCTTTTCTTCGATAACATAAATCGGTTAAGTGCATTTTCGTTCCCCGAGAACAGCCCACCAAGGATTTAATTTTCTGCAGAACCTCTTTGACAATTCCCGAGTCTATGCATTGACGTGACCGGGCTGGTCTGGTCCAACGAGAGTGAGTAAGAGAAATTAAGAAGGGACAATCGTTGGTTCTGTGGCATTTCCCTGCGTTACAGTGCCGGAATCCCCATCGGGCCCGGGAGGAAAGCGAACACCGGACATGTGGAAGACTCCACGAGCGGAGAGACTCGCGCCAAACAGAAGCAGCATGGCACCCGCGTAGGTCCATACTAGCAGGGTCACAGGGAGCCAAAAAACCCTGCCGTACACTCTTTGGAAATCGAGCAGTGGCAAGATCAAGACGAAAACCAGCTTGAACACTTCGGCTAAGAGTCCAGTGTAGAACGCCGCAGGAAAAACTTGCACGAGCGGCACCTTGCCATTGGGCACCCACCAAAACACCAGCCAGAAGCTGAGGATCGTCAGCGGCACAGCAAAGACTTTCATCACGATGAAATTCAGAATCGTATAGAGCCAGTGGAAAGGGATCGGGTCGACCAGCACGGCTTTGGCCGCGGCGGCGAACACGACACCAGCGTAGGTCAGCACTGCACAGCTGGCCACCAATGTGAGGCTCACTACCTGGTTGCCGATATAGCTACGGTTCTTCTGGAACCCCCAAACACCATTCAGGGCGACCTCAAACGGCAGAAACACGCCGCTGGAGGATATCGCCAGCATAATCAACGAGAACACCTGGACTCCGCGATGCGATGTCAAACGAAGCAGATCCGCCTTGAGTTCTGCGGCGCCGGCCGGGAGATATTCGGCCACGAGTTGATAAATCATCCGCTCGGCGGGCAAGGACTGCGTCAGGTGGGCAATCGTGATGAGCAGTACCAGGAACGGCACGAGGGCAAGGATTGCATTGGCGGCGACGGAGTAAGCATACGTATGCGCCTCGCAGGTGGTAAGAAATCTCGCACTCGGTCCTAGCAGGGTTGCCGTCTCTTTTACCAGCACCCAGGCGCGACCTGCCTGCCCTTTCCAGTCACTGCCCGGTACTGGTTCCCCAGCGGGAATAGTTTCCATGAACTCCTCTTTTGATGCGCTGCAAGATTACGGTTTGATTCAAAAGCGCTCTCTATTTATGGTACAGCGCCCATTTTCAGAGGGACTGGGTATTTGCTCCTGCGGCTGAGCCGCGAAAATTGGAGAGGCGGGCAGTGTTGTTGAAGGAGTTTGAGTTACGGAGGCCCTGATTCACGCATGCATATCTACATGTATGCCTCAAATGACCCGCTCTTTGTACCAAGCATCAGCAGGATTAAATTTGAATTTGCGCGGAGATTTTCCCGCTGAAACTGTGATAGGTTTTCTCCCATTCCGCTAAGATAGACACATCCCAGCCGCCCAGCGAGGGCGTTTAGGAGCGACGGCCATTCGTGAAGCGTGACTTCCAATCTATTTCCGAACCGTGCGGATTGACGGTCGCGGCACTAGCGCGGCTGAGTGACGAAGAAGTTATGGCGCACGTCCAAGCCGGGCACGACGATGCGCTCGCGGTGCTATTCGATCGTTATCACCGCCTTGTTGTAAGTGTTGCATTCAAGATCCTCCGCGATATCGGAGAAGCGGAGGATGTAACGCAAGTTGTCTTCCTGGAGATTTACAAAGCCTCGGCACAATTCGACCCTGCCCGTGGCACTACTAAAGTGTGGTTGATGCAGTATGCCTACCATCGCAGCATGAACCGGCGCCAGTATCTCAAAAGGAGGAGATTCTACGATCAAGAAGAGAGCGTAACGGGTGATTCTGGTTCTGCAGAAAACCCACAGCCAATCAGTGGCGGCGGCCTTCTGGTTCTGCAGGAGCTTCGAAGTCTCGTCCGTGAGGGACTGGAGAGCCTGAACGGGCAACAACGACAGACTCTTCGGATGGCCTATTTCGAAGGAATGTCGCTCAAAGAGATCGCGGACAAAACAGGAGAATCGCTCGGAAATGTCAGGCACCACTATTACCGGGGGCTGAGGCAACTGCGCTCGTTCGTATCGAAGGGGAGTCCGAATGGAAACGGAAAGAATTCGACTGAAATCGTTCGTCGAGGAACTATCGATGTCGAAGCATGAAGAATTCGAAGAATTGTGCGCGCTGGCGGCGACTGGGCAACTTACCCCGGACGAAGAACGGCGACTGAGTGAACATCTCGACGGTTGCCAAGGGTGCCGGGCAGCGTGCGAAGACTTTTCGGCCATACTCCGCGAACTACCCGCGTCGGATCGGAACATCATGAACCGGGATGTTCTGCGGCAGATTAAAGAAGATGGATTCCGGGAGCGGTTCTTGGCGCGGGCACGCGCGGAAGGGCGGCGGTTTTCCGAAGATGTGGAGGAGGATACCAGCAAGCTCGCATGGGGATTCCTTCGATGGCTGCCCGCCTACCAAGGAATTGCCGCTGGCGTACTGATCACGATCGTCCTAAGCGTGGTTGGTTATCGTACACTTCGCCACGGTAAGGAATACTTGCCGAGCACCACTGCAGCGAAGGTTGAGATTGCGTCTCCGGACTTCAAGCCTGCCGAAAGTCGGGATGACGCTCTCGCGAAGCGCGTTTCTGAACTTCAGTTGGCGAACGACACCTCACAGAAGACGACCTCTGAGATGAAAGCGGAAAATGCGAAACTGCTCCTACGCGTGGAAGAGCTGGAACGAGAGTTGCAAGCGAGCCAGGCGCACGAGGCGGATCTCGAACGAACGGTCACGCGGGTCAGCGATATGAACGGGCAGCTTGCGGGTCAGATGGAGGAGAACACTCAGATCTTGGCGCAGACCAAGGCGGAACTCGAAAAGGCGCGGGCCGACAGAACTGAGATACAAGCGGAAGTCAGCGCGGCAAAGAGCGAGGTCAATGATCTGTCGCAACAAGTGAGGCTGCAAGCCGCAAGCCTCGACCGAGACAGGCAGCTCCTTTTCGCGGGGCGGGATATTACGGACCTGATGGGAGCGCGGAACTTGCACATCATCGATGTGCACGATACCGATGGAAAGGGACAGGACCGGAAGTCCTTTGGCCGCGTCTTCTATACGGAGGGAAAGTCTCTCATCTTCTACGCGTTCGATTTAGACGAGAGAAAAGTGGTCAACGCGAAATACACGTTCGAGGCTTGGGGGGAACGTCTCGGTCAGCCCGCGAGCGTCAAGAGTCTCGGTGTACTGTACGTGGACGACAAGGACCAGAGGAGATGGGTTCTCAAGGTAGACGATCCGCGGCAGCTTGCAGAAATTAACTCCGTTTTCGTGACGCTCGAGCCGCACGACGGTGGGAGTGAGAAACCACGCGGACACAAGATTCTGTACGCGTTTCTAAGTGGCCAGGCGAATCATCCATAGCCATCGCGCGTCCATGGTGGGAGCCGCTCTCTCTCAGCGTGCGACACCGCTGGCGCGTGGGGCAAGATGGACCGAGGCGGGGTTTGCGTCCGGTAGCTGCTCCGAATTCCGTTGTCGTAAGTTGCGAAGGTCCTGCCAGCGCTTGTATTGCTCGGCTTTAGCCGGATTGGGGTCTTCTTTCCCTTTTAGCCAGAAGACAAACCAATCAACAGTCGCCTGCTGCGAGGCGAGACGATCCCAGGGTTTCTCTAATACATGCGCACCCGTTGGCATATAGAGAAGATCAACTGCCTTGCCGAGTTGGGATAAGCCGGAAAACCATTCCCACTCTGACAGTAAAGATATTGGCCTTGTAGCCTGTATCAACATTGGTGTGTCAACTCTATCTAGCAAGAATCCTGGAGAATTGTTCATCCAAACCGATAGGCCTTTGCCAAATGGCGCCGCTCCAACGAGCATCTTGGCATCGCCAGCAACATTGGGCCCTTCATTAGCGAAGGTAATGAACTGGAAGTACCCCGCATCGACACCGTCTGTAACGCTGGCAGCAGCGAAGTGGACTTCTGAGTGCGTGAGCACATACTTCACGTGGTAACAGGTTCGACTAAACCCCACGAGACCTACGTGGTTCACGTCAATAATTCCCTGTTGATCCAGATAGTTGATGCCACTCTCAAAAGCAAGAGCATTGCGTTCCCCCTCATCTGCAGTACCTGCCGCCACTTCAGGAAGTTGTAAGACCGCAATCCCTTTGCTGGCGAGCGGTTGAGCGGCAAACGCGGTCGTGTAGGGACCATCGATCCAGAATTCGTGCGAACGATATCCGTGCGTTTGAATGACTAACGGATATCTCTTACCTGGGACATAGTCTGGAGGGAGATATAGAGCGCCAGTGATTTCGTGCCCCGCTGTGTCACGCCATTTGATTTCCTCAACATGTCCGAGGGAGATCGCTGCGAACTGTGGGTTCAAATCGAAGACCACCACTCTTTGTTTCGTCTCTCGGTTTTCAGCAACGATTCGAGGAGGTCTATTCAAGTCTTCATCGGCAAAGATGACCGGTTCAGATTGTCTGTCCCTCACCGGAACATTGTCACTCCTTTCCCAGCCTGCCGGACCCTTTCGGAAGTGCACGTTTTTGGGTGAGCCATTCGTTTCATCTTGACTGTGTCGAGATTCGAACTCCCACAAGTTGAGTTGTTGGTCGAAATCCACGAGCCTCAGGTCTTCATCGGTAATCTTGTTGATTCGCATATTGGAAATGACGACTTCAACCGCAAATGTACGCGCTTGCCTGGCTTCTCGCTCCTCCTGGTTCGGCACATCCAAGGGTAAATGAGTACCCGCTACGATCACCGATTGCGAATTGGGGGACCACATCAGCTCAGATCCTGAGCCGGCGACGGGAGCGTCGATCAATGCCTTCGAACTTTCCTTATCGATGTCGACAAGTTCATAGCCCCAAATAAAGGTCGCGCTGCCCTTCGAGACACCCATAGCCAGGACCCTCCTCAGATCAGGATCGTCGTATTCTTTCCAGGCAGGGTCAATGTCTCGTACAAATGTCTTGACGATCAAATGCTTGCCATCTGGAGAGACGGAAAGGTCAGGTACCGGAAACAACAGACTCCCTGACACCTTCAATGGCTGGTATTTGACATTGCCTGCTTTCAGAACAAATAGCTCGCAACCATCCGATTCGCCTTCTGATACGTGCCCCGCAATCAATTCCGCCAAGTCAACGTCTGCTGGAACGTGAAAACCATGATGAACAACACCTTCGGTTACCAGGTTGCGAGTAGGTGTTTCGGCAGCGTAAACGATTCGCTCGCTGTTCTCTGATACTGAAAAGGAGGTGACATTCGTAGGATGGTGAGTAACTCTTTTTAGTTTCCCACGGCTACAACGGATTTCAAACAGTTGCGTCAATTCGCCCGGGTTCTCTCCAAGAAACAGGATCGTGTCATTGTCACGAAGCCATGTAACTTGCTTGATCCCCTCGCGGTTGGATGAGGACGAAAACGTGACCAGCAACTTGGGCACTACGTTGCGAAAGAGTTCATCAGTTTCCACTACGAACAAGGAATAGTCGTTTGTGTTGCGTTCGACGTTCCCCTTCCGTAAAACAACAGCGAATCGCCTTCCATCCGGCGAAAAACTCGCAAACCCCCTTGTCGGAGCGCCCCCCAAAAACGAGCTCGAATCCGCAGGGCCTGCGACTCGGGTCATACCAATTACGTCAGATACCGTTACGGGACGAATGTCGGATACCTGTGCACTCGCAGGTGGGGGCGCCGCCGTCGGGACGAAGTAAAATACAACAATGAAATGCAGTGCCGCTGCCACGACCCGTGTAAACCCCACTCCGCCGCAACGAAGATGCACAACCTGCTCCTTTTCATGATTCAGACAGTCCCACAGGACATAAGTCACTTGGCGTCGGGTTCGAGATGCATTAGGTCAGCGAGGGGGTGCGCCGAGTCGGCCCGGGGACTTTCACCCCGAGCTGCTCACAGATTCGTGCGTGACAGTCTCCCGTCACACGGCTCGTGCCATCCACAAGGGCTGCCGCCCTCCCCCGAAACCTGCGGCCCTCTCCTGTTGCCAGTTGGCCCATTATGGTTCCGACGTGGCTTCTCCGTCTGCATCGACATCCAGGTTCCCACGTTCCCTACAACCGCCTCTTCCAGGGTCAGCCCACCTGTATGCCGGATTCCGCTCCGTCCGTCCCTAAGCAGGTTGCGCCGGAGCTTATCCCACGATCTTCTAACTACCGTGGTTTTAACATCGTCTTAGTTCTTTTCGACACGAGATACGGTGGTTCCCTTTCGTTCCTCTTCCCGGAAGTCGTCTGACCCGAATTTTCCTTCCGGGCCTTTTCCTTCTCCGTTCACCACCACGCTCCTTAGAGCGCAGCAGCGGAAGGTGGTTTGAGCCCAATGCCTGCAAATCGGTTCGAGGGACCCTCCCTCATCGGTCGTACAGTTACGCAAAACGGGCGGCTCTTTCGAGCCGGTCGTTTTGCTCGTGGCACAGCTAGAAGATCAATTTCAAGGCAAACTGCATGGAACGCGGCCCACCTGATTGATAAAGCGGACTGAGCACGCCGAGACTTTGGGCAAGGGTCGCCGTGGCTTGGCCGAAGGTGCAACCTGGCGAGAAATTGGGAGACGTTGGGTCAGGCGAACAATACGCTGCGTTGATTACACCAAAGTTCGGATGATTAAAGACGTTGAACGCCTCCGCCCGGAATTGCAGCTTAAGCTTTTCGTATATCGGAAATTCACGCCGTACGGCCAGGTCCATCTGCACAGCGCCGAAGCCGCGTGCGAAGTTTCGTGGCGCATCTCCCACCTCATTCGGAGCGGCAGGGCTGAACGCCGCCGGGTTTATCGCCCGCCCTCCCGGGCAACCGAGCCCGTTGGCATACACCGCCGCGCATTGCGAACCATAAAGATAGATGGGCTCACCAGGAACGATGTTCAATTCGCTTGGGACGGCCTTCATCGTAATCGGGTCAAGAAACGTAGTTCCTGTAAGATTGACTGGAAACGCGGTCCGGGCGGTGAAGCGGGCGTCGAGGCCCGAATGGTGCAGAAGAGCGCTCGCGAACTTGTTTTGATAGACATTCGGTAAATCGTACGATACGGCCGAGGAAAAATTGTGCCGAACATCGAAATCCGAGTTGCCCCGGATATACGGGAGGGCAGCGTTCGTCGAACCATAATCAATTGAATGTGACCACGTGTACGAAGCGAGAGCCTGCAGGCCGCGCGCAAGCCGCCGCTGATACTGGATCTGCAAAGCGTTATAGGAAGAAGTGAGCCCATTCTGAACAAAATAGATGCCATCTGACGCGAAATTCGGGGGTACGATGGCGATGTCCTGCCTAAGCAGCCTTCTACCGTTTGCGCCAACGTAGGACAGAGTCAAGACCTGCGATTTCCCCAGACTCTGTTCGATGCTCGCATTCCACTGCAGCGTGTACGGCAGTTGTAAATGGGCAGGAAAGGCGTACGCGGGGACGTTGTAAGGAGCTACAGGAGGGTTAACCACCGGAGGAACAAATTGCGAGGCTGGGAAGCTGGCGGGTAAACCGAAAGCTGCTCCGAAGTAACCCGACGCAAAGAAGCCGGGTCCGGCAAAACCCTGCGAGCCAAGTTGCTGCCCAGTGTCGAAGAATACCCCACCACCCCCACGCACCACAGTCTCCCATCCCGGTAGATCTCGGATTACATAAGCTACCCCCAATCGAGGCGCAAGATTGTACCAAGCTGTCCGCCACAAGGGTGTGCCCTGCGGAGCGAGTGCAAGCGACGCCGGGGTATCAAGATTGCCCTGAAGCGTGTACGGAAGAGTTCCCTTCGCGACGCCGGGCGCAGGATTCACTTCCCATCTCAGTCCCAACGAGAGACTTAGTCGAGAGCTGAGCCGCCATTCGTCCTGCCCAAAAGCCGAGAAGTTGGTGTAGAGAGGGTAGGCAGGCACTGCATTGCTTGCTATTCCGAAGTCCACGCTATTCGTCTGCACCGATGAGGCGCTCTCATAATAATAGTAAATCGATGGACTGTAGGCAGTAACGACCGGCGTGAGTCGACGGTAATCGACTCCAAACTTGAATTGATGGTGCCCTGCGGAAAAACCCAGCGAGTCGACGAGGTTCCACTGTCTCTGCGAATTGGCGGAATTATTCTGGCCAATGCCGGGAACGTGTGCGCCTGTCGGGTCAAGAAACAATTGAATTACAACCTGAGACACAGGGCTAGATTGCGGATTGACACCCTCCAGCTGCGCCAAGTTGACAGGCTGCGCACCTCCAAAATTATCAATTGTGAGGGAACTCGTCGCTTCGTTCGACGTATAGTTCAAGCGAAACTCGTTGCTAAGACGGCTCGAAAGCGAACTTGACATCCCAAACGTGTAGGTCCGCGTTGTGTACGAAACGGAGTAACGGTCTGAAGGGCTAGCAGAAGTCCCGCTCAGGCGGGTGTCCGTGAACGATGGTGTATCGCCAAAGCGAAAGAAGAATCTAAGCTTGTCATTCACGGTGTGGTCTAGACGCACGCTCACCGAGTCGACTTGGCTTGGGTTTGACCAACCGCTAATAAATTCTCCCACCCCATTGCCAAAGTCCGGTATGCAACTAGGCATGGAACTCGTGCAATTGACAACTGGGAAAGCATTCAAAACCGGCTGGAGGACACTCGCCGCCGATTGCCGCAGCGCTGCCGTTGGAACATAGTTGACGGAAGCGGCTTGCGGCTCAATCAATCGCAGGCCTTCGTAGGAGAAAAAGAAAAACGTCTTGTCCTTTCCGTTATAGAGCTTTGGGACCTTAATCGGGCCACCGAGCGTCCCGCCGAAATCATTCTGTCGCAACGGCGGCTCTGCCACCCTAAAATAGTCGTTAAACCAATCGTTCGCGTCAAAGACATTGTTCCGCAGATAGTCGAAGGCCGTTCCGTGCCAATCGTTGGTACCTGACCGCGTTACAAACGAGAACTGCCCACCAGGGTTCCGCCCATATTCAGCGGAGTATGTTGAACTTTGAACACGAAACTCCTCGAGAGCGTCTATTGATACCAAACTTTGAGTTGTTCCGAGAGCTGTCGACGCGGCCAGAGATCCGCTCACCCCCGGTGTCGGAGCGATTGGAAGCGCACCAGGCGAAGCTCCAACATTTGCACTGACACCGTCCACAGAATAATAATTGGATTCTGTGCGCTGGCCGTTGACGCTGAACTCTCCGTTCGATCCATTTGCGCCGGGCGATTGTGGACTATTTGTGACAACACCTGGCGTAAGTAGGATTAGATCCTGGAAGCTGCGCCCGTTCAGTGGCATGTTCTTTACATAAGTCTGATCTATAACTGTACTAACAGATCCGTTCGTCGTATTGATGTTGTTTTGGTCAGCCGTGACCGTCACCGATTCTGAGATCGAACCGACTTCGAGAGCGAAGTTCTGCTCCAGAGTGTCTTGCACGTGCAACTCGATACCTGTCTTGTTGATCTCCTTAAACCCGTCCTTGATAACAAGCATCCGGTAGCGTCCGGGCGGAATGCTCGGGATGACATAAATACCGCTTTCGTTTGTGTTCGATTTGCTTACAATCCCAGTGTCGATGTTAATGACCTCCACGTCGACGCCGGGCACGATTCTGCCTTGGGAATCCGTAATCTGACCGTTGATCGTAGCGCTCGTTGACTGTGCGCAGAGACTCTTGGCGCTCCCACAGACGAGACCGATGAGACAAACCAACATAAACAGAGCGGGGCGAATCGGCCACTGAGCACTCATCACTACTGTTCTCACGGCTGCGCGCATCGGTGAACGCTCCTTCGATGGGAATTTGGTTGTTCGCATATATATGCCTCACCGAGCCGCGAGCTATACCAAACCCTGGTATGAAAATCCCCTGAAGGTATAAACTTTTTAAGGAAAGACACTGGATCGAGTATCCATTCGGCTTAGAACTCTTACACATTCGGTTTTCGAAGTGGTTATTTGAGTTTGCATTCTGGCCATACGCCCCAATTTTCAACCACCAGCAGTGCCATTCTTGAAGTCCGTTTCCTTTTCCAGACCGACTCCGTTTGGCGAGCCATGAGCTATCGGGCATAATAGCCTCGGGGTTTGGAGAAGTTCCCCCAGGTTTTGGCCAAGGAGAAAGATCCCGCTGCCGTCAGTCTTGGACGGAAAGGCCCTCAACAACCATCCCGAACTCGCAGCGAGAATGTTTGAGGCGCTCGACACCGTCACGCCCGGCCAGTTCATCTCCGAAGGCCGCATGTATGGGGGAGGCCTGTACAAGGTAGAGATCCATTTCAAGAGCCTTCCGGATGTACTTGACCGCCGCAGCGCGGGAAGCGGAAAAGATCCTAACATTTAGAAGGAGGAGAGATGCATGAAGTGGCGACTATTCTGATGAGATCTGCTCCCGGCTGGATTGAGCACCAGACTTCTGACGCCACGTTCTTGTTTCAGTTTGGGGACGCCATGATGACCATTTTCCCTAACGGGAATTGGCGTTGCGTAATACCGCAGGGCCTGACACAGGCTGTTCGGCGAGGGTCAGCGAATAACTTAGAGCAATTCCTCAAAGATTTTGCGACTGCGAATTCCGCCTGATGTTCATGCGATAAGGGGAGAATCCCGTAGTCAACGCAATTGATGCGGCGGCGAAGTGGCTGCACGAAAACAATCTTGGCAAGTACAAAACAAGGCGTCTGGAGGAGGAAACTATGCGAACGCGCGGTCTGCTAGGGCTGTTGTTATTATGCTCTGCCACCTCATCCTTCGCCCAGCCGCAGACAAGAAGCATAACCGCTGCTGAGGCAAAGAATCATGTCGGCGAAAAAGCCACCGTCTGCGGCAATGTCGTGAGCACTCGCTACTCCGCCCGGACCAAGGGGAGCCCCACTTTCTTGAATCTAGATGAGCCGTACTCGAGACAAATATTCACGATTCTGATTTGGGGCAGTGACCGACAGAAATTTGGCGAACCCGAAGCCAAGTACGAAAACAAAAAAGTGTGTGTGACGGGGCTAATTAAGGATTACAGGGGCGTCCCGGAAGTTGTTGCTGAGCAGCCGAGTCAGATTGAAATCCAGAAATAGAAGTGCCGTTAGCGTTTGATGGCCAGCCCGGCTACCTCTTGTGAGGATAAATATGTGCCTTTCCATCTACGACGACCGCAACATACTTTCTAGCTTCTAAGAACTGCATTACTTTCTTCCCGTTCCTCGCCATCACTGCCCAGCGAGATTTCGTATCAGGGTTCTGTTCCAGTGTCATGTTCTTTCCGTGTTCTTGATACGACTGACTCCCCAAGCGAGGTTGACGGACAGAAATATGCGGTTGGTTCACTATTTGATTTCTCGAATTTCGGGAATAGCAAACGCATTCTCAAAACCAATGGAAATTGACAAACCCTTCCGAACATTGTTGACAAGCGCCGGCCGGAAACACACGATGCATATTCCGGCTTTGTGTCGAACGCTTGGATAAACGATTCCGGGTGACCCAGCCTCAAGAAGTTCACTGGCCAAGTGTTGTGATGCGCTGTAACTGTTTGCGTCCAAACAATTTCCAAAGCGTGTATCGTTGCGGATGTCGTGAAACATGCCCCGAAAATCGGCGAGGAAATCGACGTAAGTAAAAGTCTCGCTCTCTTGCCAGTTGATCTCCTGCAGTTCTTTGGTCTTGTGGTATGCCACTTCCAACTCTGAGGTCTCGCGGGAAAATGCCGAGTACCACGCGCCGCGTTCTGGCCCGTTGAATCGGTTTCCCATGGGATTGGAATGAGTAAATGCCGCGTTGACAATGTGGGAGTACGAAATGCCGAAGACGAGTTCCCGCACGGAGATGCCAGGAAGCAGTCCGGCCTCCCCGAGAAGGCGATCATTGGTCGCCCCTTCCAATTCGAAGAGCGCGTTCAAATCGTCGGGATCGTCGCTGAGCCGTCTTAGAACACTGCCGTCGCGGTCACTATAGCGGGAAGGGATTAGGCGATGGGCGTCATCCCGAGAAATTTCGGAGACCCGGGGCAGCATCTAGCGCCCGCCGCGGCGAGAATCCAGAAGTTGCCTGACGCGCAACATGGCGGGCTGGCCGCCCTTGATCATATAAGTAAGGGGAGCCTCCCCTTCGAACATCGGGTTTTCGTTTGGCAACTGGACCCAGCGGTCGGCGAGCTTCTTGCTATAGAGAATGTTTAGCGCCTTAAAGATGCCGACCAGAATGGAAATCCTCGTCAAGCGGTCCTGGTCCAGCGTGCCGCGCGCCTTTCGCTTCAATTCGTAAAATGCACCATTGGACATGCCTCCGAGCAATTGCCGGGCATCTTCATCGCGTAATTCCCAAAGGTCACGGATTTTCAAGAACGCATGGACTGCTGAAGGTCCCAATCGCTTCTGGATGTCCTTGTTCGAAAGATCGGCTGGCCTTTCCCAGGCAATTCCTGCGCCTAGTTGATTGACTGTTGCCACCCTAGCCTCCTTACGTTCTCCATATATGGACCATTATACATCCATTATTGGATGTAAGCAATTCCCTCCTTACGCGTCGTTACCGACCCTGCGCGGAAAGGGCAACAGACTTAACAGGACTTTTGGTGGGGGCGGTGGGGGATCGAAAAGACAAGCTAATCAATAAGGCTTGTGCTCACTGGGCGTTGCAACCACCCGCTCTGACCAACTGGAACAAATGGAACAAAGTTAAAGAAGCGCCGTCAGGGCCACTTTCGGATATGAAGGAGCGGCCTCTAGTCGCAGCGCCGAATGGGTAAGTAACAAATCGATCTTCCAGCTAGCTCGACTGAAACCGATTAGGCCAACGTTGTCTTTTTCGGCGAGTCCCTTTCCCTCGAGGAGCTCTATCGCGCTTTCCACCATTGAGACCCAACTGAAAGCCTCCCCCAAGCCGCCATGGTAGCTATTGCCCAGGTCCACGGGGCCCCGTGGAAACGAATTCTCCAGGGGTGAGGCGGTCTTTAAGATATTTTTCGAACCAAGCGATCATGCGATTGCAAAAATCCATCTGGTTTGCATAGCTCCAATACAGTGGCGAATGCCCTTCACCCTCGTACTTCGTATACTCGACGTCTTTGCCCAATCGACGCAGCCCAACGAAGACCTCGTCCCCAAGGAACGGAGCAACCGTTGAGTCATCGGTCCCATGCACAATCAAAAGCGGGGTCTCAACGCGGTCGAGAAAAAAAATCGGCGAATTCTCAATATACTTTTCCCGAGACTGCCACGGCGTTCCCCCTAATGCGTCCTGACCATACTCTAGAAGGGAAGAGCCAAAGGCGTTTCCGTCCTTGTCCATCTCTCCATACTCCCCGACCAGATTCGCCGTTCCATCGAGCTCAATCGCCGCCTTGAAACGCTTGGTTTGGACAATCAACGAAAGTACACTGTAGCCTCCGTTGCTGTGCCCCATCACGCCAAGCCGGTCGGCGTCGGCAATTCCCATTTCGATGACTTTATTTATCCCTGGCAAGACCGTCTTGGCAACGTCAAGCATAGGCGTGCCTTCCAGCTGTGGCGAGTCCGGCAGCAGCACGGCATACCCGCGCGTGGCCAGCAGTTGCATGTTGAATGGCCCGGGGGTAACCATACCAAAATGGCTGATGTTGTTTGATAAGCGTTCGCTGCCATAAACCCAGGTAATCAACGGATACCGCTTTCCTTCCTGGTAATCAGCAGGCAAAAGCAACGCTCCGCGCAATAGTTCACCATCCAGGCTTAGCCATTCAATGAGGCGAGCGGAAGCCATTTTGTACCTGTCAAACTGTGGATTGAGGTGCGTAAGTCGTCGGACATCCGTAAAACTGGCATCGCTCATCCATACATCGGAGTCGTGCTGGGCGTCTTCCGCAACATAGGCGATGTGTTTCTCATCCCGCGTGAGGGTGAAAAACTTGCCCTCATCCTGGCGAGCGCATGAATAGCATCGGCCATCTTCCAGCAGTTTTGTGGCTCGACCGCCCACCAAATCGATCTTGAAGAAACCATCCTGTTTCGTACGCTCATCCTGGGTAAGCACCACCGTTGACATGCCTTCATCCGACATCCACAGTCCATTTTCCGATTGTGGAATCATCTGGACGATACTGTGGTTCGCTATCTGAACCACTTCCACTGCCTTATTCTTGTCTACTTGGGCTCGCCATAAAGCTCCGTGGTAAAGGAAGTAGATGTGCATGCCTTTCGTATCCCATAGAGGTGTCCGTGGGCCAACAGAGCCCTGCCCTGCCGGAAGGTTTGTGACGTTATGTGGATTTCCGGCGTTCACCTCAACCACGTAGCAATCATTGGTTTTCTCTTGCATTCCTGCGGTACAGTAGCTTAGCCGTGACCCGTCGGGCGACCAAGTGAACTGAGCACCATTCAGGCCAAGTCGGATATCCGAAGCCAGGATCCGACTTTGTCCCGTCGAGAGGTTGAACGTGACAAGATCGAAAAGTGTTTGTTGCGAACCTGGCATTTCAAAGCGCTTAGGAACCGTGTAAGCGAGGCGAGATCCGCCAGGCGAAAGCAAAAACTTAGCGCCAACTCTCTGGCCGTGGACAATGACCGTTACTTTTCCTGTCGCAATGTCAATCACGGCTAAATCCCGCAGAAAGTCGTTTAGATTCCACGGATCGGACTTGGGAGCATTTTCCCCGCGGTCCGCAGTCGCGCTGGCCCGGTACAGGATCACAGAGGAGCCCGCTACTTTGTTTGCAGGTATCTTCTCGCTATCACTTTTGGACCGGAGTTTCTGAACGTAGTCATCTACGGAGAGGTCTTGTGGGCGAATCGCGACGACTGCCCTCTCACTGTCGGACGTCCATTCAATTTCATCCCATCTTACGTTTACATCCGAGACTCTGCGCAGCTCATCTCTTCTCGTGTCCCAAATCCACAACCCGGCTTCGCCGTTTCCCTCTCGATCAGACAAAAAACCGAGATAGTGGCCGTCAGGCGACCAGGTCGGTTGCCAGTTGTTGCCTTTGCCGCCTGTCAGACTTTTTACGCCACCTGTTTTGATATTCATGATCACGATGTCGGCTCCAATACTTTGCCAAGGAACACCGGTACGAGACCCAGCTTGTTGGTCATACTTCTTCGCACGATTGTCTCTCATCACGTACGTCAGCCATTTGCCGTCTGGAGAATATTCTATAGGCGAAAACTCAGCGAAATGCTGCACACTCACGGCGGCTTCCACCGGCAGTGCGTCGGTAGACTGCGGCTCTGCCCCAGCGCGCACGGCTGCGCTGCAGGCCACCAATGAAGCTGAGCAAAACAAAGTCCAACTACTAGCACGCCAACGGATCATGTTGTTCCTCGTGTGTGAGAACTCAAAACTGTCACAAGCAAAACGTGTGCTGGACGCCAAAGGATTGGAAGCCTAACTAGTCCCTCCTCAGAAGCTCAGGCTAAGCGAGAGTTGCAGGGACCGGGGACCTCCCTCCTGAAAAAGCGGGTTCAGACCTCCAAGGCCTTGGTTCAACATCTGTTGCGATTGGAGTCCGTAGGCGCCGAATTCGATTAGTCCGTTCGGGTTAGTAAAGTTCGGGTGATTCAACAAATTGAACGCATCTGCTCGGAATTGTAGATTGACACGTTCCGTAACGGAGAACTTGCGGACAATCGAAAGATCCACTTGTGTCAAGCCAAATCCTGGTATGTCATTCCGTCCTTCGGTTCCCTGGGCAACCGGTACGGGAACGTCGAACGCGTTCGCATTTAATATTTTCCCACCTGGAGCACTTGACTGCTTAATCCACAACGGTTGCCCAGGCACAAGGTCTGGACGAGTGGGCGCACTCCCACCCGGATCTGCAGACGCCAAGAGCAGAAATGCATTGAACGGGAACCCGCTCCGCGCGACGATCACCGTATTAAGGGACCAATCCTTTGTTAGAAGAGAAAGAGCCTTGTCCCGGGAAACGCTGGGGATCGCGTAAGTGATGGCTCCGGAAAAACTCTGCCGGACATCGAAATCAGAGGATGCGTAATCGTTCGCGGCCGAGATGACTGTGTTCGAAAGGCCAGCCACAACATCGTTTGACGCGTTATCGAGTGAGTGCGACCAGGTGTAGTTCAGCAAGGCTTGCACGCGGGATGAAAGAGGTCTGCGGTATTGCAATTGCAATGCGTTGTAATTCGAGAACGCATCGTTCCGCCAGAGCAGAAAGTCACCGGTGAAGTTGAGATTCGGCTGGAACAAGGCTTCCTGCCTGAGAAGATCCCTGCCCGCCTGACCTACGTAGGTTGCTGAAATCGCTTGTTGGCCCCCGAATGACTTCTCTAATGCCACATTCCATTGATACGACCGCGGAAGCTTAAGATCGGGCGAGTAGGCTTCCACACCCGCGTAAGGCGGCTGCGAAGACAAAGTTGGCAAAAAAGGTTCCGCATCGGCCAGAGGTAGAGCAACCGCAACCGAGTTTCCAAACTCAAAATTTGGAAAACTATTTGCAAGCTGGGCCGCCTGTCCAACACCTAAGTCATAAAACACTCCACTTCCGGCACGTATGACAAAATCGCCTTTATCCGTGAGCTTGTAAGCGATACCCGCGCGCGGGGCGAAGTTTGCATATGTGGTGTTCCACAGTGGCGTTCCCAGAGGGGCGAGAGCAAGCTCCGCGGGATTATTGACATTTGTCCATGCGGCGACGGTTGTCTTGCCACGGGCTGACGGTGCGGGACTCAGCTCCCATCGCAGACCATACGTTAATGATAGTCTTGGTGTGATTTTCCAAGTATCCTGGCCATATAATGAAAGGGCTTGGGTGAGGAATTGTGCACGATTAGCAGTTGCGGCCTGTAAACTCATCTGCCCGGTGGACAGAAAGCCTTGGACGGTCGGCGCGGAGAAGAGCAGTTCATTCTGGAATGGCCTCTTGTCGAGATATATCGCTCTATAGTCGCCGCCAAACTTGACTTGGTGTTTACCAAGACTCCAAGACAGGTCATCTACGAAATTCAACTGCCTGGTGCGGTTATCCGCATCTGTTCCGATCCCAAAAAGGGTTGTATCAAAAGTACCAAACTCCCCTATGAAGGTACTTGCGGGAGAAAGAGTTCCCAACAGCAACGTCGGATTCAAAGGTACAGCTCCATCAAATGTGGTGAGCGCATACGCCAATCGAGAATCCTGCGTCGAGTAATTACCCCGCAATGTGTTCACGATCCGGTTGCTGAACTGCATGTTCACGCCAATCGTCAGCGTCTGCGTATTCGTTGGTGTCGTCGTCGGATTAAAGCCGGTCAACACGATCTGGGAAGGAGCATTGTTATACCGGCCAAAAATGGAGAACCGGCTGTCAAAAGTGTGATCAATTCGAATACTCCCGGCGTCTAGCGTAGCCCTGTTTGAAACGCTTTGCGTGTATGGCGCTACGTAGGCTGTGGACGAAGCAGGCTGGCCATTCGGCAGTGGATAGGCATTCAAGAAAGGGGCCAGCGCTGTCGTCGCTTGGGTCCGGGCGTAAGTCGAAGGAACCTGATAGAGGAAGGTCGAAGGCTGTCCCAATCTGGCGCCTTCGTACGAGATAAAGAAGAAAGTCTTGTCCTTGAGGATTCGTCCGCCCAGGTAGCCTCCGAAATCGTTGTGATGCTCCGGAGCACGGGGATTGCCCGACTGATTGGCAAACCAGTCGTTCGCGTCCATCACCGTATTCCGAAAGTATTCGTACGCTCCCCCGTGAAAATCATTTGTGCCTGAGCGGGTGGTAAGAATGACTTGTCCACCTGGCAAACGACCGAACTCCGGCGCGAACGACGATGTTTCGATCCGAAATTCCTGTAAAGCTTCGACTGAAGCTAAACTGCTCGTGCCCCCCAGAGCGCTGAAAGCCTGTGCCGTTCCCGTTCCAGACCCTCCGAAAATCAAAGATGATCCCACTCCGAAGTTTGCAGAGACACCGTCGACCGTGAAATTATTCGCATCTGTTCTTTGTCCGGCGATGCTGAACTGCCCAGGGGAAAAGCTACTCGCTGGAGCAATAACAACTCCAGGAGTCAGTTGGAGCAAGGTATTGAAGCTGCGACCATTCAGCGGCAAACTCTCGACAAAATTACGGTCAATCACGGTGCTCACGGAAGCGTCGGTGGTGTTTACCAGGGGCGCTTCGGCCGTTATTGTTATGACCTCTGAAGCTGAACCTACCGCCATAGTGAAATTAATCGCCACCGTGTCTTGCACGTGCAAAACGACCTCGGGCGTCACGATGCTCTTGAAACCCTGTTTCTCAACCTCGATTTTGTAGTTGCCGGGAGGAAGAGAGGATACCGTGTAGATGCCGTCCTCATTGGACGTGGTGCTGTACCGGATATTCGTGTCCACATTGACGACGTCAATCTTGACACCGACAATCACCGCCTTTGTCTCGTCTGTCACAAATCCTGTAACTGTAGCATTCGCTCCTTGGGCACGAAGGACAGCCGGCGCGGACAAGATCACAATCACAAACAACACTCCCGCAATCGCTTTACGAAGCATGTACACCCTCCCTCAGCGTGGCTGAGTCCTAATACCCCCACATACAGTTCGGGTGCGCAAATCTGTACCGCCGTTTTGGTCTCATGTAGAAATATTCATAGCCGCTGAGCAGGAAAGGGACGGAGCGGGAGTCCGCGCAAAGCGTCGGCATCAACATCAATCCACGGACGCTACGGATGATTGGGCTGAGACTTCAAGGAGGCCAATAGCAGGGGCTTGCCGCGAGGTTCCTGGCTGCCGCCCTTTGGCTCGACCGTGACAAACACGGTGTCGATTCTTGCCAACGCCTCCGGATTGTCGAACTTCAGGACCCAGCGGCGATTGGCGTCACTATCGAGATAGAAGATGCCCATGTTCATAGGGCGATTATCGTGCGGACCCCGGCGGCCCCAGGCTTGATACGTGCTTGCGTTGCGTACGCCCCTCTGCTTGTCGAGATCGAATGCGTAGAAGATCAGGGTCTTGCCACGCGTATAGAAGACGCGGCCATACGGTTTCTGCGTGTGGCTGTCCGGGTCGACATCGAAAACATCCGCGATATACAGTTCCCGGGCTCCCATCAACTCACGAATATCACGATCCGACGCGAGGAGTTGCGCATCGCTAACATTGGATTCTTCGTGCTGCTTTAGGTGCGCGTTCAAGTCCTCGATCTGCGTTTCAAGACTCGCCGTCTGGATAAGGTCAGCGGCCCGCTCTTGCCTCAGATGATCGAGTGAAACCTTTAGCGAGGCCACTGTTGATTCCGCTCCCTCCAGCTTGCGAGCGACGGCATCCCGTTCCGCTGCGGCAGCGTTTTTCTGGGTGAGGGCTTCTGTGAGCTCAGACGCTTGGCGATTCAGGTCGGATTCGTTTTGCTTTTGAAGCGTTTTGAGGCTCGTGAACTCGGCGCTTGCGCGTACCAGCTGCATCGAGAGAGATTCGATTTTCAGATCCTTCACCTGGAGGCTCGCGACCAAGGATTCTTTTTCCTGCTGCAAGGCGCTGATTTGCTTCCGAAGAGGACCTGGGTCCGCAACCAACGTGTGCGAAACCTCCGCCCCTTGCTTCCACCCGTAGCGATAGATCGAATCAGTGACTCCGGCCGCCAGCAAAAAGCCTGCAGCCAAGACAAGAGCTTGGCGGGCGTACGACATTCGCGGCTGATGCCACCACGTGTTTCTGATTTGCGTTTGTGCCCCGGACGCGGATTCTTGCCAGCCACTCTCGTGCCCCTTCCCGACACGCGCGAGGAGTTCCTCTCTCGCCTTGGCAGGCGACCAGGCTTCTTGAGCATTGTCTCCTTCAGAGTGGGAATCTGGAATCAACAGTGGCATCCCTGTGCGCGCAATTTCCCGGAACTCCTGCATAGCGCGAGCACAGTCAGGGCATTTCAGAACGTGCGACTTGAGGAGCTTCCATTCGCTGTCCATCAGCGTTCCGGTTGTGGCCAGCGCGCACAGTTCGGTGTAGCAACCGTGCGCCTCATCATTGCGTCCAAGCGCGGGGGAATTGTTCGGAAGCTTCGCTTGTGAATTCGTCATGTTACTTGCCTTTCGTCGAGTGAAGACGCACGTTGGCCCGCAGTTTGTCGAGTGCCCGGTAATAGTAATGGCGCGTGTTGGCGAGCGACTCGTTCAGGCGTTCACTGATCTCCCGCAAGGTGTAACCTTCGAAGAAGTACAGTTCCACCGTCTTGCGCTGTTTCTCGTTCAATTCTTGGAACGCTTCCTGCAGGACACGGCCACACTGGCCAAGCTCCACTTGGTATTCGAGGTTCGTTGCGGCTTGAAACACCTCTACGTAGTCATCAAGATTTCGGTCATCGTAGAAGCGGCGCAGGTTGAGGTACTGCCGCCGATTGAGAGCCCGGCTACAGGCGATCCGGATCAACCATGTGCGGAATGCACCGCGTTGCGGATCGAAGAGCTGAGCTTTGCGGTAAATGTGCAGGAAAACATCCTGCACCAGTTCCTGCGCTTCGCCGCTGTCACGAAGAATCCGGTACCCGATGCCAAGAACTAGCCGCGCATAGCGTTCGAGCAGCTGTCCCAGAGCTGCCTCGTCGCTCGCTTGCACGCGCACCATCAGGGCGATGTCTTCGGACCTTGTTAGAGGCACGGACGCATCCGTGTCCTCACGGGATCGCGTCCATGCCGATGACACCGAAAACAGGCCATCTGAAGCGGAAGAGCTCACAGACACTCCGTTCCTGAATTTACTGCCATGCGCGGGAAACTAAACTTTGTATAGCACACAAGCGCGCAATGAGCGCACCACTTAATCTGAATTTAATTTTCCCAAATGTTGGTACAAGCCGTGGAAACCAGCTGTATTTGAAGGAGGCACCGTGGCGCCAGTCGCCGGCCTCGATTTCAGTTACTGTAACCTGCTTCTAGATGCGCACTGAGGAATTCTACGCCACAAATTATTTGAATGACCTTGGTACAAATGCATGATTCGAGAGATACGCATTCAGGCAGCTGAACTTCTCACGTTCCGGCCATCGTCGACAAATGCACCGCAAGCGTACTTGTGATCCAGTCCCTGAGGTCTTGCAATGCTTGAGGACAAACAGGTGAGGCATTCGGGTTTACAGCACATGACTGTTGTGTGGCAACGATTTGTGGATTCCAACGGATATTCTGAGCGACCACACCCAACAATATTTTGCCGCGCAGCGCCAAGGTTTCAAATTGCTGGGCGTCATACTGCTGAAAATTCAATTGCATTGTACCTGGAAACGGTACGTACCGAACCCAATCCCTGCGCTGAGACAAGGCCCCACCTGCCACTGGGATTGGTTGAAGGTAGCTAAAAGCGGGAACCTCTACCCAAGTAAGATTTAGACCCATGATTTGTGTTTCGAACTGCACTGCCGCCGAACGCCCCGTCAAATCGTTTGATGTATCAATCGCTTTTACGACCGTGATGACGCCACCTCCGCTGCTCCGGGCAATACAGGTATCGTTGTTTGCGTTTGCGGTGAGCATCTCGCTCTCGGGCAATGCAACCGTGGCACCCGTTTGATCGTCTTGGTACACCTCGAACGCGAGAGTTGAAGGGTCCACCCGCGAAACAGCTACTAATTGCTGTAAGCCATGTGGATCATCCGCGGTCAGTAGCACATCAGAATAAGACACCGTCTTCGTATGTTTAAAGCTCCCTCCTCCGCACTGCACAGTTGGGCCTTGGCTCGCCACCGGAGTCGCCGCAAAAAGTAGCGTCGACTGTTGTTGCGGCATTTTGGTCAAGGGATCGCTTGAGCTCTCGAGGGCAGCTAAGTCTTCGGCTGGTATTGCCCAGGAATCCTCTGTTAGCCCATGTTTCAGGCCCCCATCTGCGACGGCGACAACCGCCCCTTGCTGATTGAATATGGGGCCGCCGGAACCCCCATGCTCGATGATAGCCTGAAGGAAGATGACGACTGTAGTTAAGCTTGGAGAATTGCTTCTCTGAAGTTCTGTCCGCGCTTGGCTCGACGCCAGGGTCGCTAGTGTATTTCCGCTGAATTGTCGCTTGATCGCTTTCGCAGTCGAACCGTGACCATCCTCGGGGAAGCCCACCAGCAATATATCCCGCGTGTCCGAAGGCGCAGGTTTGCTTTCCGAGACCACGGTCGTTCCATCGATCGTGTCGTCGAGAGAGAGCAACACTAGATCTTCATCGAATAAAATCTTTTGAACTTGCGCGATGACCGAGGGCTTTTGCGGATTAGACCCAGTATCAGAATAGACTGACAGCGCTGTACAGCCGTTCACAACGTGAAGCGTAGTCACAACCGAGGAGTTCTGCTTCCAAAAGAATCCGCTGCCGTATTTGTATCCGCCGGGGACACCAGAACATTGGTGTGCATCAACTCTTACGACAGAATGTCTTAATGCATTGATTTGATCCTGGGTGAACTGCGCCCGGACCACAGGGCACAATCCGATCAGGATCAGAGATAGCACCGCTGCCCGTCGTCCAGTGTTTAGTGGCATAGGTACTGGCTCAACGACTTCGACATAGATTCTCGACTGTTCTCCGGCGCCGATTCGATTACATGGGCGAGTCGGGCATCCCATTTTTTCAGTTCAAACACGAAAGCAGAAACGTTCTGCAATCGGTCCCAACTACCGACCTGGCAATAGTCTGCCCTGCCTGCGCGCAACAGGGTTCCGGAAACCAAGTCAGCGCTGGCAACAGGTTGGCTCTGTGGATTCGAGTTTGGCTTCTCCGATTTCGAATGCTCGGTTTCGGTGTCCTTCCCTCCGGGCGTAACCGTCTGCTTGTTGTTATTGGTAGTATCGGTCCCCGCTGGCCGCAGCCCGTAGTTAGTCGAGAGAAGGATTTGGTTCGTATCGGCGGGGCTGAATACGGCATCGAGTCCTTGCTTTTGCACTTTAAGCGAAGGAGAAAGCCATTGGTGAGTCCGCGCACCGATTCCGATAGCCAGCGCCACGGAGCAGAAAACCCCAAAACCCAAGACCCGCCACGCATGAGGATCTGGATCATTTGGGCCCTTCGAGGTTCTGAACCCCAGCAAAACTAACAGACCCGTCGCGAGGGCTCCCAAAATTGTCGACGTAACCGGAGAGATTGAGAGACCTGCCATGAAGCCAACAAGCAGGCCGATCGCCGCACCGGAACTGAATTCGAGGAGTCGCGAGCCACTCATCGTGAACGCTTCCGATTAAAGTTGAGCCATCATCCTTGGTCATTCATCGAATGTCAAGAGTGCTGGAAAACCGTGTCAATTGGGCACGAATTCCAGACAATCACAACACTAAAGCCCCGCATTCTTTTCAGAATACACGGCTTTTTATTTGTGCGACTCAGTTATTCAGGCTGAAGATCAATGAACCAAGCACTGTGCAAGTGACACAGTAACCAGTCCTGGACTCCAAATCTCCGGCAATGGCGTTAACCAGGATTTAGCCGTCACTTGCTCTATACTTCTATCTACCCGCGAAAACCCTATCGATCCACCCTCTCGTCATTTGAGCGAGCCCTTTGATCGCTTCTCGCGTTCGGACAACGTGCCACCGGACGCCAAGACTCTCATTCTCAAAAACAGGAGATTATCTCCTGCAATCGGCAAAATGCTTTTGGCAGCACTCTCGATGTGAAAAGACAGACAAAAGGAATTGCTGTTGGCGCGTGGAGGAATCTGGTCACCGGTAACCGCTTGACTGATGTCCCAAACGGCGCCGACGCCAGTCAGGCCGTTGGTTGAATCCACAATGGATACCGCTCCTGCGGGCGATCTGATGTCTTCCGCTAACACCCGGATCGGGACTTCTATAGCTTTGGGTCCTCGATTTGCAAGAACCAGGCAAACTTCCAACGTTCCAGTCGTACTGTCGAAGTGCTGCGTCCCGCCGTACAAGATCACACTCTGCCTGGTCACATCTGAGTCGCTCGCATCCTTGGCAGCGGGGAAAGCTTTGTCATTCGAGGCGGAAACTGCGGGGCTTAGAACAGCTGAGTACAGTCCCATTCCGTCTCTGCCTCCCGAGGGCCAGACCGCAACGATCTTGCCCCCTGTTGTGATCAAACCACTTCCTCTCCACACGCTGTTGCGTTCGTTGCGTATACTCAACGCAATCGAAGCCGCGGATGGCGCATTAGAATTGTCACCTTGGTGAGCACTCGATTGGTCGATCCAGGTTAATAGAGAATCGTCACTCACTTTTTCGTTTTCCGGACCTGAGGACAATTCCGTGAGTTGTTCAACTAGTTTTTGATCCCGGATATGGAAAAAAAACCACCGCCCTGAACCTTGCCCTTCCTCACAAAGAAGCCCCAAGGCACCGTCAGAACCGACGACCAGCGAGGGATTTCCTACTCTTCGATCCGCAAGCTGAGAGATGGCAATAGCTACACTCTTTGTCCACGTCCTGCCTTCATCCTCTGATGACGTCAACATGATTCGCGTCTCCTTACACCCATCCACATATACAACGAACAACCGATTGCGTTCGCGATCATAGGCTAGGGAACCCTGGCCGAGGTTGAAGCAGTGCTTGCCACCATTCGCAATCGAAAGGAGCGTGCTATTCATTGATGGCTTCGACGATTGGTCTGCATGGATGATGCCTAGGTCAGCTTCCATACCGGCGGATGTTTGTCTCATGCCGTAATACAGGGCAACTACGGCCCCGCTCCTTACCGCAACTGCATCAGAAGGAAAGGTACCCTGGTAGCTGAGACTTTGTATTCCCGAGTCGAAGAATGGTCCGGCTATCTCCTTTCCGTCTGGCGAAAAAACCAACAGACCGATATTGCTGCCCCAGTTCCTACCTGCCTCGCCCGTTGTATAAGCATTGAAAAAAGTGTAGAGCCTACCAGACACTAAACTCACTTCCGCGGTTGACCAGTCGGCCCACCCCGTCTTGGCCGTTTCTCTCCAGTGCTGACCGCCGTCCGTCGAGACATAAAGCCGGGTCGAGCCAAGTTCATGATGGGGATTTCCATCAATGACCTTGGATGCTTCTGAGATGAAATAAGCCCTATGGTTTGACCCGAAGGCGCACGACTGTTCCGTGACCCAGGTGCTATTCCTGTCCTCCAGAACGCTTTGCCAAGCTTTGCCCCCGTCCGATGAGGCATAGACGAAGCCGAAGGCGGCGTTAAGCCGAGCATCCCATTTCGTGCCGCAGACAATAAGGTTCTCTGGGTTCTCTTGGTCCGCTTTTATTTCATACCAAGGGTGCCAGCCGTCGCCGATTACAGTCTCATTCTCTATCTGCTGTCTCTGTGTCCCGAGACAATTCAGAGGAACGACCATCACCACTAGAATGGTAAGGAACCCGCGGGGAATACTTCGATGCGAGCCTTTCACGAAAGTTAGCCTCCAGGCGCGAAGGATCAAAATGCCAGTTTCAATGCGAATTGGATCGACCGTGGCCCGCCAATTTGATATAGAGGACTAAAGGCTCCGCCACCCAAATTCGCTCCATTGAGACTCTGCCCAAGCATTTGGCTTGATAGTCCGAAACCAGCCGCACCAAAAGAACCATTAGGCTGCCCAAAATTGGGATGATTCAGAACGTTGAACATCTCCGCGCGGAACTGCAAGTGGAGCGACTCGCGAATAGGGAAATCCCGGTGGACTCCAAAATCCCACTGCACGGCTCCGAATCCTCTCAGGAAGTTCCTCGGCACATCCCCTTGTCGGACAGGAACGCCGGTGTTGGGGTCTACGGGCGGATTGGTAAAGGCAGATGGATTGAAGGCTTTTCCACCCGGATATTGGGATCCGTACAGATAAAGAGGTTGTCCCGGAACTAGATCCGGTCGAACATTTGCCTGGATACCACCAACAAACCCTTGAAGGGTCAGATTGTAATCAGAAAGATCAACAGGCGGGGCCGAACGAGCCATAATAAAATTGTCCGTGGACCAGCTACGCAGGATCGCATTCGCAAAAGCGTTGAACTTTGGAGTAGGAACGTCATACGTCAACCCCGCGGAAAATGCGTTCCGAATGTCGAAGTCAGAGGGCCCTCGATTCAAGTTCGGACTGCCGGGCACACCGGCATTAGATATGCTTCCGGACCATGAAGCAGCCGAGGCCGTATCGATTGAGTGCGACCATAAATAAGAGGCGACCGTCTGAAGACCACGAGTCAGTCGCCGCTGAAACTGGAGCTGGAGCGCATCGTAATCGGAGATTGCCGTGTTGTCCACGAAGAATCCACTTACATCTGGATTCGAAGGCGGAGCTATGATGCGTGATGTTTGCAAAAGTCTTCTTCCGGCCGCCCCCACGTATGAGGCAGTTATGGTCTGCTGTTTACCTAGTGCTTGCTCCCACGCAACATTCCACTCCATTGTGTAAGGAAGCTTTAAATTGGGATTAAAGGCGTACAGCTGTGAAATGTTTCCGGTAGGAGGGATCACCGGAGGCGCGGCTTCGTCAAGAGTGTAAGGGAATATAGCAGTGGATCCAAAGGAGGGACCAAGCAGCAGCTTTAACGCCCCAAAAGGTGGGTTACCCGTGCCAACGCCAAGTGCTTGCCCAGTCTCCGAACTCGCAAGGTCATAAAAAAAACCAAATCCGGCGCGGAGGACCGCTTGCCAATTCTGATTCTGATTGAGTTGATAGGCCAGCCCGATTCGGGGGGCGACATTGCCATAAGTGGTTTTGAAAGGCGGCGTTCCAGCGGGTGCCACCGCCAATTGGGAGAAGTCATTCAAGTTATAGCCCGTGACGGCCGGAAGGCTGGGGCCACTGACTGATGAGGGCGCGAAGTCCATATCCCAGCGGAGGCCATAGGTGAGGGTAAGACGCGAAGCCATGTGCCAAGTATCCTGCGCAAATACACCCAAGTTATGGAATAAGAGTGTTTCACTAGTACTGGGCTGTACAAGGCCTAGCCCATCTCCTATCTGAGCGGACGGCAAATCAAACAGAAATACAAACTGCTGGTAGAGCGCTGGAGCAACCGAAGGCGAAAGGCGCCGAAAGTCCACCCCAAACTTCAGGCTATGCGTGCCTTTCTGTTCGGACAGGTTTTCAACAATATTGATTTGCCTCTGCAGGTTCTGTTCGCTCTTGCCAGCCTGGAGCACACCCCCTTGTAAGGGGGAAATGTTAAGGACTAATGCCCCATTCTGAGAGTTGAATGGGCTTGGAAATGGTAACGACTCTATGGGAACAGCACCCCCAAAATTATCCAAATAATAGTAGCTAGATGAATTCGTCCTGCTGTAGTTGAATCGCAGTTCATTTGTAACTGTTGGAGAAATCATCCATGTAGCGCCAACAGTTGCGGTCTGCGTTGTGATCTTCTCTGGATTGACGACACTTAAGGCATTAGCGCCGCGTTGCAGCAGGCTTGAAGGCGAGTAATTGTATCGTCCAAAAAGTGTAAACTTGTCGCTCAACTTGTGATCAATCCGAATGCTGTACGCGTCGAGTGTGCCTGCATTTGAATAGCTGGCGTCGAACGGGGCTATACCGGGGGCCGCGTCCGGCTCGTTGGGCTTAGGCAGTGGGTACGCGTTGAAATAAGGCTGCATAGCAGGAACTGCATTCTGCCGTGCCAGGAGATCGGGCACAGTTGTGAGGGTGGTTTGCGGAAGCCGAAGACGAAGTCCCTCATAGGAAAAGAAAAAAAACGTCTTGTCCTTGAGAATCGGGCCATTGAAGGTCCCACCAAAATCATTCTGGCGCTCCTCTGCTTTTGGTAGAGGAGGGTTGTTGGTGTAACCGTTGAACCAGTTACTCGCATCGAAAATGTCGTTTCTCAAATAGTCGAAGGCCGTGCCATGAAGCTGATTCGTGCCCGAGCGCGTAACAATGGAAATCTGTCCTCCTGGCGTACGGCCAAATTCCGGAGCATACGTGGAGGTTTGAATGCGAAACTCCTGCATGGCGTCTACGGAAACCAAACTATTTGTCCCTCCAAGGACACTGAAAGAACCAAGCGTGCCTCCTAACCCATTCCCAGGACCGAACCCCCCAGGCGAAGCACTCACGCCGATGTTGGCGCTCACGCCGTCGACCATCCAATAATTGGAGGCGGCGCGCTGCCCGTTGACGCTGAATTGGCCCGAGTCTGCTGGATTGCTGGTGGTAAGGACGACCCCCGGAGTCAGCTCAATTAGGGTTTGAAAACTCCTCCCATTCATCGGCAGGTTTTCCGCGAATTGGCGATCCACCACGGTGCTTACCGCTGCGTCCGTTGTGTCGACAAGCGGAGCTCCGCCTTCCACCGTTACCGTCTCGGACGCAGAACCCAATACCATTTCAAAATTGATCTCTACAGTGTCCTGAACGTGAAGAGTAACGTCGGGTTTTACAACGCTCTTAAACCCCTGCTTTTCAACTTCAATGCGGTAGGTTCCTGGAGACAAGTTCGTTACGACATAGCTTCCTGCATCGTCGGTCTCCGTTTCGCAGTGCAAGTTTGTGGCAGTGTTGATTATCTCGACCTTCGCATGCGGAACTGTTGCCTTCGCCGGATCGGTGATGCGACCTGCGATCGCAGCATCTGTGGATTGACCACGCACCATTGCGGGAATCATTGCGAGAAGGATAGTCAGGGCCGCAGAGCGGAGAGTTTTCACAAATTCACCTCGGGTTGAGTGGGCGTTCAGTTGAACGCCCCTACCGAAGTGTCCGACAGCGAGGAACGGTTTGTACCGAAAACAAACATTCACATGCGCCGCGCAAAGCAGGCCAAAAGAAACTAAGCATGTCGTCCCGAAGAGTCGCGAAGTCGTCAAAGACTAAGGGTGATTGAGCGGCGCTTTATGGAGGTAGGCGTAAAGGAACGGCTTCCCGCTGGGCTTCATGCTTCCACCTTTCGGTTCAACGGTCACGAATACCGCATCAATCTGCGAAAGCACCTTCGGGTCGTCAGATTTCAGCACCCAGCGCCGGTTGGTCTCGTTGTCCATGTAGAAAACGCCTAAGCTTACCGGTTTAGAACCATCTTGCCCTTCGCGTCCCCATGCCTGAAACGCCTTCGCCTGCTTGTAGCCTGGCATCTGATCGAGATCAAAAGCGTAGAACACTAAGGATTTCGCCTTGGTGTAAAAAACTCTGCCAAAGGGTTTACGCGTCTGCCCGCCGCCATCCACGTCGAACACATCCGCGATGTAAAGCTGGCGCGCGCCCATTAGCTCCCGAACATCGCGGTCGGCAACCAGGTATTGATCCTGGCGTCCGATGGTTTCGTCCTTCTCGCGTAGTTGTGCCGACAGCTGGTCAATCTCCGTCTCAAGGCTGGCGGTGCGAAGAAGGGTCTTTTGATGCTGTTCGCGTTGAAGGTTCAAGTCATCCTGAACCGTTTTGAGCGACCTCTCGGAGTCCTCCAACCTGCGCAAAAGCTTGTCCCTCTCCCCGGTCGCCAACGCAAGGGCTTCCGACCCTTGTTGATTTTGGAGAGTGAGCGACGCCTTCAGATTTCTGAGCTCTGTGATTTGTGTTTCTTGCTGGTCGGCCCGTACCGTAAGCGTGTTGATCGTTTGCCGCTCCACCGAAAGCTGCTTGTCCAGGGCCGCTCGTTCCGTCTGGAGCTTCACAACTTGTTCGCGGAGCGGAGAATCAGGAATCAGATTCGCAGAAAGCGCGTCGTGACGCGTTCGTCCTCGTTGGTAGCCATATTGATAAGCTACCGAGACAGCGAGCAACAAGACGGCTGCAGCTGCAAGAAAGACTCGCGCCGCTGGCCAATCGAATCGACCAGTCCTTGAGAGCATGGGAGCACTTGGCTGTACGGTCGCTGTCGACACGGCAACGGGTGATTCACTGATGTGGCGTGCGTCCACAGCTGCCAGGAGCCGCTCCTTAGCTTGTTCCAGATTCCACGAATGCGCGGCAGCTTCAGGCTCGGGCTCCGAATTCCTAACGGCAGCGAGACTTGCCAGGCGCTGCAAAGCTGGGCCTTGGTAGGTCGCCAGCAAATCTCCGCATTCCGCGCATGCCGCTGCGTGTTCTCGGAGCAGCGCCCACTCTTCGGCGTTTAGCTCGCCGGTTGTGGCGAGGGCGCACAACTCGAAGTATTTTTCGTGTTCGCCTAGATGAAGCTTGGAATCTTGACTCATGCCGAACTCACTTCCTATTCCGCAATGCTCTGGCCGCTTCCGTCTTGTTCAATCGCTCCATGCCCCGATAGTAGTGATGGCGAACGTTCTCCAACGTCTCACCCATTTGCTCCGCGATTTCGCGGAAGGTGAAACCTCCAAAGAAGAACAGTTCGAGTGTTGTGCGTTGTCTCTCCGTCAGTTCCTGGAACTCTCGATGGACCTGCTCGCCGCTCAACTGGATCGAAACCTGATCCTCCAAGCGAGACTCCTCCTTCAGAGTATTCTGGAGCGCAGAAATATCTGTACCAGTGTAGAAACCACGGCGCGCGAGGTATGCACGACGGTCGAACGCCCGGCAATACGCCACATGTATAATCCATGTGCGGCCAGCTCCCTTTGTGGGGTCGTAGTTTCGGGATCTTTCGTGAATGTGCAGAAACACGTCCTGCACGAGGTCTTCGGCTTCCGCATGATCCTTGAGGGTGCGGAACCCGATGGCTAGGACCAAACGCGCATATCTATCAAACAGCGCTGCAAGGGCATGACCGTCACCCGATTTCACGAGAGCGAGGAGTTCTTCGTCGCTCACTCGCGCTGCAACGGGCTCCGTTGCCACCTCGGCCACGGTCTGCAAGTGACGCTGCAGAGAGAGGGGCAGCCGGAGAGCTGTGCGCGCGGCATCAGAACTCATCAAGCCTCGTTGTTTGCGTACTCGTGCGAAGTTTCAACGAACCACACCCCGAATTCACGCGAGGATACAACGTCCACGAATAGGAAGAAAGCGAATTTCCAGTCACACTGCTGAAGCGAAAATTCCTCGAAATGGTGTGGCACAATTTGTCCGCGCCACACGGAACATCTCAATCGCCCGAGCATAGGAGCTTGTTAAGCGAGCGTATCTGCAAGAACTTTCATGGCAAATCGGCGGTCATATAGTCGGTCAGCCAACGAGATGGACAGGTGACTTTAAGTCTGCCGAGGAAACGCTTGTTCAGCTGCAGCTAAAGTTGGATACGTCCGAGGTCGCCCCGGCAGTTCAAATCGAAAAGGCTCGCCTAGTTCCGCCAGCACTGTTCCGACCGTCTGCTGGAGCGTATGCCAGCTCACACCGATGATCCCAAGTCTCTCGAATGCGGGTCGAATCTTCCTTTATAACACCGCTGCGAGATCGAGAGCCTCGACGAGTTGGCCCTAAGACCGTCGCCCGGATAACTTGTCCGCTCTGTGGCACTAGATTCTCCCAAGATGCCAAAGACCTTCTTCAAATCGGATCTCAGATGCAGAAACTCGCCGTTGGTCGTCCCGTACGGAGCGTGGAAGTAGACTATGACTGCCCCTGTTGTGGTCAGCGTGGAATCTTGATATCACTTTTGCACACAGATTTGTCGTGGGATGAATTGTCTAAGGAACATGTGCAGACCGCTGTCTGTGATAATGGTCTCTGTCGACAGAGGGGAATCCTTCAGAAGCTGAAGCCTAGCCGCGTCGTACTGGGGTCACTAAATCCAGTCTAGACATCGGTTGCAGCGAACTCAGGAGTAAGAAATGAAATCGAGAGGGTCGGTCACGCAGTTGCTTCGAAATCAGCTTCCGGGCTACATCCTCAGCGAAGACGGCTGCTTGGTGGCGTTTGATGAATCGTCTTTCGGTTGGCCGGAATCTCAGAAACTCTCCGTCGGGGATTGGGTGGAGTACGACGAGTTGGAACTTACCCAAGGGCAGCGAGCTACCAACATTAGGCCAGTTTAAATTACGAGAGCGAACAGCGAATTGAAGTAGTGAAAGCTAAGTGAATTCGCCTGGACTTGGCATGGATTCAATTCTGCAACGGGCCTGGCGAGGCCTGGGCAGGAAACGCGGAAGGAAAAACTGCGGAAAATACTTGGTGTGCGGTGATCGGAAACACGGGTGGTGTCCCGATACCTCCTACAGTATCCCTTTCAAATCTCTCAGAAGTTCCTTTGCGCTTGTCAGCCTCTTTATGAGGTGCCTTGCCGCTTCTGACTCTCTCTCTTTGTACAGAGCCCCATATTTGCGGTCGAGCATTTTCAATCGGCCCCCAATCAATGCATCGCAGGAGCCGCACATTCCGTGGGCATAGTGTGCCGCGTCCCGACGACCGCATCGAAGGCAACCAAATCTCGAGAAATAAAGCCTCATTCTATTTTGATAATAGGGTGGCAACAATTTTGTTAATTCTATCCGAGCCGCCTTCGACAGGAACATGGGGAGGAAGAAATTAATCTCTCGACAGGCTGCAATCTTATACCTTGCCATTCAGTACCTCGCGCTGACTTTTCTCATCCTGGACTTGGATAGAAAGCATCGAAGTCTCGACGATTCGGATTCCCGTTAAAGTGAATATAAATCGCCGTCGTCCGCAAATTCTTGTGTCCCAAAAGCGCTTGGACCACTCTTATATCTGCGCCATTCTCTATCATGTGGGTAGCAAATGTGTGCCTCAAAATTCGTGGGTTAACGTGCACACCGCCGCGCGCACCCAATGCTCTCAGGTCGTACTCAAGAGCGTCTCCCTTTAAGGGCCTCAGTTCAATAGGCCGAAAACAACGGTCAGCGCGCACTTGTCTTAAAAGAGTCCTTCTTGCCAACTCATAGCTCTTCTGTTTTCTGATTTTGCGATGCCTTTGCCCGGTTTGGTGACCTTCCGCGTCGTGGGTCGAATAACTACAGACCCATCCGCCTCCAGGCGCAGGCAGCACACTTGGCATCGATTTGACTTGCGTGGAGCGAAAAACAAAACCCGATCTGCGACCATCGATGTAACGCCGTAAAGCTCTCCCTACGCGAGCCGAGAACAACACTGCCCGTTCACCGTTTTTCCCGCAAACCATTAGCTTCCGGCGCTTAAAGTCGATATTCCGCACCTGCATGGACTCAGCCTCTCCGAGTCGAATCCCGGTCCCATAGAATACTTCTAGTAGCGCCTTCTCTCTAAGCGTCCTGGCCGCGGCAAACAGCCTCTTTACCTCCTCGTGACTCAGAATTTTCGGCATGCTCCGTCTTAGCCGCCTCATCTGTATTAATCGAGGCGGACTCCATGGCACCAGTCCTCCCAAACAAAGAAAGTCAAAGAAAATCCGTAAGACGTAGAATCTCTGACGCACTTTGTATGCGGCACATTTAGTCTCAGCACATCGCGAAATATATTCCTGGATGTCTACTTGTGTAGTCTTGGTGACCCTCTTGTTGCCCAGAAAATCGAGGAAGGATATGACCCCTTCGTGGTAATACCGACGGGTCTCGGGCACGTAGCCATCGGCAACAAGCCATCTTCCGAAGCGCTCGACAAGAAGGTGGTTCACTGCATAAGGCTTAATTCTCAACGCTCACGAAGTAGACAGCCGATGCATGCGTCTGTCAATGAGGCCCCCCTGTGCAAAACATTGCATAACTATGTATACACAACGCTCAATTCAGTGTATGGTTAACGATAACAGTCTAGTGAAATACCGATATAGAAATATCAGCCTGGAGGCCCGAAATGTACATAGCTGAGCGACTTCGGCGCATGCGCGAAGCCAAGCACCTTTCTCAGGGAGACATTGAAAAACGCACTGGGCTTCTCCGCTGTTACATCTCCCGCGTAGAAAACGGCCACACGGTTCCCGCCATCGAGACTCTCGAAAAGATTTCTCGGGCATTGGAAGTACCGCTATATCAACTTTTCTACGACGGAGAAAAACCACCCGAGCAACCAATCTTTTCCGGCGACAGAGAAGAAGACTGGGCCTCTCATGGAAAGGGCAGGCGTGTATTCATGAAATTGCGACAGGCGCTGAGTCGAACGAATGAAAACGACAGAGCGGTCCTGCTTCATCTGGCCAAAAAGATGTCGCAAAAGAGGCGCAAGGCACGGAGCTAATGGGCGGCGTGCGTTTTGAATGAATTAATGTTAGGAAACGGATATTCAGAAGTTCCCAAGTAGATACTAACCAGATGTGAAAAGTACCATAGCGGAACCCGTTTTCCTCCTCTAATTTCAACATGAGGAGGGCAAGTCCGATGAAACCGCCCCGTTCCATAACCTGGATTGTCGCGTCAGCACTAACTCTTAGCCCTACGTTGTCCTTGGCCCAGGAACAGAAAATGGTCCTTGAAGAGGGCACACCGGTACAACTGGTCCTCTCGGAAACGATTTCTTCTGCAGACGAAAAGGTAGGAAATACTGTTGGTTTCGAGGTTGTAGAGGACGTGAAGGTAGGGGATACCGTTGTAATTCCGCGAGGCGCTACGGCTTGGGGCACTGTGACGGTCGCTGAGCCCAAAAAGCGAATGGGTCGTGCCGGAAAACTAGATGTGAATTTGGACAAGGTTCGACTCGCGGACGGAGAAAAAGTGCTTTTGAGTGCAACCAAGGGCGGAAAAGGCGGCGGCCATACTGGTGCCATGGTGGGCGCAATGGTCGCAACCAGCCTTGTCATCTGGCCCGCTGCACCTTTGTTTTTGCTGATGCACGGTAAGGACATCACTATTCCTAAGGGGACGAAGCTCACGGCATATATTTCGGGAGACGCAACTCTGGACCCAGCGAAGTTTACTCAAGCCGCGCTCGCACCCAAGCCTGCACAGGCACCTGCTCCTGTCACACCGGCAGCGGTGCCGAGCGCAGCGACTGCCCAATCGAACCTCACAAACGCGGACGCACCGAGCGAGTCTTTAGGTGACGTTGCACGGAAGTATAGGGAACAGAAAGAAAAGCAGCAGCAGCAACAGCAGCCACAACCCACACCTCAACCGTAAGGTCACACAGCACTTGCCGCTAATACAGGGCTACATGGACGGCGGAATCAGCGACGCTACTTAGATGAAAATCTGTAGTCGCGGCACTTGCAGCCAGGGAAGTTGCAAGGGTGGCGGAATCGATCCTTCGTGTCGCGCTTGGGACGATGAATATTTTTGCCGTGGTCGCAACGGCAAGGCTGTTTCTTTGTTCCACTGACCATCGGCGGATGTTATCACACACGGAGAGAAGCGTGCGACCGTAACATACCTCGATGCGGGAACGATAGGCGTCGGCCTCAATCGTGGGCATGCCGTGAGGAAAGCCCTTGTATGAGATGCTTCAGCAATTCCCTTGGCTAGAAAATGTTTTGGGCTCAGTGCCCGGTAAACGCTAACCGGTAAAGTACGTCGGTACTATGAGGAACTTTACCGGTAATCCGGGTGGATTCTATGGGTCGATGCAACACCATCTAGTAGATGTTCTGTTTAAGGATGGTGTTTATGAGCGAAGGGAAACGATCGAGACTTTCTCCCACGCAGAGAACGGATATCTGGGGCCGTTGGAAGGCCGGGCAGTCGTTGCATGAGATCGGACGCGCCTATGGCAGGCCACATAATTCCATTCGCTGTTTGTTGTTGCCTCGCGGGGGGATTCCTCCAGCAGCCCGTCGACGTTCCCGGCTAGCCCTCACACGGGCGGAGCGAGAGGACATCTCTCGGGGGATCGCTTCCGGTACCTCGATTCGTGAGATAGCCAGACGCCTGGATCGAGCCGCCTCGACGGTGAACCGGGAGATCACACGCCGTGGTGGCCGTCCTGTCTATCGAGCCCATGAGGCGGATGACCAAGCTTGGGAATCAGCGTTGCGACCGAAGAGGTGCCTTCTTGCCCTGCACCAGAGGTTGGGGGAGGTCGTTGCGAGTAAACTGATCTTGGACTGGTCGCCCGAGCAGATTTCCGGATGGCTGAAGATCCTGTATCCCGATGACGAGAGCATGAGAGTGTCCCACGAGACGATTTACCGCAGCCTCTTCATTCAAGCGCGGGGCGTATTGAAAAAAGAGCTGCTGGACCACCTGCGGTCCGAGCAGCGCATGCGTCGCTCGCGACACGCTCATGTCAGTGGGCAGTCCCGCGGTCAGATCGTCGATGCCCTCTCGATCCGCGAAAGGCCCCCGGAAGTGCAAGACTGAGCGATTCCTGGGCATTGGGAAGGCGATCTGCTGAGCGGCGCCAAGAACAGTCACATGGCGACGCTGGTAGAACGTCATTCGCGCTTTGCCGTGCTGATCAAGGTGCCCAGCAAAGACACGGCGGTCGTCGTCGCCGCATTGAGTCGGCACGTTCGAAAGCTCCCCGCTACACTGCGGCGTTCGCTGACGTGGGACCGAGGACTAGAGATGGCGAAACACAAGACCTTCACGGTGGCCACGGATGTGAAGGTCTACTTCTGCGATCCGCAGAGTCCCTGGCAGCGCGGCACCAATGAAAACACCAATCTGCTGTTACGGCAATACTTCCCGCGAGGAACGGACCTGTCAGCGTATTCTCAAGCGCAGCTCGACCGAGTCGCGCTGCGCTTGAATCAACGCCCGAGAAAGACCTTAGGTTTTGAGACCCCTGCGAGTAGACTTCAAGCAAGTGTTGCGTCGACCGTCTGAGCCGGCAGCAGTTACCGGAAAAGTTCGTCCTGGTACCCAAGCTACAGCCAAGGCGACTTGACAGTCCAAAATGGTCGCTGCTTTCAGAAGGGGAGCCGCAAGTTGTTGGGACAGCCTGCGGGTTAGCAAACAGCTGTCCAACGCAGAATCCGGCCGGGTTGTTTCTCTACCGCCCAAAAATCGAGAGCGTGTTGCCTTTCGACTCTCTTCTGGGCAGCGGCTGGTTTTGATTTTGGCGCCGCATGGCCGCCGCAATCGTGCGATCCACCGGACGATAGGCGATGCGCTCAAGCGCGTCGGCAATGCGAGTCAACTCGAAGCTTACCTGATCCGTCCCGCTCGACTTCTTCAGCACTACAATCCGTTTCCGGCTGAAGTACAGCGCCGCCCAGAACACCACGCCAATAACCAGCGAGACCATGGTCATGAATATATCGTGAGTAGTTATAGTGAAGCTCCTGCCTGCGATCGTAATCACAAAATCCGAGAGCATGGTTTCCCCCCTTAAATTATGATTTGCCGTTTCCTTCGAACCCCGCTAACGCTTCAGTTGAGGCGACGACTTTTGCAGCGCCGCGATCAGGTCATGCGCCGCGGGTGGCGCGTCCACACCTGGTTCCTGTACGATCCTCGCCGTGCTCTGCGAAAAGCCATACAGATTGCGGTTCGCATCTCCATCCGGCCGTAGCGTCGAGCCAGCCAGGGAGACACCCACGAAAACGCCTCGCGCACGCGAGTAGCTCAGAATTTCCGCGCGCATATACGCGTCCGTATCGGCTGTCGCGGAACGCCCCACCGGCCCGGCCGCGATCGATGCATCCGCGCCCAACTTCACCTTCGAGTGCATCAAGCTGCTTGCGCCTCGCTCATTCATGATTAGAAAGACAAAATCCGTTGCCTCTCCCCCAATCTGGAAGCCAATGCTGCCGCCTTCTAGCGCATACATCGCCGGGGCTCCCCACGGACCGCTGAAATCCTTTCCGGTGCGCCACACCATCGTGCCGCGCCCGTAGCTGCCTCCCACAACAAACGCCGCCTTCAAGACCGATGGCATCACCACCAAGCAACGCGTTTTGTCGAGTAAGTCTTGCGGAATGTCGTCGGGAATATTCAGGATCTCCTGCATTACTTTTCCTGAGTTCTGCAGGCGGCCCTGCTCGACTTTCCCTTCACCAGGGTTTTTTGCGGACAAGCACGGGCCCAGAGCGAGCAGCCCAGCCCCGACGACCATCCAATATTTTGTAGTTCTCATTCGCCGCGCCTCCTTAAGCGCCATTTGTGCATTTCCACGCAAATTCATTTCTTATCGAGCGGGCTGATCCTCTTGCAGTTCTTCGTCTCACACCTGGAAAGGCAAGTTTCCCGCCACTCGCGCAAAAAATTCCTAGAGGGCTGCGAATTCAACGGCATAGCACGTTCAGGCGAACGTTTCTTGCGAGGCTGCAGTTCACGTGCCGCAAAGAAAGTCGGTAAATTTTTCAGGACTTACTGGAAAAAACGAACCGATATTCCTGTACTAGAACGGTTCTCGCCGCAACGCTTTATGCCTCGTAAAATTAGACAATTTCTGACCTTACGCAGATTGGCTGGACAAATGCTATTTTCCAGCAGCGTAGTAGCTTTGGTGTCGCTCACACCGACGAGGAGGAATCTTTCGATGGCCTGCGGATACAAGTTCATCTCTTCTATTCTTTTGGCTGGTGCACTTTGCTCGCCCATTATTTTTGAAGGCTGTGCAGTTCGCGCTTCCTATCGCGTTTACGACCGCGCCTACGAGGACTACCACGTCTGGGATAACAACGAAGTTGTCTATTACCAGCGTTGGGAGGGCGAAACTCACCGCGACCATCGCGAATTCGCCAAGCGAAGCCCCGACGAGCAGAAACAATATTGGACCTGGCGCCACGCTCGTTCCGACGAGAAGCACTAAGGACCACGCGGCACCTTAAATCACCTTCGGCACGCCTCGCCCTTGCCGGTTTCCCCCACTCAAAGGCTTTCCCGGCCGATCTCATGTAGCAACGTAAGAACAAACGTACGACGAGGGCCCAGCTCATAACGAATCTGTAGCCCCAATGTGAGCTGCGTCGGGTTAACGGCGTAACCGAATAAGTGGAGTACTAGTGGCGAGATCTCCGATAAGGCGACCAGGTGCTCGCAAAGCCCACCGACAATCGCGATCGGTACAACAGGATCTCGGTTGTAAAAATTACAATACCGACCGAATCAGTAGTGCGAAATTTCGTACTGGACCTGCGCTCCACAAATCAGCCATTTAGGCAGCAAGTTCCCGCAGGTATGTAACTTAGTTGAATTGGTGCACGACATGCACAATAAAGTCTGGGGGAGGAACCGATGAACGCGGAATTTTCCTTCAAGACTGCAGTTTGCACTGAATACGAAAGTCTTCTCATCGCTTGTCAAAAGGCCTTGGTGACGTGGAGAAAAAGGCGTGAGGAAATCAACAGGCCCAGATCTAGCACTAGGCAAGCAACCGATGAACTACTGCGCCTGCAGGCGGATTATGCTAAGGCCTACTCGCGTTTGGAAAAGCACCAAGACAAATGCGAACTTTATCGCTTCGTCTCGGAAATTGGCAACTGCAACTCCGAGAGCATCTCGATGCTGCAGTAAACAAGAATCGAGACACTCAAATATTCCCCGAATTCCTGACCAGCAAATAGGGAAGGCCGTGAGATCCCCTCATTATTCGGCCTTCCCAGGGCAGGTGGCGGCCCGGTACCCCAATCTCCTGCAATGGATTTTCAGCATCGTGGCCAATGGCTTTTGTGCAGCATCCAAAGCAAGCAGGAGGTACGCGAATGATACTGCATATGGGCACGGTGCTTGTCTCTGGCCTGATGTGTGGCAGTGAACTGAATGTGGCGCTGTTCAGCCACCCGGTGCTGAGCCGACAACCGCTGGAGACACACGTATTGGTTCGTTCGTCTCTCGCTGCGTTGTTTGGACGCGCCATGCCGTTTTGGATGGCTGGCTCCACGCTTCTCAATCTTTTGCTGCTGCTACCGTTCGAGCACTTGAATGAGTCCGCCTGGCGCTTCGCAGCAATCGCCTTCGCGATTCAAGTGCTCGCTGTCGTGTTCTCGCTCGTTGCTCCCGTACCTATCAATAACAGGGTCGCCAAATGGACGCCGACATCCCTTCCGGACGACTGGAGGTCGCAGGAGCATCGCTGGGATGTCTACCATTTCGTCAGAACGTGTGGACTTGTGCTGGCTTTCGCGCTTCTTGTCCTCAGTTTTGGTGCGCGCTAACCGGTAAAGTGGAATCCTTCCTCGTAGGCCCGCAGCTCGTCTCCCAGGCACAACTTGTGGTCGGCCTGAAGTTTATATCCGCGGCAGGTCCCACAGATACACTGGAGGTTCTCGCGGCGGTCTGGATTCCCTCCGCGTAATCTCTATTGAGGTTTCATCTCTGGTGACGCAAGAACGCCTATGTCCACCGCTAGAAGATTCTTTATAGGTACAGGTAGAGCCCGAGGATCCAACTCCAGATGAAATGATAGCCGAATGACATTGTATGTGGTTGCGCCGGGAAGAATCTGGCTCCCTGTCACCGATTGTGCGATGTCCCAGGTGGCCCCCAGGCCCGTCACCTTATTTTTCGCATTCTGTACGCTTATTTTCGCGACGCCTGAATTAATCCTTCGAACAATGAGATAAATTGGCGTTGATATCGGGTGAGTCCCTCGATTTGCGAGTCGAAAGTCGATGGACAACGTTCCTGTAGTCTGGTCGAAAGATTGAAACCCGCCATAGACTAAGGCAACCTGGCTTGTCACATCTCGTAGAGAGAGGTTCTCCATGCCCACAGGTGTTTCTGGCTTTGTGCTGTCGTCTGTCGGAGGATCAAAGCTAGACAACAAGACTTCACCATCACCATTTGAGGCTGGAAACACCGCCTGAAAGTGATTAGCAACTCGCACCAACCCCTTCGCCCTCAAGCTCGAGCCTCTTACGTCCCGCACATCGACGCTCAAAGCATCACTCGGGCCGTTTGTTTCGACGTGGTAAGCCCCCGGCTGATAAATGACTGTCATGAGAGCGTCATTCGTGATTCTCAGGCCTCGCTGTAAGCCAGGCAACATGACCGGAGTCTCTTGCATCACCGACCCGTTCAGCGCTGCCAAGAACCATGACCCAGAGTCTTCCCAAAGCAAATCGCTCGCTCCATCCGGTCCGAACGCCAGAGACAGATGAGCGATTCCTGCTTCTCGCTCCCTTGGGCCGTGTACAACAGTGCTCCTAGTCCATGTGTCGCCATCATTCACTGACCGGGCAATCACGAGTTGGCACGCATTTTCGATTTCACTGCTGTACGCCACAACTAGCGAGTTGCTGGTTGAATCGTAGGCGAGGGAGCTGCCGTCAACCGTGAGACAGTTCTTCGTGGTGCTCGCAATCACCGTGGAGGTGACTAACAGAGATGGAGTGAGCTGCACCCGTGCCAACCCAAGAATGTGTGTCATTACGCCAGTAGGAGAGATTTGGCCGGTGAAATAGAGCGCCGCCACACTTCCATCTTTCAGAGGGATGGCGTCTGAGGGATAAGCGCCCAGATAGTTTAGCTGCGGCATAGTATGGTCAATAAAAGGCCCGGACAGTGTTCGACCCTCCGGTGAGAATCGCAACACACCCACCGCACTGCCTGGGTTCTTCCCCGACTCATACGTTCGGTAGTTAAAAAACGTAAAAAGATCTCCGGAGATCATGCTCACAGCGGACGTAGAAAAATCCGCCCAACCCGTCTTTAGCGTTTCCGTCCAGCTTTGTCCTCCATCGTGGGAAAGGAAAAGGCGGGTCGTTCCTTGTTCATGGTGCGGCATGCCGTCGACGACGTTTGAAGCTTCTGAGATAAAATAAGCTCGATGGTTTGAGCCGAACGCACAGGACTGCTCAGTCACCCACTCGCTATTCGTGTCTTCCAGGGCGACACGCCAAGTCTTTGCGCCGTCCGCCGATGCATAAACGAATCCGTGAGCAGCGTTTTGCAGGGCATCCCAGTGGGTGCCGCAGATAATTACGTTGCTGGAATTCTCCGGGTCCACTTTGACCTCGTACCAAGGATTCCAGCCATGCGCCACAAGAATCGTTGACCCGGACCGCGTTTCCTGACCACTTCCCCCGGAAACAGAGAGCAAGACGCTCATCCCGAGCACAAATGCGCGAAACCCACACTGTTTCAATTCAACTGGCATCCAGACTTTTCTCCCTTCGGCAAGAACGCGCTCTCCAATCGTAGTGATCCAATTCAAAAGTTAAACTTGAGCGAAACCTGGAGCGAACGCGGCCCTCCCTCTTGGAATAGAGCGTTTAGTCCACCTCCTAAGGCTTGGTTCAACGTCTGCTGCGATTGCAAATTGGACGGGCCGAACTCTAGAAGTCCCGTAGGGTTCGCAAAGTTCGGATGGTTGAATATATTGAAAGCATCCACGCGGATTTGAGCGTTCAGTCGATCGCCGATATCGATCTTCCGGGCAAGTGAGAGATCAACTTGAATCAATCCGAAGCCAGGAATGTCATTTCGACCTTCGGTTCCCTGTCGAACTGGGGAAGGAATCGAAAAAGCTGCCGGATTCAATCCTTTCCCGCCCCCGCACGGAGGCCCGAGCACCGCGATACATTGTGCCCCATGGAGAAAGAGCGGCTGTCCAGTTACGAGATCTGGACGAGAGCTAACCATGCCACTTGGATCAGGGGACGCTTGTTCGATGACGGCATTGAACGGAACTCCGGTGCGCGCGATAACAACCGCATCAAGAGCCCAGTCTTTCGTCATATAGTCTAAAATCCCAGATTTCGCTGCGGCCGGGATTTCATAAGTGATTGCACCCGAAAAACTTTGCCTAACGTCAAAATCGGATGAGCCATAGTCATTCGCGCCCGGGATGATCGTGTTTGAAAGAGCAACTATGATGTCATTCGAGGCGTTGTCAAGAGAGTGAGACCAAGTGTAACTCGCCAAAGCTTGTAAATGGTCCGAAAGTGGCCTGCGGTACTGCAGTTGCAATGCGTTATAGTTCGAGTTCGCATCGTTGCCGGTCAAGAAAAATGCACCTGAGAAGCTCTCATTCGGCTGGAACAAGTCTTGTTGCCTCAAGAGATCTCTGCCAGCCTGTCCAACGTAGGTCGCGGAGATCACCTGGTGATTCTTGAATGACTTCTCCAAAGCAACGTTCCATTGATAGGAACGGGGCAGCTTCAGGTTTGGCGAGAATGCTTCGACGTTCGGATATGGAGGTTGTGTCGAGATGACAGGCAAGAATGGGCTCACATCAGTCATCGGCAGCGAAACGCCAGAAGAGAGCCCGTTGGCGGAATTCGGGAATGTAGATGTCAGGTTCGTAGACGTGCCTAACCCAAGGTCATAAAAGACGCCCGCTCCCACCCTCAGCAAGAAGTCTCCGCGTTCAGTCAGACTGTACGCCAACCCGACTCTCGGACCGAAGTTACTGTAGGTTGTGTGCCATAGAGGCGTTCCGGAAGGTGCGAGGGCGATCGCGGCAGGGTCGCTGACGTTGATCCAAGACGCGGCCTTCGTAGAGCCCCTTTGAGACGGCGCAGGACTCAGCTCCCATCGCAGCCCATATGTCACCGTTAATCTGGGTGTGACTCTCCAAGTGTCCTGACCATATAGCGACAATGACTGAGTCAGCCATTGCGATGGGTTTACAGTCGCTGTGGCCAAAAATACTTGTCCAGTTGCCAGAAAGCTATTAACAGTCGGCGCCAACGCCACCGCCTGATGTTGATTTGGATTCTGATCAAGAAAAATGTCGCGGTAGTCCGCCCCGAACTTTAACTGGTGCGCGCCGAGAATCACTGAGAGGTCGTCGACGAAGTTGAGCTGTGTGGTCTTGTTCCTCGCGTTTGGCCCTTGGAAGTAAGATGAGGAGTCAAATGTCAAGAATGCGGCGAGATTGTTAGTGTCGGAAAGCGGACTGAGGAGTAGCCCCGGATCCGCGGGTACAGCGCCACCATAAGAATCCGTGGCAAAAATCACACCAGCACTCTGCGTAGACCAATTTCCGCGGAGGGAATTCGACATCCGGCCGGAGATCAACATCGTTGAGCCTATCGTTAGGGTACTTGTGTCGGCCGTTGTCGAACTGAGAGTCGTCAGATTGTCAATCCGGTTGACCGTGTCGGAGGGGGCATTATTGTATCGGCCGAAAATTGAAAAACGACTATTAAATGTATGATCGACTCGAATACTCCCCGCGTTCAAATTCGCGGGGTTCGAAAAGCCACCCGTGAAAATTCCCGTACAGTTCGTGACGGACACCGCTCCATTTGGTTTTGGATATGCGTTCAAGAATGGAGCAATCGCGGAAGGCGGTGAGCAAGAAGGTGCGGCAGTGTACGGCACCGTAATTGAAGTTGTTTGCGGCAGTTCGAGACGGGCTCCCTCATAGGACAAAAAGAAGAAAGTCTTGTCTTTCTGGATTGGGCCTCCCAGAAGTCCGCCAAAATCATTATGATGCTCCGGCGCACGCGATAAACCTGCATAATTTGCGAACCAGTTATTGGCATCCATTGCCGTATTCCGAAAATATTCGTACAGTCCACCGTGAAATTCGTTCGCCCCGGACCGAGTAGTAAGAACAACCTGACCTCCGGGACTGCGTCCGAATTCCGGCGCGAAAGACGATGTCTCTATGCGAAACTCTTGGAGGGCTTCGACGGAAACCAGACTGCTCGTTCCACCGAGGGCGCTAAAGGCTTGGGCGGTGCCCGCACCTGTACCAGAAAGCACGAGGGTAGGACTAACTCCGAAGTTGGCAGACACACCATCGACAGTGAAATTGTTTGCAGTCGCTCTTTGTCCGGCGATATTGAACTGTCCAGCTTGTTCTACCTGAGAGGGGACGATAACCACTCCAGGCGTCAATTGGAGCAGTGTGTTAAAACTGCGTCCATTGAGAGGTAGATTCTCGACGAAGTTTCGGTCAATAACGGTGCTCACTGCCGCGTCCGTCGTATTTAGTAGGGGTGCCTCGGCAGTTATGGTCATCGTTTCGCTGACCGATCCGATGCGTAGGGCGAAGTTCAACGTCAGTTCATCTTGCACGTGCAAGACAGTGTTTGCCTGGATAACCTGCAGGAATCCGTCCTTGGTGACGACGATACGGTAGGTTGCGGGCTGGAGGGCCGCAAAATAGTAGAGGCCATCACCATTCGTCTCGGTCGTTATCTTGGTGTTCGTATCGTTCTGGATGGCTTCCACAATCGCGTGGGGGACAACAGCGCCGTTCGGATCGGTGATACGACCCGAGAGGCTCGCTCTTTCGGATTGCGCGAAAAGCGGCGATGTCAAACCGGAGAGCAAAACCGCCAAACACGAAAGCCAACACCCCTTCACCATTTTCATGAACACAGCCTCCTACCCTATTCTTCTCTTGAGGTATTGGGGCTGTACCATGACAGGAAATCAAAACATCGCAACAATGCTCATTGGCACTCGAGTTCGGCTTTCCTCGGCGACCAAACGTCAGGGATGATTCGGCTCATGCCCGAGGTAGGCGTACATCAGCTTCTGTCCTGTGGGGCGTTGCGTTCCACCATGAGGCTCCGCCGTGACAAATACCGCGCTGATTTGCCGGAGGACTTCAGGGTTGTCGAACTTGAGCATCCATCGCTCTTGCGAGGCGTCGTCTACATAAAAGATTCCAAGGTTGACCGCCGAGGTGGAGGAATCAGCTCGTTGTCCCCAAGCTTGGAAGGAATGCTTGGTATTTGTGACCTTGGGCCCATCTAGGTCGAACGCGTAGAAGATCAGGGACTTCCCTTCCGTATAGAAGACGCGACCGAAGGCAGCCTTACGCTTTCCCTTACCGTCCACGTCGAACACGTCCGTGATGTGCAGGTTGCGTGCGGCCATAAGATTCCGCACGTCTTCGTCGACACCCAGAAGCTTCTGCTGTTTGTCGATGACCTCAGCCTGCTCCTTCACCCTGCGCGTCAGGTCCGCCATTTCTAGCTGCTGGGCTATGGTTGCGACGTCATTCTCGGTGCGAGTCGCACGCAGCCGGGCAGCTTCCTGGTCCACGGAGACGAGCGTCTGTTGCGTTTCCAGCAGTTTCTGCTCAGTCTGCATCTCATGATGATTCGAAGCCTCGAGCTCCGCACGCAAGCTTCGCAGGGCGAGGTCATCCTTGTTCACTTGCTCTTCGAGATCCCGCAATTGCGCGGCCAAGCCGGTGCTGTCGTGGCGCGTTTCCAATAGATCCGTCTCGACGCCTTGCTTGCCGCGCGAGAGCTCCGATAGTTGCTGCTGCAAACTGACATTTTTCTCCGCGAGCTTCGACACCTCCGCGGACGCAGCCGCATTGCGGGCCTCCGCATCCTTCCACCGGTGCGAAAGCACTCCCGCCACTGCAAGTAAGCCGACGATTACAGCCACTGATGCATATTGATAAGAGAGGCGTGGAAACGAAAGGGCGGGGAACTTCCTCCAGAATGCCCACGGTGCGCCATTTCCACCGGAGATCTCAATCCCGTGTTCCCTTGCGTGGGCGACAAAACGGGCTTTGTAATCTCTGCTCTTGATGGTTTCGAGAAAGCCGGCAGTCCTCGGTTCCCGCAACTCATCGGCTGCCACTTGTGGCAGATACGTGTGGATGAGATCTACACACCCGGTGTAAGACTCGCGGCAGGCCGCGCAGTTGCGCAGGTGATCGGACAACTCCTGGTACTCCGGCGGCGAGATATCGCCGACCGACGCGAGAGCGCACAACTCTTCAAAATGCGTGTGTTCCAGAATTTCGTCGTTCATTCCGCACCTTCCTCACCTGCGGCGCGTCCTTTCTCCTCCGGGTGCAAGCGTCGTTTCACAAACTCCCGCAGCTTGGCGATTCCCCGGTAATAGTGATGTCGCACGTTCCCAAGAGACTCCTTCGTGCGCTCCGCGATCTCGCGGAACAAGAATCCTTCAAAGCACGCCAGTTCGACGGCTTCCCGCTGCTTTGGACTCAACGTGGCCAACCCCTCCCTTGCGATCACAGCCATGTCCGCAGATAGTAGTCCGTTTCTCTCGTGTGGAAAGTATGCAGCCTCGGCAAGATCGAACTCGCGAATCTGCAGGTCTTCGAACGCGCCGCGCAAGGCCAGGTATCTCCGCCGGTTCAGGCTCTTGTGGTAGGTAAACTGCACGATCCAGTTTTTCACCGATCCCTTGGCTGGGTCGAACCGGTCTGCCACCCGATAAATGGCTAGGAAAACTTCCTGCATCAGGTCTTCCGCTTCTGAGGCGTCGCGGACAATCCTCGTCGCAATCGCCAAGGTCAAGCGGTGGTAGCGATCGAACAAAGGAGAAAGTGCTTCTTGCTCACCGTCCTTGAGACAAGCCATCAACTCGATGTCGGACAACTCGCTCAGAATGCGCTTCGAGCGACTCGGCAGGTCACGCCTGCTTGCCGCGGAAACAGACTGCTCCGACCATCTGGCGACCTGCTCATCCATGCAAGCTATCCTGCAAACTTCGGGGACTGCGAGTTTATACCTTGGAGGAGAACATAGAGTCAACGAAACTGGGTAAAATTCGGCGAAATTTATTTGATCCTTGCACTAATTTTGTTGGCTCGTAAATGGTACAAAGCACTGCATTCAGGTGAATCTCGATAGGTCCATGCGGTTATGGCCGCTGGTGTGCCTACTCACCTAGACTCCGACTCCCGTTATAATGAGCGCCAATGCAAACTAGCATACGAAGGGGATCATTGACGTTTTCTTCTTCGCGATTTTGTTGAGTGCCTGCTAACCAGAAGGACGCGTCGTTGGTGGGGATCGAAATTGCATCTCTAACTTCTAAGTCCTCCAGGGGAAACGGCGTAGCACCGCCGCCTCATTCCAATTGGAGCCTTTTGGAGCCGAGTATGGCGGATCACTTTCAATCCACAGGAACAATTCATCGGCCTAAGGCACACAAGACCAGTTCAAACAATTCATCCGGTCGGTTTGTGCATCCAAGAGCGCCATGGCGTTTGGCCTCTTCCCGATGCTCGGCTGTACGAGAACCGGCATAAATGATAAATGGTGTTCGGTCTCCGTTGGCTCGAAGCTTATCCAACAGGGTATACCCAGCCTGCGGATCAGGTGGCCGCCCCATGTCCGAGATGATTGCGTCAAAGGTTCGATGGTTTGATTTCTCAAGAGCATCCTCTGTTGAAGTCGACAAAACGAAATTAACACCCAGAGCCTCCATTGATTGGCGTTCGTGCAAGTTGTTGTTTGGCCTATCATCGACCCACGAACCGCCGACCTTCCCGCGCGCCTTATGACGCTTGGCGCTACCGCCTCGGCCACGACCTTAGCAGTCGCCTTGGCCTCTTGCGCTATAGCTTCAGGCGAGGTTGCAGCGTCGGTACGAGTAGCAGCTGCGGCAGTCAATGCCGCTGCGGCCTCAGCCTTAACTCTGGCCGTTGCCTCAAATCCGGCAGCCTTTAGAGTGAATTCTCCAAGACTTGAAAAGAACTCCGTTATGCTCCTACTGAAGCGCAGCACTACGAATACGACAATGGCGGGCCAAATCAGAACTCCAATCAATCTGACAAATGCTTCGGTGAGTCTGATGAAAGTATCACTGGACATTGTCTGTCAGTAGGCGATAAAGCGAGAGCCCTTCGACGTCGAACATAATTCTCTTTCCGGCCATCAAATTAGTATATTTCCACTCAGATTAAAAGGGCGGTGAAGATCGAAAGGACAAGTTACTAAATAAGGCTTGTGTCTTCTATGCGTTGCAGCCACCTGCCCCAGCCAACCGGAACAAACGGAACACAGTCGTCAATTAACCCTATCTGAAGATGCCACCTTCCACTCTCGTCGCGTTGCCCTCAGATGGCACTATTCGGTTCACTACCGAATGGTGAGAACGTAGATCAATCATCCTTCGGTATGATTTTATCCGCAAGAACGACTCGGCACCGGTTTGGAAAACCGCCGGCTCTTGACGAACTGTCCCATCGTGCGCCTGAATTGAGAGCGCTACCTTGGCAGGGTAAAAGTGTAGTTTCGCTTCCAAAAGGCCGAGGTTTGAGGCGTCATATCACTTCCGGTTTATTCGTAATCCACCAATTTTGCCCGAGCGCTTAATCACGTTCCACGAGCCGATTTACATGGGACTTAATGTTCCGGAGGTAATTTTGTGATGCCTTTCTTCGCCGCTACTCTGTTGTCGAGCATCGAAACCTCAGATCTTGATGAAGATGCGTTTTCGATAAAGGGGCCACAGCAACCCAGACGGAGCAAGTGGAAATTCGCGTACTCCTGCCACAGGACTGTTTTCCCCGCGGGTAGATGGGCGTGATAGGTGTACGTCAGGCCACCAACCAGCGCATCGGCGGCAAATCCAACGATGGCGTTCATGCCAAATACCAGCAGGGGAGTTGTCCAGCTTCCGCGCCAGCGTTTGACTTCCAACACCCAGAACAACACGGCCATCGCCATCAGTGAGAAGCCGCCTGCAAAAATGGCGAAGGAACTTGTCCACAAGTTCTTGTTGATGGGAAACCAGCGATCCAAAATCAGCCCGGTTCCCAGCCCAGCCGTTCCAGCCAGGAGCATGAAACCGACGTTGCGCCGCAGACTCCGGTTCGTTCGCAACCAGTGGCCCCTGAGAGCGCCCACCAACGTCGTCGCGATCGAAGGTATGGTACTGATGATGCCTTCCGGATCGCGCGTGTCATTGCACAGGTGCCCCATGAAGAGCTTGCGATCCAGCCACGCGGCGATGACTCGAAGCCCGGACCTCTACCGTGTCAATGTGAGTGACGACGTTAAGCTTTACAATAACTTACTAAGACCGCAGGGGCTGCCAAAATGCGCGGAACTCGTGCAAGACGGCCTACTCTGTGGGTTGGATTGTGGGTTGGACAGTTTCAATAAAGTTCACTCTAGCGATCGGTCTTCGACACGTCTTCACTCTCGGGCTTCCCGCGCTTGTGTGTGCTTGCATTGGGTCTTCTGTATGAGTCTTTATGGCACCAGGTGTAGTCTGGTATCCGTCGCATGGTCCAAAACCAGATATCTATAACTGTGTATCATCGATGTCGTCACTCGTCCTGATTCCCGGATTGCTTTGTGATCGACGGCTCTGGAGCGACCAGACCGCAAACTTGGCGAGCCTCGCGGACATTACGATCGTCGACATAACACGGCATTCGACGATATCGGAAATGGCCTCCACCATCCTCGACGAGTCTGCTGAGCATTTCTCCTTGGCGGGTTTCTCGCTCGGCAGCCAGGTAGCTCTTGAGATCATGCATGCTCACCCCGAGCGCGTAGAACGGCTGGCATTGTTAAGTGCCACTCATGGTGGACTGCTTCCTTCAGCAGAAGCAGCGATCCGCCGCGCTATCACCACCATCGAACAGGAAGGCCTCGACCGGTATTTGGAAGAGGCCTATCCCACGTACGTGGCCGCGCCGAGAATCGAGGACAAAGTGCTGAAGCGTATTTTTGTCGACATGGCGCACGCCGTCGGCACGGAAGCGGGATTGCGACAGATGTGCGCACTTCTCGCGATCAAGACGCTGTTTGAGAACCTGAACCAGATACATTGCCCGACTGTGATTGTGGGCGGACGAGAAGACCGGCGTACTACGCCTGAAGCTCATCAACTTCTGAAGCAAGAGATCCCCGGATCGGAACTCGTGCTGGTTGACGATGCCGCACATTTCACGCCAATCGAGCAACCAGGAGTCGTAACCGAGGTGCTCCGGCGTTGGATGACGCGGTGACGCTGGGACCGGGCCTCTTCGAGCAATCGAGATATTCAGTCCTTCACCCCTGTGCCGATTTCGTTCAAACCGGCTTTCTGCGCGCGCAACACCTCGGGGATTCTTGCAACTGAATAGAAGAGTTTCCCGGTAAGGTCGAAATAGTATTCCCAGGTTGCCAGCACGGAAGCTCCGTTGGTGGCAACTGCGGGGAACGTGCTCCGGTCGATATCGATGTTGACCGAATTCGACCATTCGATGCCGGCCGGGTTCGAGGGGCTTAGCCTCCCCGTCCTTGTAAATAGTCCGGCGTTGGCGTGGAATTCCACCACTAATCCAGTGTCGAGAAGAGCTGCCGCAGGGCGGTTTGCATTGTTGTCATAGCGTTGAGATCCAGCGAAGTTGATGGTACCGCCGCTGACGGTCCCACGGCGATAGTGCAGGAGATTTTCTCCAGAGACCTGATGTACCTCAACGACTTCGTTGCGATTATTCAGCGCGATGTGCGGATTGATTCCGTCGTCGTAATGGATTCCGTAGAAGCCGGAATCCCAGGTGACGGAGTAGTTGCCAGCGGCGGGGTCGGTAAGGTGTCCGACGCGGTAATACATGCCGGTGCTGCTGTTGCCGGTCTCATGCACGCCGACAATGACGCCGCTATCGTTGACGGCAATAGAACTATGAAATCCGGCATCCCAAAAGGCATAGTCTAGCAACCAGGTGATGGATTGATTGATGCCTCCGTAAGGATCGATCTTGCCCACCCGATAACGCAGCTCCGAGCCACTCTTGAATTGGCCAGTGGACCAGACCACGATGACGTAGCCCTCCTTGGTCAACGCCACGGTCGGCCAGCTGCCTGTCTGGCCCATGGACTGGCTTCCTCCCCAGGTCACGCCTGTGCCGTTCAGCATGCCAACGTGATACCAGATATCGAAACTGCCGATAGCGTGGCTTTGGTGAAACTCCAGAATCAAACCGGAAGCATGTACGGCGATGGACGAGTCGACACCATCGTCGTATTTTTGCGGGGCGGTCCACAGTAGCGTTTGCGCGGCAGCCAAGCCCGCCGAAAGAACGCAGCAGATCGTCGCTAAGCCGATATAGAGACCCAATTTGGTTTTTGTCATAACAATCCTCCTGCAATTGCTTTTGATCTTCTGATATTGATCCCAGAGTTCCGCGCACAGGTAATACCTGGTAAGGTGCCTGATTCTACAGCAAAACGGGATTTGCAGCGGACTTTTAGATGAGCTGGCACTCCGGGCCTTCGGAGAATCGCGCCTAACCAAGGTGCTCCGACATTGGATGACAGTCCGTGCCTCTTCGAGCAGGCAAGCTCCCTTCTGAATTGTCGTTACCGGTTATCGTTGTGACGCTGCTCGACTTTTTCCCGCTCGATCCATTCTCGGATATAAGAGGGACAGTTTCGAAGACGCGTGCCACCCGCCTCGCAACATGCCAAATAAGTGACCACCTGCTGGTCCACCAGTTTCACGTTTTCCAGGTCCAAATCCACTTTGCTATGTGGCGTTTCTTCCGAGGATACTGCCATTTGCAGTTCCAGCAGTTCTTCCGCTTTAATCCTTCCGCTGATGCTTAGGACCAAGCGCTTCTTGTCCTTAAATTTGCTAATTCTCCACATGAAATTCCTTTTCTCTTTGCTTAGAAAAATAGAAAATGGAGTGCGGCAATTGCTCGCCGCACTCCATTCGGGTTACTGCAAGTTCAAGGTTAACGTGGCGCTCTTAGTCGTCGTTCCACTCGTAGCGATCACCAGGATCGTCTGCGAGCTGGCGGGCGGCTGCGTCGTTTTCGCAGCGCCGCCGCATGCCGTCAAGCATCCCAGCGACACCACCGAGAGAAGCAGCGCCCCGAGGAGCATGCGCAGCTTCCGGGCGTCTTTGCGGACGCGCCAGAGCAGGAAGATGTAGACCGGCGCCAGGAAAATCGCTCCGGTGCCTCTCGGCAGCGATATCCCAGAGGAGCGGACAAGCACCGCCGAGATCGTAAGTGAGCTCGTAGCTTGCCCTCCGGCCGTGATAGTTGTTTGGGCGGGATTGAAGTTGCAAGTAACGCCGACGGGCAAACCGGCACAGCTCAGGCTGACCGTACCTGCCAGACCCGAATGGGAAACGATCTGCAGGGTAAGTGGTGTCGCGCCCGATCCGTTCGTCACGTTCACGCTGTTGGCCGAGAGAGTCAGGGTCAATTCAGGCGAGTTGGCGTAAACGGTCATCGTGCTGACGGCAGAACTCGAGGCCGAGTAATTGTTGTTCACCACGTAATACGCGGCAAGCGAGTGCGCGCCTAGAGCTAGGGAGTTGGTCGAGAACGTGGCTGTCCCATTGGTCACGGTCGCGGTTCCGATCTGAACGGAACCGTCGTCAAAGGTGACTGTTCCCGATGGAACCGGACCTGAAGAAGTTGCGACGGACGCTTGGAGTGTTACGCTTTCCCCCAGCACGGAAGTTGCAGGTGCCGTTAACGTAGTGGTCGTAGCTGAGGGGCCCGAGGTCCCACCCGAGGCCACCTTGGTTTGCGGGTAGAGGTAACAAGCGTTGACGGCCGACACTGGAAAGACGATGAAGTTATCGGTCGCCCCGTTCTTGAATACGCTGGCCATCGGGCCGCCCTTAGTCACGAATTCGTCGAAGGGAATGTTCAGCGCACCTGAAGAGAACATTTGGTTCGCGACTTGTTGGTCGATGAACGAGAAGGTCTGGTTGTTCTCGCCTGATTTTCCCGGATTATGGATCGCTCCTGCGATGATGTAGTGGTCCACGGGATTGTAGGCGGGCCATTCGGTCGTGATTTCCCATACGTTGGGCGTACCGGCATACGTCGGCACTGTTCTCGATACATTCGGTGGAAGCGTGATGGAGTTGTCAGGACCCCACCAGGAATACCAACTCTGGCAGATGCCCTGGCCAGTCACGACTCCGATGTCCGGAGGATTGACCGGGCGGCTCGCTAGTCCATACCAGGTGGGATAGTAGTGCACCGAATAGAAGGATGGCAGCAGTGCCGTGTAGAAGGCACGCTGCGAGCCTTGCCCGAGCAAAGTCACAGCCACGTTCTGCGCTACCTGGCTCGGCGAGTAGAAGGCCGGGTTGCTCGTGTCTGTAACTAGCGGCCCGAGCTGCGAGAGCTTGCCCCAGTCTCCCAGAAGGCCGTCGAGTTGGGTGTCGAAGCCAATCGCGAACTGCTGCTGCAGAGAACTGTTGGCCAAATTCCCGATCGTCGTCGTAAACGTGTACTGTGGACTAGGTAACGCAGTATCTGCGCCGCCTGTGCCAGTGAGCCCACCGGCCACGGATCCAGCAGCCCCAAAGAGCGAGCTGATCACCGACCCGACATGAGTCGTATCATCCACGAGGTTCGGCGGAACTACCCCGTCGGTCCCCAAGGTGACGCCAATGTTTACCAGGCTGCTGACCAAATTCAGGATGTTGGATACGTTGGCGCTGACCTTCGTGGTTGGTATCGGCTGCAAATTACTTCCCTCGATGGAGGCCGCAGCGCCGATGAGCGCCAGCGCCGCGCTCCCGTTCCCGGTCGCGACCACGTCCTTCATGTTTGTGGATCCAGTCACCATGAATTGCAGCACATTGTCGAGATCCACGATCTCGGTGCTGAGCTGCTGAGCGACTGCCTGAAGGTCTTGCGGTGTGAAACAGTCCAAGGGCTGGTTCGTGACGGGGTCAGTCCAGACGTAGCAGCTGTTCCCTTGACCGGGAAACACCAGATGCACCGGGTCGAAAGTGTGATAATCGAGCAGCGCATTGAGCGACCCCGCAAAGTAGTAATGGATGTCATCCAAGTAGTCGCCCTGCGCGCCTTTGATGTAGTACTGCGTAATGAGCTGATAGCTTGCGAAATGGTAGGCGGCGACTTGGCCGGTAACCGAGCTGGCTCCATTCAGGAGTGTCCCGCTCAACTCTGGCCATTCCACTGGTTGCTGCGAGTTAATAAGATCCAGCGTGTAGTCCGCCCCTGCCGTCGAACCGGTGGTCTCCTGCGAAGAGCGTCCCGACCAGTACAGGCCGTTGAGGTTGCGCTGCAAAATTCCATGAAGCGTTCCGGTTTGTCCTTGTTGAGCGTAAGCCGTGGTGGAAAGCGCGGTATTCCCAGTCAGCGGCCCTCCGCACCCCGCACAAGTAACCAGCGCGTAAGCGCTGCCCGGTGTGTACAGACCGAGGGTGGATATGGGGACACCGCCAACGTTCTCGAGAGCGTCTGCGAAGTTGTGATAGTAGGCATACTGGCCTTGGTAGGATCTGGAGGCCAGATCGTAACTGTCGGTCGCATTGAACGGTGTTCCCACCGAGACCAGGAACGCCAGTTGATCCGGATTGAGGGAGTTGAGGTCGCTGGCCAACTGCGTAAAGGCAGTCACCTGCGTAGCCGCATCGCTGGCGCCTGTCGGATAGAACGTGCCACCATTTGTCACGTCCGTTTGCTGCTTCGTCTGGTTTGCGGTGAAAGTCCAATTCTGATTGAAACCAAGGTTATCCCGCTGCAGCGTGAGCAGCCAGTAGCCGTTTGTCTGGTTAGCCGGCGAGAAATAGACAACCTTGTTGGGATAGCTGAATTGGCTGTAGGGAGCGAGTGACTTAACATTACAGATCGTTACTGTGCTCTGATTGTTGTTGGCCGGATCGTTCGGGGTTACCAGGTATTCCACGGCGAGAGAACTTTGGAAGTTGTAGTTTCCGTAGGCATCTTCGACGAGGATCCCGGTCGCAAAAGGATCGAACACCACATTCATGGCTTTTGTGTAGAAATTCTCATAGGCGGAACCGGGTGCCGCGCCGCCAGCGCCAATGGCCATGTATCCCGACGGATAATTGGTTGCGCCATTCAACGGTGTGTAATTTGTCCCGCCAATCGCACTGGTATCTAAAAATCCGGCTGCATCGTAAAGCCAATCGGTCCCGACGATAGCAATCTGCGTGTTCGGCAAGGATTGGAGGTACGTGGCTAGCGTGTACGAGTCCCCTTCACACTGCGTTCTACCGGGCACCTCTTGCAGGGTCTGCCGATCGATGACCACCACCAGATAACCCTCGGCGGGGAAGGGACAACTGAAACCCGCATCTGGTAATTGCTCGGTGCCGATCTGTATCCATGGGCTCGAACCGTTCCAGCCACCCGGCGTGAGCGTCTTGAAGGTTACTGCGGAGGGCAGGAAGCCGGTGTCCGCTGGGCTGTTGCCAACCGGGCCCGTGACCTGAGGTTTCGCGGGCGCTTTTGCGGATGTCCTTGCGAGCATCTGCGAATTGGACGCCGCGGCGGGTTGTCCGTTGAAGCGTAGCCGCGAACTTGCCAGCGAGCCGTCGGACTTTTTGCCGACGGCGTAAAGAACGTTCTTCTGCGGTCGCAGGCCGTCCGTTGACGACAACGTACCTGTCTCACAAACCCCTTCGGAGCAGGATGTTTCGCTGAATTTCCGAGTGACGTCTTTGCCGTTGACCACAACCTGGATGGTCTCCGGCCGAGTGTCCGCGGGCATAGAAATGGTGACGGTGTTCGAAACGGAAGTTCCCACGGAAGCTCTGCTCGAAGAGGCGCGAATCAACATGGTGTTCTTCGCCGGGACACTGTGCGAAACGACTGGAGCATCTGCTGTGGCTGCCGCATCGTTATTCCCTGAGGCAGCGGCGGTTCTTACGACTCCAACCAGAAAGTGGCTAGCGAACAGCGCGCCCGCCAGCAGTAACGACCTTCGTGCGAATCTCATGACACGTTCCCTTTCCATTTCGTTTTCAAGCTTGGGCTGTGCGCTTGCTCCGCCACGGACCAAACATCACTGAGCTTGAATTGAAGAAATGCAAGGGCACTGCCAAATGTAAGTTTTGGAATCGGAATTACTTATGGGAAGGAAGAGTCCCGGAGACTTCAAGAATTCCCGAAACTTCGTGAAGGAAGCAAACGAATCTCAGTGAGTTTGAAAGCGGCGCTTATCGATTTTCAGTGATTTGACCTTGGAGTCCAGCGTGGACGCGGGCATGCCGAGCTTCGCCGCCGCTCCAGATGGTCCCGAAACTCGTCCCCCGGCTTCGGCCAACGCGGCTTCAATGCGCTTTTTCTCTTGATCGACCAGGTCCTCGCGCAGTGGCTGGACCGCGGCGGGCTTCAAGGTCAGCCAACTCTCATCAACGGAAAACTCAGAGGTGTCGCACAAAATGACCGACCGCTCAATGACATTCTGGAGTTCGCGGATATTGCCTGGCCAGGAATAGGATTGCAGATGAGCAAGGCTCTTCTTCTCGATGCTAGTGATCTTTTTCCCCGCCTTTGTCGCATAGCGGTCGATGAAATATTCGATCAGCAAGCGGATATCTTCCCTGCGCTCGCGAAGCGGGGGCACTTTCACGGGGAAGACGTTGATGCGATAAAAAAGGTCGCTTCGAAATGTGCCAGCCTCTACCTCCCCGGGCAAATCCCGGTGCGTGGCCGTGATGACGCGGACATCGGCGCGAATCGGGCGGGTACCGCCCACGCGATCGAATTCGCGCTCCTGCAAAACCCGGAGCAAAGCCACTTGAGTCTCCGTGTTCAACTCACCGATTTCATCGAGGAAGATTGAGCCGCCTTCGGCCAGTTCGAAGCGTCCCAGCCTTCGTTGCAACGCACCGGTAAAGGCCCCCTTCTCGTGGCCGAATAGTTCGGAAGCGATGAGATCGCGGGGAATTGCCGCACAGTTCACACTCACAAATGGATGCGAGGACCGCGGCGAGCATTTGTGAATCGCACGGGCGATGAGCTCCTTGCCCGTGCCGGTTTCCCCGGTGATGAGAACGGTGGTGTCGCTTGGAGCGACTTTTGCGACACGTACGAGGACCGCTTGAAGAGCGGACGAGGTGCCTACAATTTCCTCGAACATGGACGTCTTGTCGATTTCCTCGCGCAGCGCGATGTTTTCCCGGTAGGTTCGCTCCTGCGCCCGCTTCTGATCGTCAATGTCGGTTCGAACACCACACCAGCGGGTTATGCGTCCTTGTTCATCGCGAAGGGGATTCAGTCGATACAAAAACCAGCGGTAATCGCCATTGTGCCGGCGCATTCTCACTTCCGTTTCAAAGGCTTCGCCGTGCTTAAAGGATTCTTGTATCCCTTTCTTCAGCGCCGCTATGTCCTCGGAATGGGTAACCAGATCAAGAAACTCCATCGGATGTTTTCGCGGAATAGGGCCGAAGTAGTCGAGCGTTGCAAGGTTTCCGTAAGATACATTTGCGTCCGCTTCCCAGATGAACATGTGGACTGGCGCAACATCTATGACCTGTTGTAATTGCCGAGCCTGCTCCTTTAGCGCATCTTCAGCGCGCTTCCGGTCTGTGATATCCCTCATCACCGCCTGCCGTCCGCCCGGCAGCATGGGAGAAAGAGAAACCTCGACGGTCAGCTTGGCACCATCTCTACGCAAGAAGGTCCGCTCAAATCGCGTCATGCCGGATCCCATTGCCTCGATGGGAGTTTTGATTCGAGAAAGCTCTTCTGGCGAGTAGGTGACGCCAACGGGCATGCCTGAGAGTTCGTCGGCTGTGCAGCCAAGCAGCTTCAAGCCTGCCTGATTTGCGGAGAGGAATTGTCCGGTACTGTCTACCAGGTAAATCGCAACAGGAGAGAGATCCAGAAGAGAACGGTACTTCGTTTCGCTCTTTTGTAATTGTTCGAGAGCTTGTCCCGCTTGCTCGAAAGCCTGTGCGTTCGTGATGGCGACCGCGGCCTGATCCGCGAACATGCGCAACCAGGCAAACTCTTGCTCCGTCAAGTTTTCCCGGCTGAAAATGCCCAAGACTCCCAGGATCTTTCCCCTGAACTTCAGTGGCTCGCCCGCGAAAGCACGAATCTCTTCACTCTTGGCCCATTCTGGCCTGCGGATCCACTCGCTTTCCGCCGTAATGTTAGCGATCCGAATCGAACTGCCGATCGCCCCGATGACTCCCACCTTTCCTTTCGTTTTGCTTAGCGGGATGCGGCGGAAAAATCCTTCTCGAAAAGACCAGTCTTGTTTTCCGTTCAAGGACACGCCCGCACTGGCAACCAGGTGGAGGCACTCACAGCGGACGTCGCATTCATTACCAAGAAAGCACTCACCGCAGATGTCTCCGGGTTCCAGCAGCCATATCCGAGCCAGAGCTATCCCAGACTGCCTAGCAAGGCCTTCGACGATTGCGTCGAGTGCGTTTCGGGTGCTGTGCTCCCCAGCGACCGTTGCGGCCAAGGCAAGTAGGGGTTCGGGTTGCAAAGGCGTTCTCCGTAGTTGGCTGATTCTACACCTACGGACTCGTTGCGCACACTACAGGCTCTGACCACACGATCGTTTCCTCCACGGACCCTATCCCAACTCAGCACACCTCTCTCGTGTCAGGAATTTTCCCAAACACACGCATCCGCTTTTTCTGAGTCTTCGTGAATTCTCGAACCTTCCGTGAAGCTCCTAACGGCGCAAGTGGCATTTTCTCAAGCACTTAGTTGTGGCGGATGCCTTGCTTTATCTCAGCACAGCGACATTGCACGAAAAGCAGTCGCGAAACAAATGGAGGATGTCATGAAGAAACTCAACGCGACTCTGAGCTTGGTAGCTCTTGTCTTGGCGTCGCTGACTTTTGGCAGGACCACGTTGGCCCAGCAACCGCCGGCTAACGTGCAAGGTAATTGGACCATTTATTCCACGAGCATCAAGGACGGTTCGATGGTCATCAAGCACGTGCAAATCGCCCAGTACGGCAACCACATCACCGGCTACTTCGAAGGCCCGGATCAAGCGGGACCCATACAGGGCGAAGTGAGAGGAAATTTCATCCACTTCAGCACCGTGACGCGCACCATCCTGAACTTCCATGGGCACGTTTATGGAGACAACATCGCGGGAGACTACGGCATTCATGGGAAACAGGCTCCGTGGCAAGGGGTGCGTACCGTGGGAATCGGAGCGCCACCGCAAGCCGTGGTCAGCTACGGCCAGCCCATGCTTCCTCCACCGACGACCCAATTGGCACCCGTGGCAGCCCCGCAGACTTCGAGCTATTCGCAGCCATCCAACGAATCGCAAGCGTCGAACTCCTACGCGCCACAGACGAATGGTAGCGACTCGCAGGCACAGGCTCAGGCACCGTCACCGGCGCCCCTCTCGTCGGAGCAACTCGATAGCCTCGTAGCGCCAATCGCGCTCTACCCGGACGCACTTGTCGCGCAAGTGCTTGCGGCGGCCACTGTGCCGGACGAAGTGACCGCAGCAAATCAATGGATGAGCCAGAATACAAACTTGACCGGGCAGAACCTCGAGCAAGCCGTAGACCAGCAGGATTGGGATCCCAGCGTAAAGGCGCTGACGCAATTCCCCAGCGCGCTTGCGAATCTAGCCAACAACCTGTCCTGGACCTCCAGCCTCGGCCAAGCGTTCCATTTCCAGCAGTCGGATGTGATGGCGGCGGTGCAAGTGATGCGCGCGAAAGCGCAGGCGGCTGGCACGCTGCAATCGAATTCGCAGATCACCGTCACGACACCCTCGCCCAACACGATCGTGATTCAACCGGCGAATCCGCAGGTGGTTTATGTGCCGCAGTACAACCCAACCATTGTTTACGGCGCACCCATTGTGGTGCCGATGTACACGCCTCCCGTGGTTTTTGCCGCACCGGTGCTGAGCTTCGGCGTCGGCGTAACCTTCGGTGGCGGAGGCTGGGCAGTGGGCGGCGGTTTCGGCTGGGGCTTTCATGCCTGGGCCTGCAACTGGGGAGGCTGGGGTGGAGGTGGCGGCAACACGATCATCTTCAACCACAACACCTACATCACGAACAACACCTGGCACACCACCAACTACAACGGCTATCACCCCTGGGGACCTGGCTCGAACAGCCGTCCGTATAACCCCACGACCAATCCGAATGGCTACCGCCCAGGTGAAGATACGCACTACGGCCCGAATGGCGCTTATCACCCCAATGGCTACTATGGTCCGAACGGAGCCTATCACCACGATGTGCCCGGAACGGGTCCCGCGAACATGCCCAATGGCGGCGACAACGGGAACCACGGCCTGATCGGCGGCAACGGCGGTGTGGAGCATGGCGGTGCCAACCCCAACGGGGGAGCGGTGGGATCACAAAATCGTGCTTGGTATGGCAACAACGGCACCTTTCACCCCGACGGTAACTACAAGCCCGGCGATGACACGCACTATGGACCAAACGGCGCCTATCACCCGAATGGATATTTCGGGCCTGACGGCGGCTGGCACGATAATAAAAATGCCGGTCAGCAGTTGCCCAATGGCGGAAACAACGGAAACCGTGGCCTGATTGGCGGAAACAACGGAGTCCAGAATCCCAACGCGGGAATGAACGGCCCCGGTGTCGCGCCTGCCAACGGCTATCACAACGACAATCGCTCGAATCTGGGCAGCTCGCGCATGAGCGGTGACGGCAGAACCAACCGCGCCGAGAGCACTCGTGGCCACGCCAGCATGGCCGGGCGACGTCCTCAACAACACCAAGTCAGGCAGCACGCGCCTGCTCAACATCACTCTTCCGGCGGCGGGCGTCGTCGCTAAGGCCCATATCGAACAACGGGAAAAAATAAAGGAAAGGCGAATCAAAAAGATTCAAGGAGATTGAAAATGAACATGTATCAGAACAAAACGAATAGGAAGTGGACAGGATGGGCACTCGCCGGAATTATCGCCCTCGCCGTGCTCGGCTTCACGGTCCGAGCAGCAGACACAGGCAAGCTCACCTTCGCCAGCGATGCAGCACCCCAAAAGACGTTCCAATCGTCGGCGGAGGCAGCCACTGCGCTGGCCCAAGCGGCGAAGTACACCGACGAGAAGGCACTGACAAAGGTCCTCGGTAATGAAGCGAAAGTCCTCATTACTTCGGGAGATAGTGAATCTGACAAGGCCGCTATGCAGCAGTTCTTCTCCAAATATCAGCAGATGAACCGCTGGGTGGACATGTCAGATGGCAGCCGCGTGCTCTATATCGGCGCGGACAACTTCGCCTTTCCGGTGCCCTTGGCGAAGAACGCCTCGGGGAGCTGGTACTTCGACGCCGTTGCGGGTGCTCAGGAAATCCGCGCCCGCGAAATCGGCAAGAACGAACTGCTCACAATTGACGCGGTCGCCGCACTGGCTGAAGCGGAGCAGTTCTACTCTGCCAACACCGACTCAGGCGAATACGCGCAGCGCATCATCAGCACGGCAGGCAAGCAGGACGGCCTGTATTGGCCCGCCTCGGATTCGCTCGGGACCAGTCCCCTGGCGCAACTCGAGGAATTTCCGAAGTCTTCCCTCACGTCGCTGTCGCCCGACGAACCCTTCGTCATCGATGGTTACTTGCTGCGCATCTTGACCGCTCAGGGCGATGATGCACCTGGCGGAGCGCAGAACTACATCGTGAACGGAAAGATGACCGACGGCTTCGCCATCCTGGCAACTCCTGTGAAGTATGGCGAAACCGGAATCATGAGCTTCATGATCGGACAGGAAGGCTTCGTCTACGAGCGGGACCTGGGCCCAGACACGGCCAAGACCGCAGCCTCCGTCCAGGAATACAACCCGTACGACAATTGGTCCCCTATCGACTAATGCTCTGCCGGCCGGAAGCGGGAAACGGACGCAAGCCTGCGTTTCCCGCTTCTATTTCCATCTAGTCCAATCGAAGTTGGCTGGAATGCCGAACGCAGGGGGAATAAATTTCTGGACCAAAACGGATAGATATCCCACCGAGAAGCGAATGCCCGAGCGATCGGAAATTTGCAAGAGTGCCTAATAACGGCCCCGGGAACTCTCCGCTCGGTCGAATCATACGAAAAAAGCTAGTTAGATTTGGCTGGCAGCTTGATTTGCACTTTGGTAGTAAAGTTCGCACACCTACGTCAACGTGTGGAGGAACCATTAATGTCCAACGTCACCGCACTACACCGCATCGCACTCTTTCGAATCAAGGGCCGAGAGTTTTGGTCCGGCGATCTCGGTCTAACTCTGATGAGCATCTCGCTATGCGTTCTTGTTTTCGTCATCACTCCAATGCGCGAGGTAGGTGTCCCGGGCAGGATCGCGGTCGACGTTCTCATCATGGTGCTTATGGTGTTCGCCGCAGTTGCCGTCAAGCAGACCCGGTTCGACACCTTTCTGGTAATCACCGTGATTCTTGTGACAGCGGCTCTCCTAGGAGCAGCACGTTTGTACCCAACACCGCTTTTGCGAGGGCTTGGCAGCATATCTTCAACTCTTATCTTGCTCCTCTATGTCCGCATCGTGCTGCTGGTGATGTTTCGCGGAGGCCCGATTACCTGGAGCCGCATCCAGGGTGGAGTGAGTGCCTATCTGCTGATCGGGATGGCATGGGCCTCGGCGTTTCAGGTCATTGAGCAATCCCGTCCCGGCTCGTTCCATTTCGTCACCGCGCCCAGGGATCTTGACCAACTGATTTCCAAACTGACTTACTTCAGCTTCTGCACCATCACCACAGTAGGTGGCGAGGTAACTCCTATTTCTCCGATTGCGCGATCGTTGACCATTGCTGAGGCCACGGTAGGCCAGCTTTTCCCGGCAATTCTCATCGGCGCGCTCGTGGCCATGGCCATGCAATCGTGAGCGATATCTTAAAAGGAAAGCTGCACATGGCATGGTGGCTTGAACAAATCGACCCCGGCGGCCATCGGCGTATTAAGGGTCTGCGCCTAGTTGCGGCTTATGGCCTTGCAGCGGTGTCGGCCATAGTGCTCCATCGTTCTTACGAGATTTCGGGCAGTCAGTGGCTCAGCTACCTTGCCGCAGGCTTCGCACTTTGGGCGAGCGTTTCCGAGAGCCAGACGACTCGCTGGTTGTCGGCGCGCGACCTTGCAATTCTGAATGCCGCTGCGGTCGTAGGCGCACTGATGTTCGTTGGATTGTTTTCGCTTCCGATCCGGCTTGGTCTAGCCGGTCCCGAGTGGATTCTGATCACCGGCGCGTTCCTCGTTGGATATCTCAAACGATTTGGAATTCTCGGCTCGGGTGTCGGCTCCCAAATTTATATTGGTCAACTCCTTGCGTACGGTGCCAACCTCACGTCGCAGGACCTGCCTATGGTGTTGCTTGCCGGCCTAACAGCCGGAGTAGCTTCTATCGTTGCTCAGGTGTTCCGTCGACCGGTCGAGCCTCCGATGCCCGCGACCGTCTATGTCTCGGTTCCCGACGTTCGGGTCTCGCTGGAAATGCGCATGGCGCTGCAGTCCGCTGTTGCAGCTCTTGTCATCGTCCTACTCAGCAGCGTCATCCACCTGCAACAGTCAGCTTGGGCCATCACCGCGAGCACCTACGTAATTGTTGGGTCCGCCTATGGAACTGCAGATCGCGTTCGTCGGCGTATTGTTGGCACATTGATCGGCGTGCCACTCGGAATCCTCTGTCTGCCAATTTGCTTGCACTTGCCCCCGTTAGCATGGATGCTCGCCGCTGTGGCAATGATCATTTACGCCATCGCATTGCCCGACCGTTATGATGTCGCGTGCGCGGCGTACGCATTTACACTTATGGTGACATTGGCCGTGAGCGGAGAAACTTCCATATCCGTTCTGGCAGCACGAGCTTGGGAAACACTAATCGGCGGATCGCTTGGCGTGGCAGCCGCGAAGTTCATCTTACCGCTAGACCGTGTCACAGCGTCAGCTCAGAAACCGTGGCTCTTCCGACCGAACTGATTCCGCTTACGATGAAAGCGCGGAATATTTAGTGCCAGCACAAACCTGCAATGCGGGGCTCGCTCAAGTTCTGACTGGTCGGCTATTTGTAGAAGTGTCAAAGTTCTCGTTCAGAACCCTGCCGATTTGGAGAACCAAAAACGCAACTGTCAGCCGATATAGACCGATCTTTGCTGAACTTCTGCTGAACAGTAGGCCGCAAATGACGGTGTTTCACTGCAACTAGGAAGTGTCTAATGCAAACAAAAGAAACGAAAATCGGTCCGTGCGAACAGGTCAGGGTGAATTAGCAAACCGCCGCCCATGGCTACTCCCAAATCCTTCTGAAAAGTGCTTGTAACAGCCTGCAAAAGTGGGGTCCAGCTTGGGGTCCAACTTGCCCATTCTTTGGAGGCCAATTTCCGGGTTAAACGGTCCAGAATCGACGGTTGGTTAGAAAGTTAACAGCCGAATGCTCTACCATTGAGCTACCGGGGAACAGGCAAGTTAGACTTTTATTTTACAACACGATGCACTAGCGTGCCACTCTCCCTTCTATCAGTTGGGGTCCAATTGGGGTCCAACTTCGACCCAGCAACGGCTTCACTTTCGCCATTTCGGGGGCGTGATGCTGCGTGCTTGGCAACCGTGCACAAATCTCTGCTTTGGGTACAAGCCAGCTACTTCATCTGAGCGGCGGACTCGCTGCCACCTGAGCCATAGACTCAATCCAGCCGGAGACTCGATCTGTGGCGAGGCTCCCACGACTTCGCCTCGTGAGCAGGCGATTACCAAACCGCCGAAATTGCAAATGAGGTGAACTTAGGACTAACCACAAATGTCAAAGTATCGGGAAACGAACCGATGCAAGTAACCGCATCGGCAGCCATGAAAGGTGCCGCCGTGTGTACTGGTCCTGCGTTTTGGTTAACATTAAGCAGCTTGTACGCACTTGAAGAGTAGCAGTCTTTTTCTGCACGATTTCCAAAGTGCAGAGGCACAACAAGAAGATCCTCATCGGATTGGTTCTAGCCCTTTGGCGGGCGGTATACGTCTTTGTTCGTGAGTCCCTCGTGAGAATGACGAAGCGGCAATGTGCCGGCCGGCGCTTGGCGAAACTCGGCGGGTTGGAACGCGGCCAATCGTCCCTTGGCTGGAGTGATTCCGCCGTCTACTAACCACAGCGCACCAGTCACATAACTGGCTTCCTCCGACGCCAGAAACGCAAAGACATTCGCGATCTCCTCGGGAGTGCCACGGCGCCCCAGTGGAATAATGTCGTCAAGGATCGCTTGCGCGTCTGGATCGATCGGACTGGTTGCGCCACGCGTCCACGCCGTATCAACGGCTCCGGGACAAACGCAATTGACTCGCACTCCATAAGGGGCCTGCTCCATGGCTACGCTCTTCGCAAAAGCGTGGAGGAAGCCCTTGCTTCCGGCGTAAGTCGCGAAGCTGGCCAAACCGTTCGACCCGGACTCGGAACCGGAAAACAGAATGTTCCCGCGAGCCTTCTGAAGATGAGGCAAGGCGAACTTGGTCATCAGGAACGCCGTGCGAATGTTGTTCCGCACTGTACGGTCGAAATCTTGGATCCGATACGATTCCGCGGGAGCGCTGGCGATGAACACGCCCGCGTTGTTAATCAGTACGTCGATCCGCCCGAAACGCGTGATAGCCAATTCGACGCATGCGCGAGCGTGGGCTTCCTCGGCGAGATCACCAAAGTGCACGGCCGTGGCGGCACCGGATGAGGCAATGACGTCCGCGACATCGCGAACTGGGTCCGAAGGAAGACCGGCCAGAACAAGCCGCGCACCCTCTCGCGCGAACTTGTGAGCGATCGCTTCTCCAATTCCGGTGCCTGCTCCCGTGATGATCGTTACCTTGTTATTTAGTCGCATATCAACTCCTTCTGTTAAAGCCTAAAGTCCGTGACAGTTCTTCAAGATTTCGCCGGCGCGTTCCCCAATGACGATGCATGGAGCCATGGTGTTGCCCGTAGTCACGCGTGGCATGATCGAGCCGTCGGCAACCCGGAGATTCCGGACGCCATAGACTCGCAGCTTGCTATCCACTACCGACATCGAGTCGCGGCCCATCTTCGCCGTACATGTTTCGTGCCGAAAGCTGCTGGCCGCGTCGCGGACGAAGTTCTCAAGTCCTGTTCCTTTGAGGTTGCCGGGCATCACTTCGCGCCCGCGGAATGGCGACAACGGGGATGAGTTGCCAATCTCGCGGCAGAGTTCCACGCACTCCACGGCACGTTTCATGTCGTCGGGGTCGGCAAGCAAATTGGCTTCAATTCGGACGGGATCGTTGACATTTGGTCCCGACAGCAAAACACGGCCTCGACTCTTCGGCCGCAACACACCGCCCAGCACGGTCCAGGACTCCGGCGGGGTATGGAATTGCGCGTCAGTCTCGTCGGTCGTGACCGGGACCTCCGCATGGGTGATCTGCAGGTCCGGAGATTCCGAGGCGAGATGGCTTCTCCAAAAGCCCGTGGCCTCCGATGCGGTGTTGCGAGGGGCCAGAGGGACGCGATACTCCCAAACGCAGCCAAGGGCTACGTGGTCCTGAAAATTTCGTCCAACTCCAGGGAGATGCTGCACAACAGAAATGCCGAAATGCAGGAGTTCGGCTTCGTCCCCGATGCCGGACTGCATCAGCACCTTTGGTGTATGGATGGCGCCCAGCGATAAGACGACTTCACAGTTCGCGCGGAAAGAATAGGCTTTGCCCTCGTAAACCACTTCCACCCCGATAGCCTTGGTATCCTCGATGGCGATGCGGGTAACAAGCGCGTGTGTTAGCACAGTGAGATTGGACCTGTCCATGTAGGGGAAGACGTAGGAGCGGAATACCGATTGCCGCTTTCCATCGCGGGCACGCATGTCAATAAATGAGGCGCCACCTGCGCTCTCCATCAAGCGGCCATTCTGATTCTCAAAAATCGGAATGCCCAGCGAGCGCGCACCCTCGAGCCACGCGGGAGCGATGGGGCTTGGATCCGGTGCCGGCTGGATGAAGACCGGCCCGCCCACGCCGCGATACTTGGGGTCTGGCGCGCCGTGCCAGTCTTCGATACGCCGATAGATACTCAGCACCGAATCGTAATTCCATGCTGGGTCATCGGCCTCGGATGCAAAGAAATCCCAGTCGCTCTTGTGGCCACGCGAATACGTCATCACATTAATGCTGGAACCTCCGCCCAGCACTTTCCCCATAGCCAGCGGAATGGTGCGTCCGTTGAGATGCAGCTCCGGCTGGCTCACGAAGTTCCAGTCGCGTTCAGTGCCTAGATTCAGCGGCCATTGTGCCGCCTGCATTACGCTGGGCACGTCATCGCTTCCACCTGCTTCCAGCAGCAGGACGTTCACGCCCGGGTTTTCCGCCAGGCGGCGTGCCACGACCGAACCGGATGAGCCCGAACCGCAAACGATGAAGTCGTAACTGCTCTTGAGTTCTGACCTCAGCTTTTCTTGATTGCGCCGTACGCGATCCGCGAAAACTGCCGAGAGCACATCTTGCTCCGGGTGGGCGCCGGCGTTCTGCGTTCGATCTCGGATTGGTGTGTTATCGGGTGCGCTCATGATTTACGAAAAGCCTCTGTATTACGCTTCACCCAATCGGCATACGCGGTGGCCGGGCGTCCGGTCACACGTTCCACGGCGTCGGTGACTGGAGCTGTCACGCCAACCTCGTCGCGCCACTGCGAGACGAGCAAGTTGACATACCCGGGTGGAATGATGGTCGCGAGCCAGGTACACGCTTGCTCCTTAGAGATGGTTTCCATGCGGATCGGGCGCCCTACGACGTTGCTTATGCATTGGACTTGCTGGCGCTGCGTCAGCGATTGCGGGCCGGTCAAAACGATGGCTTGAGCGTCGAGTGAACGGGAGAGGAATGCGTTGACGGCGACCGCGGCGATGTCCTGTTCGTCAATGGGCGCTTGCTGCGCCTCGGGATATGGAATGCGCACGATGTTCTCTTCGACGATCGACTTCCGCCAAAAACGCAACGCGTTGGTGGCGAAGGCTCCAGGCCGCAGGAAGGTGTAGTGGAAGCCCGCGGCGGCGATCGCATTCTCCACAGCAAGATGCCGCTGCCGATTGTGCTGCGCGTAGTCGTGTTCATTGGTTGCGTCGATGGTGGAAAGGAAGACAACATATTCCACGCCCGCCCGCTTCATGTTCTCCATCAGCGCCAGCAAATTGTTGCCTTGCGCGTAGAGAAACACCGCGTTGATTCCGTCGAACGCGTCCTTCAGAGTTTCCGGTTCATTCAGATCGCCTATCGCTATTTCCACCTCGGCAGGCACTCGCAGTTTCTCCGGGTGACGGGACAAGGCTCGCAACGCAACCCGTTTCTGCAGCAGGCCGTCGAGGACGCTGCGGCCAACGCCCCCCGTAGCTCCAGTCACCAGGACTTTCATAGCGGCTCCATGGTAATGAGGAACTTTGTTTGCGTGTCGCCGGCGTTGCCGGTGATCTGGAAGCGAACCACGTTGGCACCGGCCTGATTGGCGCGTGGCGTGGAGCCGTTGCCAGGACCGCCCTCGTTCCAAGAGACCTGGTTGCCCCAGTTCACGCTGCCCGTCCACGTTGCCTTAAGCGCCTTTATACTCACGTTGCCGTTGGCAAATTGCAGCTGGCCGAGGCCGTTTGTGTCGGCATTGGGATTCCACACCCAGCCCGGAGGCAGGTTCTGGCCGCTGGTAATCAGCGGGTTGATCTGTAGCGATTGCATCCAAGCGCCGTGGCCGTCGGCCTTTCCGCTGGCCCAGACCACTGGCTGCGTGTCATCGGTGAAACCCCAGTTGGGCATAAAGGTCCAGGTCAACGAGGCGATGAGAACGTAATTCCCGTTGGTGTCGGTCGCGTACAAAGAGGTCTTGTACATTTTGGTCTGCTGCATTTGGGCGCCGTCTGCATTGGTAACGCGCCAGAGGTTGAAACTGTTGGAGTGCTCGATTTGAAGAATGTGGCGCAGGTTGACGTTGGCGGGCGGAAAGGGCGTGTTTTTGTTCAACGGTATTTGCCCGTCGTTGCCGAATTCTTCGTCGGCGCTGAACATGTACGGTTTGCGCGCCTGGCCGCCGACGAGATCCGTATCGATTTGACCGACTTGGGTGCCGTTGTTCCACGCGAGGACGTTTTCGGGGAGGTCGTCTTTCATGCCGAGCCAGCCATCGGAAAGGCGCTGATCAGCGATGTGCTTTATGGTGCCGTTCAGAAAGAATGGCTTGAACTCGCCGTTTGGGTCGAGTGCGGTCCAAGGGTAGTAAGCCCAGCGGGTGACCACGCCGGCCTGGTTGGGGAGAAAGGTGTTTCCGAGATAGTAGACTTCGTCGCCCGGATAGCTGTCGTTGGTGGCCGTGATGGCGCCGCTGGTGAGGTTGAGCGCCACGAACTGTTGATTGCCGTCCCACGTCTGGATCACGGGTGGATAGGGTTCCCCATTGCGATCGAGCGGAAATTCCACGGAGCCGTCTTTGCGTACAAACAAACCAGAGGAGTTGTTCAGAATGGCGAAGGTGCCGGAGGGCGTGAATTCCCGCAGGAGGTTTCGCTGAAATCCCGGCATGGCCTGGTAGGGAACGAAGGCTCCGTTTTTCAGCCAGGTCGTGGGATCGGGAAATGGATACTCTGGAAATTGAGGGAGGAGCTGCTGAATCTTCGAGAAATCCTGACTGGCGCATTGCACCGGGTCATTGCACCAGTATTTCCCCTGCACGGTCCAAATCAGCGAATTGCCAGAGGAATTTGGCTGACCCGGTTCAATTGACAGAAGTGGCTGCGACGGGCCGCCCGAAGCGATGTTATTCAAGGCATTCCAGGTGATGGTCTGGCCAACGTTGCGGGGATCAAACGCCCAGCCGTATTGAAACAGGTGTTCAGCCTGCGGGAAGTAATTCGGGTCATTGCCGACCTGCATATATTCGTCGGCATTCCAGACGATGTTCTCCGTGAGGCCCTTGTGATCCAAGTCGCTCAAGCCATTCTGCGACTTGGTATTGGGAAGATACGGAATGTAGAACTGCGACCACTGCTGGCATTGGCTGTTGCTGTTGACGGCGACGAGCACCGGTGTGTTGTCGCCAGTTTGGCTCGTGCCGGCCGCTGTCGCGCTCGTGGAACCGCAGTTAATGGAGTCGTTGGCGCTTGGCGGCGCAATCGTGCCGTTGCTCCAACTGGGCAGCTGCGTTTGGTCGAAGTACGGATAAGGATGAGCATATCCGTACGCAATCGTCATCTGTTGAGGAACCGTGCTGTAAACGGTGTAGCTGGTGTCGTTCGGCGCCGGGAAATGGATACTGGACATGCATCCCGATCCATTCAATTTTTTGCGAACGAAGTTAACGGTTGCTATCGGGCTACTCAAACCAGGATACGTGTAGCTCGCGCCAGTGGTGGTCTCCGCTGGACAATCAACGCGGGTGCCGTCAGGGTTGTATGTGGCGACCGGAGGATTCGGAACCTGCGAACTGACGTCGGGCACGAAGCCCACCGGATCATCCATACCGCGAAACGAGAAGCGCCCCGGCGTCGGAGAAAGCGTGGGGGTATCGGCCGACTTGGGATCGTTGCTCTCCGAGCCGCCACCGCCGCAACCGGCGATTCCAGCCAGCAATAGCAGAAAGAAGAACAGAATAGCCCGGTGTATTGGTATCATCCAGGTGCTCGCTCCAGTCCCGGGTTGACCCTGCATTGTTTTCATCTCTGTATTCATCGCTTTCTCTCCCTCGAGACCCCGCACCCGTGAAGCCGACAGCGATTTCTTGCAAAAGTGGAGATTCTTCGATCGGCCCATCATTTCTGCTGCCCTCCATTCCTTTCTCGCGTGATCCAGTCGCGAAGGTACGCGGGACAATTGCGAAGTCGAGCGCCCTGCTCTTCGCATTTCGCCAGGAACGTAACGGCCTCCTGTCCCGCGAGATGGACCTCCGCCAAATCCAGAACCACCTTTCTGGTTTTGGCTTCCAAAGCGATGAGTTTCCGCAGTTCGATCAATCCATCCGCTTCAATTCGACCGATCACTTTCAGCACCAGGCACTCTCCGTCCAGCAGTCTCTGCAATTTCCACATGCACCGGCTTCCCTTCCCTTTGCTAGGTTCGAGTTTTTATTCCCTTCTCTCTTTCAGTCCGCTTTCAGCCTGAGGTTCTTGAGGAAGGTTTTCATTGCTTTGTCCTTGCCGGAGATTCCGGTTCAACCGCTGCTTTCAGCTGATGCAGGACAAGCGCCAATCACAGCTAATTGAAAAAAGACAATTTAGGCCTGAATGTAGATGACATTGAATTCGGGAATTGCCGAGTTCTCGTCATCTATCCCTGGAGTGCCTGTGCAGGCGCTTAAGACAAGATCGGAAGGTGGAGGAAAATCCAGCTTCCGATCAGGTGTGCTAAGTAAGTTTTTTGTCTTTCCGATCAGGAGCGCATCGAGCGCGGGAGCTATTCCGCAGCGTCTGGATTAGCGATCTGCAGGTGGTAGATCAGGACTGTTTTGTTGACGGGGTCGACCACCACGGCAATCATTCGCCCGCCTTGATCTTCCTTCAAGTCGGTGACCATTCCCTTCGGAATGTGGGTCAGCAGTTCCGAAATGTCGGTCCATTCGGCTCCCTTCTTCCTGGCATAGGCCAACAATGGCTTTTCGTTGTTGACGGAGCCTTTATTCCAGCCGCCAACGATCGTCAAATCGCGGTCGACACTAAACGCGATCGCGGCGACGTAGCGATACAATGCGGCGCCCACGGGGTAGTCGTAGACGGGCGTGAAGCTTTTCCCATCGTCAGCGCTGCGCAGAAGGCGCCCTTCCAGGGCCGCATAAACCAGGGACGTGCTAGGATCAACGCGAACGACATTGATTTTTCGACCGTCGAAAGAAGGAACAACTGCATCCTCAAAGTGTTCAGCGAGCGATTGTCCGTCGGGGCTGAGCACGCCGCGCCAGAAAAAAGCATTGCCCATGCCGCATTTGCCGCCGAAAAGCACGGTCGTTCCGAAAATGTCGAAGGGGCTGTCGGAGCAGGCAGTAGGGGTGGCCTGTCCCGAAAGCCTCCGGTATGTTTCCCCCTCGTCTGCGGTGACGAAGAGGTTTTCACCCCCGCCGGCACTGACGTACACCAGATTGCCGCGTGCGTACACCTGGGTGGGCTGTAAGTAACCGCAAATGCCGCAGACGCAATACGCCAGTCCGTTGTCAATCGGCAGGAACGTTTGACCCCGGTCCTTGGATTGAAACAATGTATGGTCTAAATAGCCGGGACGCGGGCGCACAGGCACGTAAAGAACATCGTCAAAAACATACAAGCCATTGATGAAGCTTGCCGGAGGCTGAAAGATTGTGCGCAATTCGGACGAAGGGGTCAGTGCGTCCGTCTCCAGTACTTTCCCATCGGGTGAACTCAGATAGATGTGGCTCCGGGCGAACGCAATCATCGAAGCTCTCGTGTCCATCAAAGCATCGCCCTCGTAGGAAAACTGTTTCAGCAGCTTAAGGCGTGCTGGACCTTCCTGCCCGGCGAATACCAGAGTTGCCATCAGCAGAGTGCCGAGAGCAGCGAGCATGCCTCTGACCACAACTTTTGCTTTCGGATTCATCTCCGCCTTTTCCCCCGGATTCTGAGTTCGCTTCACGGCCCTGTTGCAATGCAGGGAGAGTGCCGTGCAATTTCCTTTGAAAAGAGGGGCTTTGTTTGAAAATCGGGCTACGTGGTCTTCGGGAATTGCCGAGATCTCGGCAGAGAGACTTCTCGTAATCAGATTGGGGTTCTGAGATTACAGGCGAGACGTTCCGGCCAGACTAAAACAATCGACTGGATACCGGCCGTTTCGGGGAGTCAGGTGGATTGAAAACGACGCTTGTCGATTCTGAGGGCCTTGATGCGCGATTCCAGCGTCGTCCGTGGTACACCAAGCTTGCTCGCTGCTCCCGACGGGCCGGAGATTCTTCCCTTACTGGCAGCCAGCGCCGCTTCGATCATTTCCTTCTCTTGGGTAACCAGCGTTTGCGTCAACGGGGGAACCTTTTGCACCTCAGAGGACAGCCAGCTTTCGTCCACGGAAAATGTGTCCGTTTCGCAAACGATCACGGACCGTTCGATTACATTCTGAAGCTCGCGGATGTTCCCAGGCCATGGGTACGCTTCCAGGCTCTCCAGGCTCTTCTTTTCGATGTGCCGAATCTGTTTTCCGGCCTTGCTCGCGAAACGATGAATGAAGTACTCGACCAGCAACCGTATGTCTTCTTTCCGTTCGCGAAGTGGGGGAATGTGGATGGGAAACACGTTAATGCGGTAAAAGAGATCACTGCGGAAGGTCCCGGCGTCAATCGCGGCCTGCAAATCACGATGGGTTGCCGTTATCACGCGCACGTTCGCGCGAACGGATTGATTGGAACCGACGCGTTGAAATTCCCTTTCTTGAAGGACTCGCAGCAGAGCGATCTGCGTCTCTGCCGGGAGCTCTCCGATCTCGTCCAGAAAGATGGTGCCCCCTTCGGCAAGCTCAAATCTCCCCAAGCGCCGCTGCAGCGCTCCCGTAAATGCGCCTTTCTCATGGCCGAAAAGTTCCGAGGGAATCAGTTCTTTTGGAATTGCTGCGCAGTTCACGCTGACGAATGCCCGGCCCGCCCGCTTCGAGCGCTTGTGAATGGCGCGCGCAATCAATTCCTTGCCGGTCCCGGTTTCTCCGGTGATGAGGACCGTGGAGTCGGCCGCAGCCACCTTGAGCACGCGGGCAAGCGCCCCCTGCAAGGCCGCCGAAGTGCCCACAATCTCCTCGGACATCGACAGCTTGTCGACTTCCTCGCGCAGCGCCAGATTTTCGCGTTCCGCGCGTTCCTGAGCGCGCTTCTGGTCCTGAATATCCGTGCGGACGACACACCAACGAAAGACGTGCCCCTCTTCGTCGCGCACGGGATAAAGCTGATACAAAAACCAGCGATACTCCCCGTTGCCTCCGCGCATGCGCACTTCCATCTCAAAAAAATCTCCGGAAGAAGAAGCATGCCTCACTCCTTCCAAAAACATCGCAGCATCGTCGGGATGCGTAACCGTCTCCAGAAACTCCATTGGCTTCATCTGGCCCGGCAAGCCGAAATAGTCGCGCGCCGCCTTGTTCGAGAAGACAGTCTGAAAGCCGCCATCCACAATGGTCAGATGGTGACGCACAACGTTCATCACCTGGTGCAGCGCCGTTTCCGCCCTGCCGAGGTCCTCGAAAGACCGCGCATTCGCGATGGCAATGGCGGCCTGATCGGCAAAGTTCTTTAGACGCTCGGAATCCTTGTCTGACAGGGCTTCGCGAGTAAAAACCGCCAGGGCTCCCAGCGTTTGGCCTCGGGACGTGAGCGCGTGGCCTGCAAATCCCAGTATCCCTTCGCTTCTCATCCACTCCGGGCGCGCCATCCATCCATTCTTCTCTCCCGGCTCCTTCACCAGGATCGCGCCGTCTGCCGCAGCCGCTTCAGCCACGTTTGGATAACTCAAAGGGATGCGACGAAAGTGGCCATCGAGAGACGACCAATCTTCTCCAGACTCTCGCGGTACCCCGGCACTGGCGGCCAGATGCAGGCATTGCGTCCGGTCCTCGCACTCCGCCCGGAGATGGCACTCCTCGCAGAGGTCTCCCGGCCCCGCCAGCCACACCCGCGCCAGCGCCACTCCCGGCATGCCAGCCAGGCCCTGGACTATTGTCTTCAGTGCGTCCTGTGTTCGGTGCTCGCTCGCAACTTTGGCAGCGAGGGAAAGCAATCGTTCAGCGTCCACTCAGCACTCTCCCGATTGGGCCATTCTATAACGCGCCGAGGCAATGTCAGATAGCGCAAGATGTGCATCCGGTTACCGGCGAGGTACTTCATTCGTGGTCCTGCGAGCAAAGCCGGTGAGGACAATTGTCGTTATTTCTCATCCCTCATTCGTCAGGCAAACTCCGATTCACTTTCCCCGCACAAGTGTCGAGATCTCAGCAATTCGCGAAGACCTCGTGCCTGTAACAGCTCACAAATCTTTTCCTTTCAATTCGGCCTGATGGACCTTTCCTTGCACTTAGAGAATGCGCAGGAGCAGTGGACCAAGGCCCCAATAATTACGAAAGGGCAAAGGTATCTCGAAAGGAATTATCATGAACACATTACATTCGATCTTAAGGCCACGACAATTTACATCACACCGGTATTTTGTGAGCCTGGTGGCGCTGCTATTCCTGGGCGCCATCCTCACTGGACGCACTTTTGCTTCGCAGCCGAATCTACCGCCGGGCGGCAACTACACAAGTATCGCAGCCGCTCCATTCGGGGGATTTTGGGTGCAAGTCGATGACGGCGCGCGCACCGGGACATACGCCGTCGATGGAGCGCCGCAGTACGGCACTGTAAACGAGTCCGGAAGTATCGCCACTTTTCCAGCGCTGAGTCCCTCCGCGCAAGGCTACTGGATCGTTACGGGAGCCGGGCGAATCTACAACCGTGGATATGCACCGGCTCTATGCGACGGCTACCTGCCAAATTGTTCCGGATTTTACCCGAGCGGAGGACGGCACATTGTGGCAGCCGCGGCGAGCCCGGACCGAAAGGGATTGTGGGCCGTGGACAATCAAGGAGCGGTGTGGACGGCTGGCGACGTTTCCTCAATGGGCGACGTGACCAGCGAAGTGCACCCGCCGACCGCGATTGTGGCGACGCCCTCGGGCCAGGGTTATTACATCTTGATCAGCGATGGCGGTGTCTACAGCTTTGGTGACGCGGTGTTCTACGGCTCGACCGGCGGAAGCCGCCCCGGAGGACACGACCTTACGGGGATTGCCTTGAGTTACAACCGCAATGGTCAGGTGAACGGATATTGGTTGGTGGGTTCGGATGGCGGCGTGTTTTCCTTCGGTGACGCCCCTTTTCTGGGGTCGTCGGGAGGAGTTCCAGGAAGAGGCTCGATATCGAACATCACCACCCGTCCTGACGGACGTTCCTATGCTTGGGTACACAAAGAAGGAGGAGTGAGTTTGTCGAGGACCGTTCCGACGGTGAATATCGGCTCCGTAAAATCGCCGAACACGCTTTTGACGGTGGCCGATCAACGCACGGATCCAGGTGCCCCACTTTCGCTAGATCCGCCCAATACCCGGCTCATTCAGGAGTGGGACTTATGGCCCACGAACGATGATGGGGATCTGGTGCAACTTGTGAACGTCAGCACCGGACTCTGCGCCGACGCCGAGATGCAACAGTCGAACGCCACCATTATTCAGTGGCCGTGCAAAGGAGCCAACAACGAATGGGACAACCAACGCTGGAGGCTGATTCAGGATTCCTCAGGTCACACTCTCCTTCAGTCCGTCTTACATCCCGATTCGTTGATGTCTGGTGAGGCCAGCGCAACTGGATCGACAGTGAATCTCGTGCCAACCTCGCAAGTCGCTGACCCACTCACCGTTGAGTGGACCATAACGCAAGTGCAATGAAACTCTCCGAACAGGTTTAATCCCGCTTGCTCCGCTGGAACCGATCGTCCGGCCGGAGCAAGCGGGATAGTGCTGAAAATGAAAAGTGAATAACAAAGTTTGCGTCTCTGGCGCCGTATATCGCGGCCTAAACAGTCACACGATTCCCTACGTTGAAACATTGGAAAAGATCGCACACGCATTGAACCTGAAGCTTTATCAACTATCCTAATGACGCCGAGGAATCTATCGTTTTCAACAGATTGAGGTTAACGCTGAGCGAAAAGCACCCTACAGGTTAATGAAAACCACTACCAAGAGTCAGCCGTTCATGGAATACCTAGAGAAGTGGTTGTACGGGGAGACGTCGGCGCAGGCGCACTTGAATGCGGTGCGACAGTGGAAGTATCAGCCAACGCTGCTGAACGGTGAGCCGGTAGCGGTGGAAATGGAAGTGAACGTGAATTTCGTGACGGGAAGCTCGGCGTTCCGGACTGGGATTCCTATCAGGCCAGTCATTCGAGTAACCCTGTGGCATTGAGCATTAGAAGCAGGCAACTCACAGGTTAAATCCATGAGTAGGACGATGAACGCGACGATTCTGCTTCTCAGTTCCGATGCCCTGGTGCGATCGGTTATTCAGGAAACGCTAGAGCAGGAGGGATATTCAGTTTTGGTGGCAGGTGACTTGGGAGCTGCCGCCAAAATGCTAAAAAAGTCTGCACCAGATTTGTTAATAATGCGCGCCAACATTGCAGGGGTACCGGGCTATGAAGCAGCGAGGTATCTGCGGACGAAGTGCCGCGGACTGCGTGTTCTGATTGTGGCCGGTTTCATCGACGATGATCGGCTTCAATATCGGATGACGCTCGAACAGTTCGAAGTTTTCCCAAAGCCATTTAGAGCGGCCGCGCTCCTTGAGAAAGTGAAAGATGTGCTGCGTAGGGCTGACAAATGTGAGGAGTTCCCCGAGTCGTTCGGTTGAGCCACCTCGGGCGCGAGAATTGCGCGTTCCTGGAACGGTGCAAGAATTCGCGGCATCGATTCGATCTTTCCGATCGATTGCCGCGTCCGCTCAATACCTGCAGTTGCCCGGAACCGGCACGGGACGGGGGCCTGCTCCGGACTTGATTTCGTTGTCTGCAACCGAGCGCCAACGACCGATCGACGGATCCCCTTTGGCTGGCAGCCAGATCATATGGATCGCGTTTTCGGGGCAAGCGTTGACGCAGTGCTCCTCGCTGCCACAGTCGTTGAGCCGTTCGAGCACAGCCACTCGGTTCTGCGTTTCGAGACAAGCTGGCCCGCAGGCTTCGACACACAGGCCACAACCAGTACAGATTTCCTCGATAATCGCGGGAAGCCACTTGAGAGAGTTTTCTTGTTTCACGGTTTCCTCAGTCCAGTTCCGGTAAAGAAGATCGGTTCGCTCACAATGGCATCGTGAGCGCCAGCGTATAGAACCAAAATGACTTTAGTCACTGGCGTGGGGTAGCGGAGACGGAGGAGAGTTCATAGCCTCTAAACATAAGAAAAGAGGGGTTCGTGACTAAAGTCATAGTCGCCCGGAAACCGCGCCCCAATACTCGCAGGTGGAGCACAAATCGTTCGTTGTGAATGCTGCGGAGGAAAACATGGACGCACTGGACAACAAAACCGTTCGGGAACTGGCAAGTGCCACTCCCGGCGCGGCACGAGTCTTTGAGAAATTCGGAATCGACTACTGCTGCGGCGGAGAAAAATCACTGGCCCAAGCATGTTCGGCGGCGAAGGTCAATCTACAAGAAGTCGCCGAAGCTCTCACAAAGCCTCAATCGCAGGGTGACAACTGCGACTGGCAGAAGGCAACGCTCGCACAACTAACGAAGCATATTGCCGAGAAACACCACGGCTATGTGCGGCAAGAGATCCAGCGGCTCGGTCCGCTCTGCGCCAAGGTAGCCGGGGTACATGGCGAGAACCATCCGGAACTCGCGCAGGTTCAATCTTCGTTCCACGCGCTGTCGGAGGAACTGACTACGCACCTGATGAAGGAAGAGCGCATGCTTTTCCCCTACATCGAACAACTCGAACTTGCGACAGACTCCGGAAGTCATCTCGCGGCGTCGCCGTTCGGCACGGTAAAGAACCCGGTGCGCATGATGATGATGGAGCACGACTCGGCGGGAGAACTACTCCGCAAGATGCGGGAAATCTCGAAGAACTACGCCCTGCCCGCGGACGCGTGCATGAGTTTCCAGATGCTCTACCGTGCGCTCGAAGAGTTTGAAGCCGACCTGCACCAGCACATTCATCTGGAAAACAACATTCTGTTTCCTCGCGCCGTCGAGCTTGAGGCCAAGGCCGCCTGAAGGCGGAAGGACCGGGAGAAACCGTTATGCGCGAAGAAAATCCTGCGAGAAAAGAGTTTCGGGCCGATCCGAGTGTCGTGGAGGCGCTTCGAGCCACGCGCGAGCGGGAAACGGCCATGTCCAGATTGCTGATGGCGTTTATCTCGACGGGCTTGGTCTTCATGCTCTTTCCAGGGACTTTGCTGGGCGTCTGGAACCTCGTGCAAATCAGCGGGCGAGAGCGAGGAGGATTTATCTCGGCGGCGTGGCTGCAGGCGCATGGCCACGCGCAGGTATTCGGTTGGATCGGCAGCTTCCTTCTGGGCATCGGCTTCTACTCGATTCCGAAATTGCAGGAACGGGCTACAACAGTAATCCGGGCAGCGTGGGTGTGCTGGGTGTTGTGGACCGCAGGCGTGGCCCTACGATGGGCCACGACGGTGTACTTGTGGAACTGGCGAGTGCTGGTTCCGGTGGGAGGCGCGCTGGAGTTGCTGGCGTTTCTGATTTTCTTTTCGATCGTGTCGCAACACCGCCCGAAAGATTCTTCGAAGAAGGGACTGGAGCCGTGGGTCTGGGTGGTCATGAGCGCCACGATCGGATTTCTGCTTTCCCTGAGCGCGAACTTAGTAGCGAGCGTGCAGGCGTCGCTGCACGGGATCGACCCCGCCTTCCCGAAGAATTTCGATCAACGCTATCTGGCCTTGTTGGGCTGGGGCTTCCTG